>Ga0100393_10005785_pt1 | contig 11118 bp, 5 predicted proteins | sample CryGeymeta201517_FD_81546 | JGI IMG/M metagenome (GOLD analysis project Ga0100393, IMG submission 81546) | Groundwater microbial communities from Crystal Geyser aquifers in Utah, USA - Crystal Geyser metaG 2015-17 | ecosystem: Environmental > Aquatic > Deep subsurface > Groundwater | place: USA... | reverse complement strand
TGAAATAGCAAGAGCCAGCCTCCACCATGCAGTGTCAACCATGGCGACAGGCGAATCATCGATAGAGGAATTGAAAATGTTGATAGAGAGACTGCAGTCTCTCAATGATATTGATCACTTGGCCAATCCATCAGAGTCTCCTGATCGATTGCTCACTTTCTGGGGATTCAAGCTGGTCCCTACTGAAAAAATGCAATTAAAGGAGTCCTTTCCTTCTGCCGGATTTTTGCCATGTATGCAAGAAACTATGCTGCGCTTGTTGAGATCGAAAACAAGAGCAGATAACATGGAAGCCGCTGATCCCCAGCAGCTTCTCACAGAGCATCTCTGGTCATTCGCGGCGTGGTGTCGAGAGACGAACCACTTACAAATGGCTGATACTTGTCTACAGCGACTAAGGGCTACTTTGCGAGTAGTCAACAATGGATCCCCGGCCTCGCTAGACACCATTTTGGGGCTGCGACTTCAGGAAGCAAGTTTAAAGGAGGTAAGAGGTGATTTTGCGACTGCTGTGCGCCTCTCGAAGCACACAATTAGTCTTTTACAACAAGAAAAGACCCAACGCAGAGGCGAGAATTTCTCTGATATTGAGTGTCTCTTAGTAGACTCAATGGTAAATTGCGGAAGCTGGCTGTCCAAACATAAGATCGAGCCGGCGCGAGTCATTCTGGACTCTTATCATAAACCATCGGCAATTTTAGCCAGTAGACTCTATCAGCGCTCTAACAACCCTGAGAATGCTCGGCGATTCGTACAGGCACAAATTGCATTGGCTGGACTGGCGTCAAGACTTTTTGACACCGTGTCTGCACGCGTCAAGAGTCTTGAATGGCTTAAGTCGGGACGATCCTTATCAGAAAGAGAACAAGAGTTAAAGAACTGCGACATGCTGGTCAAGGAAGCCAAAGTTAATCACGCAAAAGCTCAGAAGGCAAAAACTCCGAAAATTCAACTCGCAAAAATAGTCGCGGAGCATATGGATCTAATTAGTTACAGTCGCAATTTACAGAATGAGATTGAGTTGTCGAAAAGAGAACGAATAAAGACAGTGAAAGCGCTTAAGGAACACCTTTGCCTTGCCATGCGATCATACGCGTCGGCGCTCTCCGTTGTTGGCGCAGGTCATGAAAGTGACATGTCAAGGCATGTCTTTCGAATGGCTTATCTCTGGTTTTCAAGTTGCACGGAAGGGAAGGAAGACAAGGACGTAAACGAAATCATGGATTCTGCCATTGCTGAAATCCCATCATTTCGCTTTGTACCATTGACTCCTCAGCTCTTTGCTCAGATTGACGAAATTGGCTCTAGCGCGTTTCAAAAGACTTTGCAAAATCTTGTATTGAAGATGTGCGCAGAACATCCATATCACACGCTTGTTCAGCTCATTTCCGTGTGTAATGGAAAGGAAGTGGGGAGTGGAGTATCAGGTCGAAACGCTTCAAACTATCTGGAAAATATGAGCTCTTCGAAGGTTGATGCTGCCCTCAAACTTGCTAAGAAACTTTCCAATAGCGCTCCTAAATACGTTGTAGAGCTGCTCGACAGCTATCAAACTCTTATGAATGCATATATTGCACTCGCAAACGCCCCAACAGCCGAGCTCGTACAAACCGGAAAGACGAAGAAAATTTCTCTAGCCCATGCTTCCAAGAACCAACGCCTTGATCGCTGTCTTGGCAGACGTGCAGAGTGTCCACCGTGCGTACTTACGAAGCCACCACCACTGCGAAGTGGTGCTGATTACAGAGATGGGATGGACGACCCAATTGGAGGAGAGCGAGTGGAAGGTTTTGAATCTCACTTTGACATCACGGACTCGGGGCTTCATAGACCCAAGATTGTCATGTGCCGGGGAACAAAAGGTGGCAGATTCCGCCAGCTTGTCAAAGGGGAAGACGAGATCAGGCAAGATGCCGTCATGGAACAAGTCTTCATGTACGTGAATGAGCTCATGCGTAGACCAAACGGCAGAAGTAGTACTGAAAGCTCGCACGATCGGAGCATTGCACGATCTTCTTGTCAGCAGCAAGAACTTCGCATGGTGACGTACAATATTATTCCACTCAGTCCCGCTAGCGGGGTTTTAGAATGGGTGGAGGATTCAATGACTTTTGGGGACTACGTGTTAGACACGAAAAGCTCGAACGGCTACAAAATCGGATCGCACTCGAGGTAATACACGCAAAAGAAGCCCAAAAGAAATTATACTGCATGTGTATTTTTTGTCTCACTCGTCTCTTCGTCACGACAGATACTACCCGGGAGAGTGGGGCCACTTACGCTGCCGGCACCACTTTGTCCATGCCCCAGAGGATTTCAAGCGAGATTCTTTTGATGTTGTTTGCAAGAATTTTTCTCCAAGCTTTAGATTCTTTTTTGTTGAGCGCTTTGGACACTCCCTGAAGGATTGGTATGCTGCGAAAATGAAGTACACACGATCGGTTGCTGTCAGTAGCATAGTTGGACATATTCTTGGCATTGGCGACAGGCACACCAACAATATTTTGATATCACAGATAACTGGGGAGGTTCTACACATTGATTTTGGTATTGTGTTTGAACAGGGCAAGCTGTTGGCAGTTCCTGAACTTGTGCCTTTTCGGTTGACCCGAAACATTGTCGACGGGTTAGGCCCAACAGGCACAGAAGGTACATTTGCCCGTGCAGCTGAGGCAACTGCGGCTGAGCTGAGGGAAAATTCCAATGCTCTCTTGACAATCCTTTCTGCCGTCGCCTCTGATCCTCTGTACCGTTTCACAGTGTCACCTGTGGAAGCACGACGCCGTCAGCGATTGATAGACGACGATCAAGCATCTGTTACCACCCCAGCCGAGAAAACGAAAGATGGAGAACTGTTGTTAGCGGCAGTCGAGTCCAAGTCGGAGCGCAACGAGGCCGCTGCAATGGTGCTGGCGAAAATCCAAGAGAAGTTGCAGGGATATGAAGATGGGACGTCAGGGGAGCAGCAGAGCATAGAAGGGCAGGTACAGCTATTGATCAACTCAGCTCGAGACCCAAACAATCTAAGCGCCATGTTTGGTGGATGGGCAAGCTGGGTCTGACGCGTTCGATTGGTTGCAACAGTAACAAAGTCTCAACAGAACTGCTGGCCTTTTTCAGCTTTCAAAAAGAGCAAGTTTGCAAGCTACCGTGTAATCTTTTGCCTGTATTTTTATAAAATCTATTTAAAAAGCAGCCGAACTATTCAATTAACTCATGTAGTAGCACTGTCGTCAAATCCAGATGAGTGGTTGCGACTTGTCCTCGCCTTCATAGGTGACTTCCACACCGTCATCCGGTACGCTGTTGTGGTTGCTACGGTTATTGAGCTCCTCGGGACAACCCAATGTGTCATTCATGCGGGCCGCTGTCTGCGCCATAGCTCCCATGGACCCACTCGACTTGCTGGACCGATGCTTCTGCTTGGCAATGATATATTCTTTTTTATCTAGGAGGGCTGCCATGACAGCTCTGCGATTGCCATGCTTCAACCTCCGGCAAATGTCAATGGGTTGGGATCCCTGGTTATTTCTCGCCAAGACAGCCTTGGGATAAGTTGCCAACAAATCGTGAACTACGGCAATGACAGCACCAGAAAAGCACGCCGAATGCAGTGGACGATTTCCCAGTTCATCCACGACTTTTGCTGTAGAAGGGTCAGCACCCAATAGTGCACTCACCACTGCGGGAGATGAGTGCCACGTGCAAGCAATATGCAAAGGCAAGGCACCTCCTGGCATCATTCGCTGAGTCACGGCCTCTGGGTTGGCTTCCATCAAGGCATCTACTACCTCCAATGGCGGTTTCCTCTCACAAGCATAATGCAAGGGCGTCATGTTGGAACCCGACGTAAATCCGCCTCGTGTCATGACACCTACCAATTCCTGACTAGCTTCGTCGGGATTGTATTCTAACCTGGCAATCACCGATTTCCATTTCAAGTTTTTGATCAGGGTGGGCAAATCCTGACTGATATCCGATGAGGCTGCCACCACATTTCGAGCACTACTCTTTCGTCGCAGTCGACTGATGAGTCCACCCTGCTGGTTGCTGTCCAATTGTGTTTCCTCACCCTCCGGAACATTTTCATATTCGTCTCTGTACAATAGAAGCGAAATGAAATTGTTATTTCTTGGTGGTTAGGTATTATAATATGTGCGCAACGACAAGTAGCAGGCAGCAGTAAATCATACAGAAGTACTTCTGTCCAAACAAACATAATTTGTCGAAAACAGTATTGAACACAACCCATCAGCAATTCGCCATAACTTACTCTACTAGCAAACACGAATGTCCCGCATTAAAATAATTGGGATTGCCGTCTGCCGATGTTTCGTCATCGTTGCTCGCAAGCGTGACATCCATGTCCACCAAATGAGATTCTCGATTGCTGGTTTCTGCAAGATGATTGGAAAAGAGTTCCTTGGGTGGTCTTGTCCAATACGAGGGATGTTTTCGCAAAGCTCTAACGAGCGGTGCCTGATATGGGCGTCCATTTTCTCCTGCCATAACTAGGGCTTCTTCGAGTGGTGTTCGTTCCCAACGATTACGACCTACCGTCGCATCCGGATACGCCTTTAAGAGTATAATGGCAACATTGGGATGCGAAACACCCCAGTGAGCCGCCAAGTGCAGGGGCAGGAACCCATCCTTGTTGCGGTGCCTCGACGCGGCCGGATAGGCTCTCAGCAAGAGCGAGACACAGCGAGGTGTGGCACGACCGGCACAAGCTGTATGAAGAGGCAATCGTCCTCCTTCCGAGTCCAATCGAATGGCTCGAGGATGAGCATCTAACATGGCATTCAAGACACGCACAGCCATTTGTTCTCGTTTGTTGGAAATGAAAATGGTATTGGCATGCGTGTTAGTGTTGCTTGTAGTGTCATTATTGTTGTTTCCGGCGGTGTTATGATTTTCCCGTGATGTCGTCGAAGCCGCAATGGAAACATCATTGAGAGCTACCGCTACTTCTTCCGAGGTTGAATGTCGATTAATCTTGGGCGACGAAGGAATGCTTCCCCCCTCCTTTTTGCGTTGCTGTTGCAATCCCGCAAAATCTTCTTCCATCAATACGGCGGTCATGTTGCTGTAAGTGGTACTTGTCGTCGATTCACTGGTGGATCGGACACTCACAACACCTGGCCGCTCCAACGGAAGACCCGCGGTCGAAATGGAACAATGTCGCACTGATCTTCCCAGGCGATGGGCCGGAGCGGCAGGATTCTCCCGCACACTCGGCATGGGTGCCTGCTCGTCATCGTCGCTGGACGGAGGTCGGACGTAGCAGCTAGCAAAGGCTGCCAAGTGCAAAGGCAGACACCCGTGTCGCGATTCTCGTACCTGACAGGCTTCGGGATATATTTCCAGCAGCAGCAGTATAAATTTACACACGGCCAAAAAGGGATCTTCGCGGTTCTGTTTGGCATTGCTATTGTTGTTGTTGTTGTTGTGCTCGACAGCGATTGCTGGAACGGGCGCCGATCCGGCACTGCGCAGCTTGAAACAAGCATGGTGCAGTGCCAATCGCTTGGTTCCAGTGACTTTGCTCCCATCTTCGGCCATGCTCTTGGTCCGGAGCGTCGCCCTCGTCTTGACTTCTCGAGGATGTGACTTGGCGCGGGCTGCTGCCTTTTCCCAATCACCCATTTCCATGTACCAAAAGAGAGGCGGAAGATCCCGACGGTTACCACTGCTACCGCCGCTTTTATGGGACTGCGATGGTCGTCGTGGACTGTGCTGCGCGGTTGTTTTGCTGGTACCGGTAATAGAATTCGATTTCGAAGGAGAACTAGAAGTACTGCGGCTGCCGCTTTGAGGATTCATGGGAGACTCTTCTGGTGGTTGTCGCTGTTGTTGCTGCTCCTGATAGTCTGAGGAGGGAGACACCACAACCTCGCTGCCCGTTACCTCCACCTCGTCCATCGTATTCGTTCGGTTTCTGAAATAATGGTACGTGCTTTACTATAAAGGCTTCTTGTTTCCAGAATCCAGAAACCTTCTCCGTTTTCCGTTTGCTTCGGCTTCCAACTACTAGTATCTTCTTTTACCAACCTGCGACGTCCTTCCTTCACTTGATAGCTTTACACTCTCAAAACAGTTGGTGCCTTGGTTTCCTTCAGAAATTCGACTACAAACCGAGCGCTGCTAATCAGAAAATCTAGTACAGTAGGTCTACTATAGTAGTAGAAATGCTAATAATGGTTAATAATAATCGTGTGTGTGAGACTCTTCTTGCAAAAATTCATGTGTGCTTTGCCTTCTTCTGTGCGTGCTTGCCCTTACACTGCACAGCGCAAGTGGAATCTTAACGTTTCCTGCATTCAAATATCTCCATACCTGTAGTTATCATTCAGCTATCAAAGCTTCCGTATGGCTTGTGTCATCCTACGATTCGAAGGAAAGAATAGTGTGCGTCTAATGATCAATAATTGCCTTCATTTTTTTTTGGTATTTTTTATGTTAGCTACTGCTCAAGACTACTACTAGTAGTCTACTACTAGCTAGTAGTAGGCACTACACTCGTAGCTAGTACTGTAGCTAGTAGCTACTCGTAGTAGCTAGTATTGGTAGGGTCTACTATTGACCACCGTAGTAGTCGTATTCAAGTACCTAGTAGTTCAGTGCTCGAAAAGGTAGTAGCTAGTAGTGGCACTAAATACAGATCTCAATCAACATCCTCCGCCTAAACAGAGGATCAAGGATTACCGCACTTGCACGAAAAACTCGCTTCCTCATGTTCTTTTTTCTACCATAAGCTACTGTGTCGTCTTCTGCTTCTTTTCTTCTTGAGCCCTCAAAAGAAGTCTCTGACTCTTTATTCCTCTTGAGAGTTCTCTTTTTTCAATTTGCATGTTTTGTCTTCTTCATCTTCATCTTGAATTCAACTGCTACATGTCTGGTCTGTTCCTCATATCGCACTTTCTTTTTCGAGCTTTTGTGTGTAGTTCCCCGTTTTGTTTCATCGTCGATGCCCCACAGCTTGCCGCGACTCTTTTTTTTAGGCCGCCGCCATGATGGATCTTTTCTGCAGGCAGCATGCTAGAGTCTTGGGGTTCTTAAAAAAAAAAAAATTCAATAGCGGGATGTTTTCTTAGGGTAAAACCGAAACCAAAAAAAGAGCACGGTGATGGATGGATGACAGGCGGACACGAAACAATGCTCCATAGACTGCTCGGTGCGCCGCAACGGGGCCGCTGGACCTAGTAGTACTTTTTAGCCATGGCTCCTGGATAGTTCTTCAACAGGTCCGTTTTTCGGGAGCCATAGGAGACTATTTTGCGCATCGAAAAAAATGTCGGCATAGCATGAAAACAACTGCCAGCAGCCTGATTAAGCATAGATGACGAGAACACTACTACTGCTAGCAAGGAGCTCAAGTTGTATTTTACAGTAAACAATGCTAAAAAGGAAAGACTAAAACAAGGAAAGACTAAAAAAAGAATGAAGAGTAGACTAGTAGGGTCTAGTAGGCATACTCGGAATTGGGAATGCCGTATTCAGTAAAGTTGGAGTTAAACTGTGAGTCGGTCGAGAACAGACCAAATGACCACAAGGTCGCAGACAGAAACAGATTACAGTGTAGATCATCGATTTTAGTAGAGCGGTAAATCAATCTTCAAAACGATTCATCACCATCGTCTCAACACTTGAATTTAATTATTTGTTGTCTACCTTGGTTTCAACAATACATTAGATTAAGTACAGATCAAGATGGCTAAACTAGCAAGAGAATACGTTGAGTGCGACCGTAAGTGAAGTTTTGATGTAGCAGTATAGATATGTTGTCCGGAGTTCTCCTCAACAGAAAAACTGTGATGTTGCAGAGTTACGAGACTGGACTCTTTCTCACCCTCTTGTCGCGCTCTTCTTTTCTTTGCTAAACAGAGTACGAGAAGGCCTACCAAAAGCAGGATGCCATCTTTGTCGCTCGTAAGCGTGCCATTGGCGCCAAACGCCAAAAGGCTATGCGTTACATCCGAAATGTCGGTTTGGGAATCAAGACTCCCGATGCCGCCATTGAGGGAAACTACGTAGACCGAAAATGCCCCTTTGCCGGTGATGTTGCCATTCGAGGACGTATCCTCACCGGACAGGTCGTATCTACGAAAATGAAGCGAACCATTATTGTTCGACGGGATTATTTGCATTACATTACCAAGTACCGTCGTTTCGAAAAGCGTCACAAGAACATTGCCGCCCACTGCTCTCCCGCATTTACCGTCAAGGAGGGAGATATTGTTACGATCGGACAGTGCCGTCCCCTTTCCAAGACTGTGCGCTTCAACGTTGTCGCCCACGATCCACAGGCTGTCAAGTCTGGAAAGAAGACTTTCCGTGTCTTTTAAGCTGTGTCACAAAGGTGCAAAAAAGTACAAATGAAATCAAACAAGAAGAAATCTAAGTCACTACTAGCCTGCCATTTACAAAACACGTTGTAGGATGTTATTGTTGTAGGTTTCTACTGTATCATTCTTTTGAATTAAACTACTACTTTCCTGGTTGGGACAAACACACCTGGATTTGCCTCAGCATTTCGGCCTGGGACTCCCTCATTTCTTTTAGGAGATCAGCCTTGAGATCACCAACTTCGTGCTCGACATCTGCCATATCATTCTTCAAGCGAAGTTCGGTAGCTGTCACGAGTTTTTCCAATGCTTGAGTTTGTTTTGCCGCAAGCTCTCGCGCTTCTTGAGCTCTCTGTTCCATTTGACTTTGGATAAAGTGCACGCGTCCCTGCCACATGCTTTCTTGCTTCTGATTCCGTTTGCGAACGTGATTCCAAGAATCGTCGGAGGAACCCATGATGCGCAGAAGCAGATTTTGAATAGAAGTCGGTACACCTGATCGGTCCGAGTCAGTGCTTTGCATGGGTGACGACAGACTGCTTCTCATGGAAGCGCAGTCAGTTTCTTGTGCTCCGTGATGCGACAAAAAGCCCATCATACAAGCAAAGAGAACCGCGTTCGCTAAAACACTCGCCATACTCATGGCAATGTTTCCATGGCGCTCTCCAGAAGCATAGCCAGCAAGCTCTCCAATAATCCAGCAAAGAATGACTGCGGAAGACAGACAAAAGAAGATGACGGAACCCCGACTCCAACCTTTGGCGCATGCAGGAGCATTCGACCACCATTTGTCAAAGACTTTAGGGTTGCTGGTGTAGAGTGCCGAAGCAGAAGAGCTGTCGGCTTGAGATGGCGTTTTGCGAAGCAGATTCTGCAAACATCCAATCTCTGCCACTAACATCACCCTTGCACGACCAAAGAGCATTTGCGATTTCATCAGACACTTTTCGTAGCTGTCCGACGCGAGAGCAATGAGAACGTTCATCAACACAATGATAACCATAAAAGAATAAATTACAAGGAGAAAGACGGAAAAGGTTGTTTGAAAGTTTTCACTTTCGAAAGAAGCAAACTCGCCCAAGAGAATGGTGTATACGCGGAACGTATACTCGCTTTGATCGCACTGATAGTCTAAGTTTTCCTCGCTCTCGTCTGCTTCCGCGGCACAGTAGTCTGGAATGAGTATTGTGTAGAACATTTGCCCAAAGCATATCACCATGGCGCATAAAATGATTCCAAATGAGAGTGTGTCTTTGGTGATCTATTTTTGATAGGCGGTGATACCAAGGTGAGATCAAATCGTAAATTTATACCTAACACTTCTTCCATTTTTGCTTGCATGGAGCCTACCTGAAGAATGGCCAAGATGAACGTGGCCATCTGCATATTGATGCCTTTCATCATGTTGAGCACTCGAAGCCACAAGAAACCGGTGGTGACTGCCAGGAAATCACGAAGACCGTGCTTTTCGACTATATCAAAGTCTTCGTCCGAATCGGAAGTGGACCGAATAGCGATAACGCTAGCCAATGCCATGACAGTTGCTGCGATATCTGTCAGATTCCAAAAGCTCCACAAATATACCCTCGCACGACGAGTGATCATGCACAGACTGATAGCTTTTCCTAGTTCTCGAATCAAAAAATAAAAGATCCCGGTATTTGCCAAGTATAATCCACGCATCACCTTGTTCTCGTCGCCTCTCACGAGCAGCTCATCAACGGCGCTTCTAAACCCTATGATGAGTAGAGTTAGGAACAACGCATCACAGAGGATAATTGTCAGAGCAAATGGCCGAGCAATGATCTTGTCCATAACTCGACGGACTACCATGGAGATTGCTGCCTCTTCCATTTCGTTTTCTCCCAACGATAATAGCGAAGGCACAAAATCTTTCAATCGACTAATCTCATTGTGGACACCACCTCGGCATTTGTCTGCTTGACCCATGCCCGAGCTTGAATTGTTTGGATTCATATTAGGAATTTCGGCAGCAGTAACTTCTGAGACGCACTTCAAATACTCAACAGCTCGGCTCACGACAACTTTGTCTCCGCTCTGTAACATGCTCGTCAGCCAAATTCCCACAGAGTGCTTAGACATGAGCACGCGGCGTACTATTGTCGTTGAAAGCACGAAACGATGCTCTTCCTCATTGTCAATCAAAAAGATTGTTTTAATGAAGTCTGGAATAGAGGCAATGCTCAAAATAACTGCATCTTTGATTTCATCGTAAGCGCAGACATCTATGATTTTAGCCTCAATAGCCCGATCAAACGAGTCGATTTCTTGCAACGCGTCGGGACTTTGCGCCGCATTACTTTTGAATCGTGTAGCATTCTTCTGAGTACAAGACAGGTGTTCCAACCTTTCAATGATGTTAGAAAGCATTTTGAAGGCAAATTTAGCTTGATTCGTCAGGCTGATGTTTACTGGAAAGCATCTATGGCGAGCTATTTCCTTGGGCATTCCCACGTAGGTCCCCCTGCGACTCAAGCCCGACAACTTTTTCGATGGATGGGGAGTGTTGCCAGAGCTGCTCGTACCGGCCAATGACTCATCCACCGGCTGTCCTGAACTTTTGCGAATAGAATCCATTGTCTTCTTGGTAGCAAAATGCATCGAAGACCTCAGAGCATGACGAACAGCTTTGTTGGCTGCCTGGGGAAGGCTGTCGCGTCGACGACTATTCTGGCTGGCACGATCTTGGTCTTGCAGCATTTCATCGTACCCTTCATTGATCCAACGCGCAATAGCAGCCTCGAAGGGAATA
>Ga0100393_10005782_pt1 | contig 11129 bp, 10 predicted proteins | sample CryGeymeta201517_FD_81546 | JGI IMG/M metagenome (GOLD analysis project Ga0100393, IMG submission 81546) | Groundwater microbial communities from Crystal Geyser aquifers in Utah, USA - Crystal Geyser metaG 2015-17 | ecosystem: Environmental > Aquatic > Deep subsurface > Groundwater | place... | reverse complement strand
TGGGAACAGTGGATCCAAATCCTGACGTCAGCGGACGCGGGATTGAGCGTCTTCGCGCTGCAGGTATTGAAGTTGTCACGGGGGTCCTCGCACAGGAGTGCCGTGAGCTCAACCGGCCGTTCTTCAAATTCATTCAGACCGCGACTCCTTGGGTTGTGGCCAAATGGGCGATGACGTTGGACGGAAAGATCGCGAGCCACAGCGGTCATTCGCGGTGGGTGACTGGTGAATTGGCGAGAGCCCGTGTTCATCAGGTCCGCAATGAGCTTGATGCCATTCTGGTGGGCGCGGGCACGGCGCGCGCTGACGATCCAGAGTTGACGTGTCGACTGCCAGAAGGACGCAATCCTGTGCGGGTGGTGCTCGACTCAAACCTTGCTCTCGACCCGGCCTTGCGGGTTTTCGCTACCGCGGGAACGCTGGTTTTTTGCGCTCCATCAGCCCCCGCGTGGTTGGAAGACCGGTTCAAGCAACGTGGCGCCATCATTATTCGGGTGCCTCATACCGCTGCCGGGCTGGATCTGAACGCGGTGCTCCGAGAGCTGGGCCAACGAGATATCATGAGTGTTTTGGTCGAGGGCGGCGGCGCCGTTTTGGGGTCGTTTTTGGATGCAGGACTTATCGACCGCGTCATGACTTTTATTGCGCCGAAGCTTGTGGGCGGCCACTCCGCACCGAGCCCCATTGGGGGTGAGGGTATTTCTCGGATGGATCAAGCCCTCCACTTATCGTGCGTTCGGCACGAGACTCTAGGCGATGACCTCCTGATAATCGGCGATGTGGAGGAAATATGTTCACAGGTTTGATCACGGATATTGGCACGATACGCGAGGTTTCGGGTGGGCGGTCAAAGACCCTTCGCATTGGTACTTCGTACGATACGGCGACCCTTGAGCTTGGCGAGTCCATCGCAGTGGACGGTGCGTGCCTGACCGTTACTCGGTTTGACGCGAATAGTTTTTACGTCGACGCGAGCCACGAGACCTTGGACCGAACGACGCTTGGTGGTCGGAAAACCGGGGATCTAGTCCATATGGAACGCGCCTTGCGGCTGGGCGATCGCCTTGGCGGGCACTGGGTATCGGGACATATCGACGGAGTGGGGCGCATCGTTGGCCGAAAAGAAATCGCTGGCGCGGTGGAACTTGAGGTTGAGGCTCCTCGCGACATGGCCTCGCTTTTCATCGAGAAGGGCTCGATCGCCATCGACGGCGTCAGCCTGACGATAAATACGACTCGTGAGCATCGTTTCACGGTGGCGATCATCCCATTCACGCAGGCGAAGACTCGTCTGCAGGAGTATCAGACGGGCCGCGCGGTGAATCTTGAGGGTGACATCCTCGGTAAATACGTGCAAAAGCTCGTCGGGATGCGCAAAGGCGGCATTGATGCCGCATTTCTTGCCCAAAACGGCTTCGAGGTAGAGTGATGGAAGAGCAAGCAATCAAACGCGTTGAAGAGGCCATCAAAGCCATCGCACGCGGAGAGATGGTTATTCTTACGGACGATGAAGATCGTGAGAACGAGGGAGATTTGGTCATGGCGGCCGAGAAAGTGACGCCTGAGGCGATCAACTTTATGGCCACCCACGCGCGTGGCTTGATCTGCCTGACTCTCACGGCCGAACGCCTCGAGGAACTTCGCGTTCCCATGATGGTGACCTCAAATAAGAGCCCCTATCAAACGGCGTTCGCGGTCAGTATCGAAGCGACCACGGGCGTGACGACCGGTATTTCTGCAGCGGACCGTGCTCGCACGATTCAAGTCGCGGTGGCGGACGGCTCAACGCCCGATGATCTGGTGATGCCAGGCCATGTATTCCCGCTGCGCGCACGCGCTGGGGGCGTGTTGGTCCGAACCGGGCAAACCGAAGGCAGCGTCGATCTTTCGCGTCTTGCTGGACTCAAGTCAGCCGCCGTGATCTGCGAGATCATGAACGAAGACGGAACCATGGCACGCATGGCCGAGCTCGAGATATTCAGCTCGGAGCATAAGCTTAAGCGACTCTCGGTGATGGACATCATCACGTATCGCCTGCAGCGCGAGAGCCTGGTGGAGCTTGTCAAAGATGACGTGCTCCCCACAGAGTGGCCAGGGGATTGGAAGGTCAGGGTTTTCCGCAGCATCGTCGACGGTGGAGAGCATCTTGCGATCGTCTGCGGTCAGCCGACAGCCGAAGAGCCGGTGCTGGTTCGGGTGCAACATCGTGCCGACACCTTTGACGTGTTTGCCAAACGCCACAGCGATTCGATGGGCTCGCTCTCTGGAGCCATGAAAGCCATTTCCGAGGCCGGCGTGGGCGTGATCGTCTACCTCGATCGGCCCGTTCGTACGGGGATCGAGATGGTGGAACATAATTTAGGACAGGTTTCTGCGACAACGCAGGACGTCAATAAACCTCGTGCAGCGATCCGGGACCTCGGTATCGGCGCGCAGATCTTGGTCGACAGTGGTGTTGGAAAGATGCGCATTTTGACCAATCGACCCAGAACGCTTGTCGGTACCGACGCGTATGGACTCGAAGTGGTCGAGCAAGTGCCAATCCCCGAAGTGTAATTACAGGTCTTTGTCGAACATGGAGTCGATAATGAGTGTGCAAGTATTCGAAGGCGTTTTTCGCGCCGATGGCAAGCGATTCGGAATCGTCGCGAGCCGTTGGAACTCTTTTTTCGCCGACCGTTTGGTCGAGGGCGCCGTGGACGCGTTGGTTCGTCATGGTGCCAAGGCTGCAGATATCAGCGTGGCAAAATGCCCCGGTGCTTTCGAAATCCCGTTGGTTGCAGCAAGAATGGCGAAATCAAAGAAATATGACGCCATCATCTGTCTGGGCGTGTTGATTCGCGGATCAACTCCGCATTTTGATTACATTTCGGCCGAGGCAACCAAAGGTGTGGCCGCTGTCGGGATGGATCAGGGCATTCCGGTGTCTTATGGAATCATCACGGTTGAATCGCTTGAACAAGCGATCGAACGAAGTGGATCCAAAGCTGGAAATAAGGGCGCAGAAGCCGCCATGGCTGCCATCGAGATGGCCAGCCTCTACGAGGCGCTTGACGCATGAAAACCAACGATGAATTTGCAGTGGCGCGACAGGCTGCGTTGCTCGTCCTTTGTGCGATCGACATCACCGACGGTGACGTTGAACAGGCGCTACAGGACTACCCGGCGAGCCTGGCGGACCAGGAAACTCTGGCAGAACATTCTGGAAAGGTTCGCGCTCAGTGGACTGAGGTTGCACGCCGCGTACGCGGGGTTCACGCGCATCTCGAGGAATTGAACGACGAGATCCGCACCGTCAGTCCCCGATGGAAAATCGAGCGGATGGCCCCGGTGGACCGCACGATTCTTCGTCTGGGTATCTGGGAGATGATCCACGGCAAGATCCCGCCTTTCCTGGTTATCAACGCATGCGTGGAGCTCGCTAAACTCTACGGCGAGAAAGGCACCCCGGCTTTTGTGAACGGGCTGCTTGATCAGACCTGCCAAAATCATCAGATTGCGATCAAATGAGACGTCTCGCGCCGACGCTGGTGATGGCGCTGGCACTGGCTGGCTGCAATGTCTCAGGCCAGACGCCTCGTCACCATAAAGCCAAAGCGCCAGACGCCAGCGGTCGGAAGCTCATCGTGGTCGATGCCAGTGGAGTCCCTCTCGGGAAGCTTCGCTTGCGCAAAGATCGCATACGGGTCTACGGCCCCGACATGATGCCGTTTGGGATGATCGCACAGGATGAATCCGGACTTGGATTTACCCCCAACGGCCAGACAACCCCACAATATTTGACGGTCGACGACCACGGGATCTGGGAATCTGCCGAATCATTGCGTATCGAGCCTGTCGATCGTGGTTGGGCGGTCTTTGGAGCCGAAGCGGCCCTGATTGGGTACGTTGAGTTCTCCGGAACCTGGACATTTCGGAGTGGTTACGATGACCGTCCCCAATGGGTTACAAAAGGACGTCAGGTCATGGCGGGCGCCGAGAAAGTCTGCACCGGTTTGTCTGCTGATGCCGAGCAGGAAATGACTCTGGCGCTATGCATCGTTGGGCTTCCTCTCGAAAGCCGCGCCCTGCTTGGCGCATGGCTAAAAGCCCAAGACATCGCCGCTGCGGCTGGCGCGAACTAAACGCAACAGAATTACCCGAGCGTAATTTTCTTGTGTCTTAAACGGGACGGAAGGCTGTCGTGCTGCGCCTCAAAGGCGTCGTAACTGACGCGATCCAACACAAAAAATGTGTGGGGAATCGGGTTCTTTTCGTCGGCGGCTACGTCTTCTTGAGACACCACGACCCATTGGCTCAGGTCGAACGCTGGAAACCTCGTGTCACCCTCGGGGCGTGCGTGCACGACCGTCAGGTAGAATCGATCTGCGCGATCAAAAAGCGCCTCGTAAATAGACGCTCCGCCCAAAATCATGATCTCTTCGGCTTCACCTGCGCAGGCCAAGGCCGCATCGATCGTGTGCACGACGTCACAGGGGGCGTGGAACGATGTGTCGCGGGTAACCACGATATTTTGGCGCGAAGGAAGCGGCTTGCCCAGAGATTCGTAGGTTCTACGCCCCATTACACACGGCTTATGAATCGTGGTTTTCTTGAACCAGCGTAGGTCCGACGGAAGTCGCCAAGGCAAGTCACCGTCTTTGCCAATCACGTAGTTTTCGGCGATCGCCGCGATAAAAGAGATCTTCATACAGCGATCGGGGCTTTGATGGACGGGTGAGACTCGTAACCAACAATTTTAATGTCGTCGTAGGTGAAGTCTTCCAGCGAGTTGATGTCGGTATTGAGTTCAAGACGTGGAAGTTCAAACGCCGAGCGGGAGAGCTGGAGTTGCACCTGCTCAAAATGGTTGGAGTAGATATGCGCGTCACCAAAGGTGTGGACAAAATCACCGACCTTCAGCCCGGTGACCTGCGCAACCATATGTGTGAGCAGCGCGTAGCTGGCGATGTTGAAGGGCACGCCCAAGAAGATATCAGCGCTTCGCTGGTAGAGCTGACATGAGAGTCGGCCGTCGGCGACGTAGAACTGAAAAAGGGCGTGGCAGGGAGGAAGCGCCATGTTTTCGATTTCTGCGACGTTCCAAGCGCTGACAATATGGCGGCGCGAATCAGGATTATTCTTGATTCCTTCCACGAGCCTTGCGATTTGGTCGATATGACGACCATCGGGTGTTGGCCATGAGCGCCATTGCACGCCGTAGACAGGGCCAAGGTTGCCGTCTTCGTCGGCCCATTCATCCCAGATTTTGACGCCGTTTTCTTTGAGATACGCAATGTTTTGATCGCCACGTAGGAACCAGAGCAGCTCGTGGATGATGGACCGAAAATGCAGTTTCTTGGTCGTGACCGCAGGAAAGCCGTCCTCTAAGTTGAACCGCATCTGGTAGCCGAACACACTTTTTGTCCCGGTTCCGGTACGGTCTGCCTTAAGTACACCGTGCTCAAGGACGTGGTTTAGCAAGTCGTGGTATTGTCTCATCGCCCATCCGTGGCAGGTATTTGGAAGGTATGAACCCTGATTTGAAACGGCGTCAGCTTAGGCGTTTGCGTTGCGTTGTGGCAACACTCGCATGTGTTGCGAGCGTTCCCGCGTGGGCCGAACCGCCCGCGGACGAGGGCTATTCTGTGACAACGCAGGCTCCCGCGGACCCCGTGCCCGCGGCTCAAGCTGCGTCCGAGGTTACTCGTCAGGATCTTGACCTCAGGTTGCCTCGTTCGTCTCCAGATGCGCTTCGATACGAACCAGGCGTCTTCGTCCAGCAAACCGCTCACGGGCAGGGCTCTGCCTATCTGAGGGGGCTCACAGGGCAACAGACCGTCATGCTTTTTGACGACGTTCGCATGAATAACAGCCTCTATCGGCAAGGCCCTAACCAGTACTTTTTTACGATCGATTCGTTGACCCTTGATCGCATCGAGGTGATCCGGGGAAGCTCGTCCACTCGATTTGGTTCGGATGCGATTGGAGGCGTCCTACGCGCATATTCGATGGAGCCCATCACGGGTGAAGACGCGTTGCATGGGCGGCTGATTGGCCGCTTTGCCACTGCCGATAGGACCCGAGGGGTTCGCGCCGAGTCTGAGGTTTCGGTGGGGGATTTTGCGATTCGGGGGGGCGCGGGTTTTCGGCTTGTCGACGAACTTGAGAGTGGTGGGCCGATCTACAATCCGCAGGACGGCGCTTTGCCCGAGGTTCCGCGCTTTCGAAAAGATGGCCGCACACAAAATGGAACCGGATTTGACGAGTTTGCGGCGGACGTGGTCGCTGTGTGGCAGGCGACTCCCAAAGATCGTCTAAAGGCGGCGTTCTTTGATTACCGCGAATTCAACGCGCCACGCACTGACGCCTGCCCGCCCGCCTATGCGCCTTTTGATGAATGCCTGATCTACGACGAACAATTTCGCGACATCGCTTACCTGCGTTGGGACACGGATTTAGGTGCACTGGCGCATCACGCCTATGCGGTGGCGTCGTGGCAACGGCAGCACGAACGACGGCGGTTGGTGCGGCCTTTTGCCTTGGCCAATGAAACAGGCCGGGACGATGTGAATACGTTCGGCCTTTCATGGCAGGCCGAGTCTAAACACTGGAAAATCCTCGAAGGGCTTAAAACGAATCTGCTCTGGGGCGCCGATCTCTACTCGGACGAGGTGAGCTCCAAAGCGTGGCTTGTTTTTTCGGATTTGGACATCGTTCGAGAGCGCAGCAGAGGGCAGTACGTCGAAGGCTCAACGTATCTGTGGGGCGGGATCTTTTCCGATGTCCGAACGGTGATTTCAGACGAGGTCGTGGCGACATTTGGGGCGCGTGTATCTCATGTGCAGGCGACGAGCCCCGGCGATGTGGCTTCGGGCAGCGATGATTTTGCACGTTCCTGGACGCCCGTCGTTGGGCACGCTTCGTTGGAGTGGTGGACGACGCCTTGGTTGTCGCTAATCGCCAATGTCGATCAGGGCTTTCGGGCTCCAAATCTGGATGACCTTACGTCGCGACAACAGACCGGCCCGGGTTATCAATTCGAAAATTCAACGCTTGCACCCGAGACGTCGCTGACCACGGAAGTCGGTGCGGTCGTACGAACAAACGCGCTGCAGATCGATGTCTGGGGCTTTCGGACGACGCTCGAAAACGCGATCGCCAGACAACCCAGCAACGTTCTGGAATGCCCGCCGCTGACTCCCGCCTGTAATTCTTCGTGGTCACGCTTTCGCCTGATCAATTTGCCCGGAACCTCGGAAATATGGGGCGCCGAGGGTGGGGCGGTGGGATTTCTGCCTAACAAGATTACGGCGCGCGCAACGATTTCATATGCATGGGGCGAAGGGCCGTCACCCGAAGATGGAAGGGAGGATGAAATGGTGCCGCTATCACGCATACCGCCGTTGAACGGGACCATGGAACTCACGTGGCGCTTCGCCAAAGGAGCCCATGTCGGGGCTTCCATGCGGTGGGCCACCTCCCAAGATCGGCTCGCCTTGCAGGATGTCAGCGACGAGCGGATTCCACGTGGCGGGACGCCTGGTTTTGCCGTGTTTGATCTGCGCGGTGGATATCGAATCAATGAACGAATCGCCATCAACGCCGTATTCGAAAACCTTGCAGACACCGCTTATCGCTACCACGGGAGCAGCATCAACGGCCCCGGTCGAAGTGTCAGTTGGCAGGCCGAGGTCGGTTTCTAACGCGCGGTGCTTTGTGTAATGTTGAGAACCCGTCTAGAAAGAGTGCGCGCGAATTTTTCCGGAGGTCGTATGAATTTGAAGTCGTTGGTGATTTATATGGTTGGGGCGTTGAGCTTGGTTGCATGCGGTGAAGACGACCCTGTGGTCACCGCCAACAACGCAAATAATGCGACGAATAATTCAACGACCGGGACAAATAACGCCTCGAATAACGCGACGAATAATTCAACGACTGGGACGAATAACGGCTCGAATAACGAAACGAATAATTCAACGAACAGCTGCGTACGGCTGGCCACGGATTATACGCCAGGTGCCGATGATTCATGGGCTGCGTGTATTTCGGACGATAACGTGTATCACGCGTTCGAACCCAGTATTTCCTCGGCCGCTCGCGTTGCGGCGTTCGAGACGATCGCTGACTTGTTATGGCGCAACGGCGTGCCGTCTGCGGTTGATTTCACCAATGCCTACGATGCATTTGCTCCAGGTGAGGGACTGCTTTCGCGCGTATCGCGCCGTGAAGATGAACATTTCGCCCCTGTTACTGACGGCGCCGGCGCTACCCTGAGTTGCCGGGACGAGGGCGTGCCCGCCATGGACATCGATCGCTGCGTTGGGCCTGCCCAAATGGTTCCATTGCTGACGACCGCATTCGAACAGGGGATTTTGGGTAACGAGCCCGAGGTAAACGCCGCGACGATCGAAGCGACCCTGCTGTGGTTTTTCCATATTTCGGTCTTCAAAGAATCGACGACCTGCGCGACCGCGAAGAAGGACTGCGATTCGGCTTACGCCTATTATACCGGCGATTTGCCGCGGGATTTGGGCATCGGTCTGGCGGGTTACCTCCAAGACTCAGCGCCCATCGCACACGAATACGTCTGGGACGGCATCCTTGGATTTCGCTGCTGGCGCGACTTAGACGGCGCCGACGTCGCGACCGACCTCGCGATGCGAGATCAGGCACTCGCACAAGTCGACCGAGGAATGCTCTACGGAGTGTCCAAGCTCGTGTTGGCCCGACTCGCCTTAATGGAAGGCCACACGGGTGCGGCCAAAGCAGCAGATTTGGCTTTCATTAAGATCCTCGGCGGGTCGCTCGTCCGCGAAATTGAAGCTCGTGCGCCGGGAGCCGGCGTCGAACTCAAGGGTGAGCTTCGAAACGACGCAACGACGTTTAGCGCGGTCGCAGTCGCCGATTATCTGACCGCCGCCTTTCCCTGCCCCTGAAGAATCCAATGTCCATGTCGATTTCTTGAGTCCGACTATCCGGCCTGAAGATCTAGGTCTACGATCGTCGGCATGAAGACAATTTTGGTTTGGATTTTTTCGCTCGTCGCGCTGCTGGTCGGCTGCGGCGATTCAAACGACACAAGCGTCTACCTCCTGCCGGGTTCTGAGCAGGTTGTGGAATTGCGGGATGGTGATCTGCACTGGGAAGTCATCTCGGAGCCCGTCTTCGGCGGCGGTGTGGTCTCGATAAACGCGGTGGCCGACGACGACGTTTGGTTCTTTGGGCGGGATGTTCAGCACTGGAATGGCCAGACGATGACACGCATGCCACTGGTGGCCGTCGGCACACCACGAGAGCCAGATTTGGCTCATTTTGCCGAAACCTCGGTATTTTTCGACTCCACGAATATCTGGGCGGCCGGTACCGCGCTTTGGCATTTTGATGGAACGGCCTGGACCGAAAAAATCGGAATTTTTCCCGAGGCTGTCGAAGGTTTCAACCGTTACGAAATTGCCGGCGACTCCACGCATTTAGCGGTGTATTTGACCGCAGTTGATCACCTTTTTGCCCAACTGCTTTCGCACGATGGTCTGCCTTTGCCTCCCGAGGCTGCTTTTGGCGAAATTGGCCATCTCCCAGGATATCTGCCCTACGCAAGCACACGACTTTTCGTTTCCAACGGAGTTCTGGGCGTGGTTGGCAAGGGCGTCAATGACGTCAACACCTTGTCGATCACCCCGTGTCTCCAGAACGAAGGCCCACTTTGGTCGCAGTCGGGGACGCAATTTTACAGCTTCCTTAATGGCAATGTTGAGCCGGGCCCCGGCCCTGACAGCCTGGTTCTAACTCAAGGCATCGTGCCCGGTAATTTTGAAGAGGCTGGGCGAGTCATGTTGGTGGACCTACCGGGCGTTGATAGCGTTGTCCGAGGCGGGGTGGGGCCGCCGGCGTCGGGCGAGGCGAACATGTCTCGTATGGTGGGAATCGCCGCGTTTGATGGCGGCGCATTTTACGCTCTTCGTGGCACGGACTCCGACGGCGAGTTCACTTTCCTGATCAAGCTCGAAGACGGCGTGGCGAGCGTTTTGCCGGACCGAATCTACGGCTTTGAGTCTTACGCCCTCGGCTTGGCTGGGGAAAATGTGTTCTTGGCAACCGCCGGTGGCGCGATTTTGATGGGGAGCCCCAAATGAACAACCTGGTCCTGTTTCTGGCTTTGGGGTTTGGAGTCGTTTCGTGTGGTTCTGACGATCTGGACGCGGACTCGATTCCCGCGGTTGAAGGTCAAGCGCTCGACTATTTAGGCACGTCCCCGAGCGATATCTGGGCGTCGAGTCCCACCACCGGTGGATTGATGCACTGGGATGGAGCGGCTTGGACCAGCGTACTGGCGCTGGCACAGGTTCCACGCATCACCAATTTCTGTTTGGCCGATGACGGCAAAGCCTGGATCGCTGGCGATATCGCATTGGGAGTCGTCGACCCTTTGGGCAACCTTACGGATTTGTCTGCTCAGGTGCCCGTGGCACCATCAGCGGCGTTTCGTCGCGTCTACTGCGGCCATGGGACGGTTTTGGTCGCGGCCGGCAACGACGCGGTCTCCGAGACATTCTTGTGGAATGGATCGAGTTTCGACCGTATCGCAAGCCCCGACGGGACTCAGAAGATAGGTTCGGCAACGATTTTTTCGCCAGAAAATATCTACGTTGGCGCCAACTCTCTTAGAAATCCGTTTCCGGACTTTGTGCGTGATACGGCAGGATTAGACTATCATTTTGACGGTCAAATATGGACACGCAGCACATCCAATCACACCACCGCGTCGATCTCGGAGGCGAGCTCAAGTTTCCCGCCCGATGATATCTGGATGGCCTGCGGGAGGAATCCTGCACACTTTGACGGCAAAGTGATGGGGCCGCTGCCAGCCCCGATGCCTGCCGTGGGCGAATGTACATTTAGCTACGTCGATGGCCGGCCTATCATTTTATATTCAGGCGGAGTGGGTTCGCCCGACGAAACGCCCGAGGCGTATTCGTGCGACACCGACGGCAACTGCAGCCTGCTCGACGTGACCGGAACAACGGATCGCGAGTATCGCCGCCTTGAGTGGGATGGGGAGCGCTGGACGGGCGACCAACACGTCGTGACGATCAAGTCGTGTACGGGCGCCGGTTGTGGTTATGGGGCGGGAGGGCCCGGCTCGTTGG
>Ga0100393_10005754_pt1 | contig 11155 bp, 7 predicted proteins | sample CryGeymeta201517_FD_81546 | JGI IMG/M metagenome (GOLD analysis project Ga0100393, IMG submission 81546) | Groundwater microbial communities from Crystal Geyser aquifers in Utah, USA - Crystal Geyser metaG 2015-17 | ecosystem: Environmental > Aquatic > Deep subsurface > Groundwater | place: USA... | reverse complement strand
GACCATTTCCACCACCACTTACTACTGTGATGTTTCCAACATTTTCAGAAACACCAAGAGCGATATCGAGTTCAAGCATTTGAGCAGAATTATAGCCCGCAGCTTTTCTCATCTTATCCACTCTATAGGCTTCACCGTCTGCTTCATTCTCCATGCTACTTTTTGTACCAACAGATGCAGCAGATTTTCTAGCAGCTTCTGCTTCACCTCGCTTTGTCTCAGTCTTGATAGAAATATCAGCCTCTGAGTAATCAAGCAGTGCTTTGTTTATTATCTCAGCGAGATGTTGCTCAACCATTTTAGCATCAGCAATGTGGACACCCCAGTTGGCATCTTTATCATCTTCATTTCGCATTTCGAAATTCAATCTATCTTGGATCATCCAATCGATCTCATCTCTTTGATTGATAATCATCGCAGTCGTTCTTTTGGCGAACTCTATTTTGACCACAGACTCCATAGTATCCCTTGCATGTCTTATGAATTCCTTTGAGCTACCAATATTTTCAAAAAAGTAGAGCATATTTGTTATCCTCCATCTTATGAAAAAAGTAACATTTTGGAATTCGAGCATTCTATGATTTGGGATTTCCTTGAATCTCTTTTCCCAGTAATCTACATAGATCTTTACCTGATCTCCAAATTCTTTCTTAAACTCTACAGCATTTACTTTCATTCCGTGTAGGTCCTCATCAAAAGATATTCCAGCCATGGTAAGAACTTTTCTTCTAGCCATTTCATTATCCAGATCTGCATAAACAGCAGTATTTGAATCAGCTGTGTAGATTTTTATTGGCTCCACTTTGCCTTGTTTAATCTCTTCAGGTTCACCAGGGAACTGGTTCTGAGTTGTTTTAGCGTTTTCTTTGTGTAGCTTATAAATAAGTACAAAATCAAACACTAAACCGTAGCCTCTAGGTACCAGCCATCTTGGTGATCCAAACACAGTAATTAGTCCAACCTGATTTGGCCCAACTATACTGATCGAACAAACAAGGTACACAAACCATGCCATTATCCAGACGCCTGATCCAGGTCGGAAAATTCCGATTAGAATCAATACTACAGATATTATGGTCACAACGGCCATTTGTTCATTAGTCCTCCTTTGTAGGAGTCTTCTTTGAGCCTCCGGGTCTTCCGGAAATTGTTCAGCCCTTCTTTTCTTTGCATCTTCTTCCATGTCAATGTTCTTTAATTGTTTTTTAGTTTGTATCTATTATAGCACACTATATGTGCATATGTCAAGGTAACATAAGTACTAAAAAAACCGGATAGAATTCCGGGTTCTTTAGTAAAAATATACACTGTGGGCGAGAGAGGACTTGAACCTCCACAGATTGCTCTACTGGTTCCTAAGACCAGCGCGTCTACCAATTCCGCCACTCGCCCACGCTATATACTTTTAAACTTTCAAGGTTTTTACCCTGGTGCCCCCGGCAGGGATTGAACCTGCGACCTTACGATTAAGAGTCGTCTGCTCTACCAGCTGAGCTACAAGGGCTGAATGTCTTTACTTTAAAAACATAAATATCATAGTATCAAAAACTTCTTTAAATAACAATACTTATTTATCTGTGTGCCCGGGGCGGGAATCGGACACTCTCGTGGATTTTCTTACAGAAATCTCACTCCATCGACCCCCACTCGGGTTGATCGGTCTGCGACCGGCTCCGCCAACCCTCTGTTCGATTCCCGCCCAAACACTAAAATAGAATTATCCCAATATATCCATATTAGGAATTATCTATTTCATGTGCCCGGGGCGGGAATCGAACCCGCACGCCAATATGTCAGCAAGGGATTTTAAGTCCCTCGTGTCTACCAATTCCACCACCCGGGCAAGTTTTATATGTGCTTAAATTCTTTACTCTAAAGAATGCTTTAGAGTAGTTCAAAACTGTCCTACAGGACAATTTTTGAGGCCTGGGCGGGAATCGAACCCGCGCATGGAGGTTTTGCAAACCACAGCGTTACCACTTCGCCACCAGGCCTATTTCTTCGTGTCTAATAAATTAAAAGACTTGGTCTAGTATAGAACAAGTCTTTTAATTTTCCAACCGATTAGCTTCTTTTGAAAGCTCATCTAGTCTTTGTCTATTTTTCTCTCCAAGATCATACTCAACTTCGATATAAGGAATTGATCTAGTGTGTGCGTTTTTCTTTATGTAATTTCTTATGTGTTTTCTTTGTCTAAGCATGAATCCATCTACCGCCGCTTTTTTTGATTCTGGTAGAACTGTATAAAAAACTGTTGCATTCTTCAGGTCTGGAGATACGTCAACTCTTGTTACCGTAATCAGCGCATCTCTGTTGCTCTCGCGTGCAATTTGCTCAGTAGCGAATCCTCTAAGCATTTCAGCGTACTTTACCTGTCTATCTCCTTGCATATTATTTTACAACCTTAGTAAAGGCTACTAATACATCACCTTGTGCAATATCTATTTTTGACTCCACCAAGATACCACACTGATTTCCTTCTTTTACTATCTGAGCGTCTAGTTTGTTTTGTTGAAGCCCAACTACAACTCCAGTACCTATTTCGTTATCTCTACGCACTATTTTCACATGATCTTTCACGGAGAAGGATCCGCTATTAATAGAACCTCCAACCACTTGTTTGTTCTTCATTTTACTAAAGAAGGCAAGAATCTTGGCAGATCCATGTTCCTCATCAATTTCTAGTCTTGGTCTTCTAGCTTCTAGTTCTTCTTCTAACCAAGCTGTTAGCTCATAGATTATAGTAAAGGTTTTTACCGTTGCTCCGATTTGTTCGTTTGCATCTATAGCTTTCTTATCTACCTTTACGTTGAAGCCAGCAATAATAGTTTCTTTATCTGCTTGAGCAAATGTTATATCTCTTTCTGAAATATCACCGACACAAGCTTCTACTATTTTGAAAGATACTTCAGGTCTTTGAAGTTTCATGATTTCTTTAATAACGGCCTCTGTTGTTCCTAGAACATCTGTTTTTATAATAAGGGGAACTAACTTTGTATCTCCAGTAATAACTTCGCTCTCTGTGATGAAGGTAGTATCTTCTCCTGTTTCGTTTACTTCAGCTATAAATTTTTCAGCTTCTTTCTTTGATTCGAATGAGAAGAAAGCCTCTCCTGCTCGAGGCACCTTTGTTAGTGATCCTCCAAGAATCTTTATAGGGGAATTGAAGCCTGTTATTTGAATGGGTGTAGAAAAAGTGGCTTCAGTGATAGTTTCTCCAAGGAAATTTTCAAAAATCTTTGTTGGTGAAAGCATGTTATTTACTACAATAAACATTCCTTTCTTAAGAGTTCCATCTTTAATAACCAGAGAAGATGATATTCCTCTTTTTTCATTTACATCGGACTCAATTACAAACCCTGTGGCTGCAATCTCTGGAGTACCTGTAAGTTCTTCTAGTTCTGCAAGAAGAAGAATTGTAGAAAGAAGTGAGTCAACATTTGTTCCTGCTTTTGCAGAGATCTCGACATATGGAACATCTCCTCCATAACCTTCTAGATAAACTTCATGTTCAACTAGTCCATTTTTTACTTTTTCTGGGTCAGCATTTGGTTTGTCTATTTTGTTTATAGCAACAAAAAAGGGTGTACCGCTACTCTTTATGGTCTCTAGTGATTCTAGAGTTTGTTTCTTAACGCCATCTTCCGCGGAAACAATAAGAATGGCAATATCCGCTAGTCTGGCTCCACGTTCACGCATAGAAGTGAAGGCTTCATGTCCTGGAGTATCAAGAAAAGTAATTTTCTTATCAACACCTTCTTCGTTTTTGTGAGTTATTTCGTAAGCTGAGATATGTTGAGTGATACCACCCGCTTCTCCGTCTACAATATTTGTACTTCGGATATAGTCAAGAAGCGTTGATTTTCCATGATCAACGTGTCCCATAATGGCCACAACAGGCGGCCGCTCTATTTTGTTGGCGGTGTTTTTACTCATAATTAAGAAGGCTTAGTAATGCCTAGTACTATAGTATGATAATACTCTAAAGTAAAGGACTACAATCCTCTAGCTTTTCCAAGGGCTTTTGTTTCTTCTTCTGTAAGACTATAAGTTGAATTGAATTTATCAACTGGCTTAGCAAAAACTGAGACTCTTTCTCTTGAGTATATTGAAGAGAATACAACCCCATCACCTTTTTTGTTTATTAGAGCTACAGAGAAGCTTTGATTGGAACCAGATGAGCCTTCAAATGGGTTAAAACGAATAACTCCGACCCCAGAAACAACATCTTTAAGATTCTCTCCGATAATCTTAATAGAATTATTAATTTCTGATTGTTGCTTGAGGCTTTTTTCAATATCAGAAACAGTAGTTTTGAGAGTCTCTTCAAGGTCAGAGCCATTTTTACCACGCAAAACAGAGGATAAGCGATTGTTTAATTTTATAATGTTAATTATTAGAAAAACTAAAAGTATAGCTAGTCCAGCAATTATATAAGCCAATATTTCTACTGAAAGCCCTGGTATCATGTAGGCTATTATAGCAGACCATTTTGAAATGTCGTATTCTGTTGTTAATAGCTCTCAAAATCTGTATAGTACAGGTACATAAATTATGTTTTTTAGTAGTAAAAAAATAGAAAAAGAAAGGCGTTATTTTGATTACGCGGCAGCAACCCCAATTGATAGTGAGGTTCTTTCACTTCTATGCTCACTTCTCAGTGAAAACTTCGCTAATCCAGGAGCTCTCTATTCTGAAGGAACTGAATCAAAAGACTTAATAGAAAAATCTAGACTTAGTATTTCTGAAATGATATCTGCTCATAAGGATGAAATAGTTTTCACAAGCGGCGGTACCGAAAGTGACGTTTTGGCTATTCGAGGAGTTATTAAAAAAGTTTCTTTAGATGAAAAATTTGAAGGGAAGCCACACGTGGTAATTAGCGCCATAGAACATTCTGCTATTTTTGATACAGTTCACGAACTAGAAAAAGAAGGTCAAATAGAATTATCTATACTTCCGGTAAATAAGGAAGGTCGGGTTGCAGTTGAGGACTTGAAAGATGTGGTGAAGAAGACTACTGTACTTATCTCTATTATGTATATAAATAATGAAATAGGTGTGATACAGGATATTCCTACAATCTCTAAAGAAGTCAGAAGGCTAAAGAAAAAACTTCACGGGGATAGACACTCGTATTATCCTTTAATACATACAGATGCTAGTCAAGCCTTTGGTTTTGCCCCTATCGGAGTATCTTCTCTTGGTATAGACCTGATGTCATTTAATTCTGGAAAGGTATACGGACCTAAGGGTGTGGGAGCTTTATTTGTAAAAAGAGGAGTAGCCTTAAATTCAATCTTCTATTCTGGTGGACAAGAAAGTGGTTTGAGGCCAGGGACAGAGCCCGTTGCTTTGATAGCTTCATTTGCAAGGGCTTTAGAAATATCAGAAGGGTCTAAGAGTAAGGAATCATTGAGAATTGCAAATCTCAGAGAATACTTTCTTGAAAAATTAGAAAAAATAATCAAAGAAAGTTGCTTTAAAGATTTAGATCTAGATTATAAGGTTAATGGAAGTCAGAATTATAACTCTCCTCACATAATAAGTCTCTCTTTCAAGGGTCTTGAAAGTGACCAGATGGTTATTGAGCTTGATGCTAAAGGAATTTCTGTTTCCTCAAAGAGTGCTTGTAAGACTTTAGATCCCCAGGTATCTCATGTTCTCTCTGCAATAGGTTACGATGACAACTCATGGGGTGCTATACGATTTTCTTTTGGGCGTGATACTCAAAACGAAGACATTGATTTTGCCATTGTTGCACTTCAAGAAGTTTTGTTTAAGCTTCTCCACACAAAAAAAGAATTTCTTCTGTAATAAAAATATTTTTGTTGTATTATATATAGTATGGATATTGAACATCTAACAAAACATCAGATAGTTCTTTTGTGCCTCTTGGTTACTTTTGTTTCTTCTACTACAGCTGCAATTGTGGTTGTTCGTCTTATGGAGGATGCCCCTGTTACTTCCAGTCCAACTATTAATCGTGTCATTGAAAGAACGGTTCAACAAATTGTTCCTGGAGAGACTAAGGAGATTACAAAAGTTAACACTGTAATAGTAAAAGAAGAAGACCTTGTTGTTGAAGCTATTGAAGTTAACAAGAATTCTATTGTTTTAGTAAAAGAGACAGTAACAAATGAATCTGGAGAAACTACGTTAACAAATAGTTCAGCTATTTATCTAAGAGATGGATATATTGTGGCTGATGGTAGGTTAATTTCTGGTCCTGGAGAATACTATATGGAAGACGGAGATGTAAAAATACCTCTTGTTTTTGTTCAAAAAGATAAAAGCGGTTTCTCATTATTAAAAGTAGAAGAATCAATTACTCTTTCAGACGTATCTTTCGTAGCGAAAAATATTTCAACAAAACCATCGGTTAAGGTGGGGCAGAGCGCAATTGTTTTATCAAGTAACCCAAATTTTGGAGCCTTTACCGGACTCATTTCTAGCTTTTCTCCGTTTGTTGTAAAAGTAGAAGGGCAAGATGACGAGACTCTATTTTCAAAAATAAATATAAACATAAATACTCGACAGGGTATCTCAGGTGGCGCTCTGGTTACAAGTGACGGAGATGTTTCAGGTTTGGTTATTGTTAGGGAAAATGATATATTTGCTATTCCCGTAGATTACATTAATCAAAAAATATCTTCCTTGGCAGAGGCTGCTGTAGCTAAAAAAGAAAGCTTGAAAGCAAGCGCCGTAGAGTCTCTAGGGGATAACGGATAGCGGGGTTTGACTTTTTGTATAATAGTTGTATGATATTAACATACTAAATATAGACACATTATGATGCCACCACTAAACAAATTCACAACAAAAGCAAAAGAAGCCATTAAAAAAGCTCATGAACTTGCTATTGAGCGAGGGCAGAATAATGTTAACTCTCTGCATCTACTAACCGCACTGCTTCTACAAGAAGATTCAGTGGTTATTTCTATGTTAGACAGATTAGAGGTAGACACAATGCTTCTGACAGATTTTGTGATTGAGGCCATAGAAACACCAGAGTCTGGTTCAACAGCATCTCCTTCTTATCAGATGTATCTGACCCCAGACTTAGCACAAGTGCTAGAGGCCAGTCTAAAAGTAGCAGATTCATTGAAAGATGAGTTTGTTTCAACTGAGCACCTGTTTCTATCTATTCTAGACGTTCCTGGAGATACAAAAGCAATCATCACTCAATTTAAAATAAAAAAATCAGATGTTGTAAAATCTCTGAAAGAGCTAAGGGAAGATAAGGGTGGAGCATTAGGAGCCTCAAAAAGCTTCAGAATGCTAAACAAATACACGAGAAATCTGACGGCACTCGCAAAGGAGGATAAGATTGACCCTGTTATAGGTAGGGACAATGAGATTATGAGAATTGTTCAGATTCTTTCTCGTAGAACGAAAAATAATCCAATACTTATCGGTGAGCCAGGGACTGGTAAAACTGCAGTTGTAGAAGGTCTTGCTGTTCGCATTGCAAAAGGTGAAGTTTCTGATTCTCTTAAAAACAAAGAGCTCGTATCTCTAGACCTCGGGGCTCTTCTAGCTGGAACAAAATATAGAGGTGAATTTGAAGAGAGGCTAAAGGGGATAATGAAAGAAATAGACCGAGCCGACGGAAAGGTTATTTTATTTATTGATGAGATTCACTCAATTGTTGGAGCCGGAGCTTCTGAAGGATCAGTGGATGCAGCAAATATGTTGAAGCCCGCACTTTCTCGAGGAGAACTTCGTGCTATCGGAGCAACAACACTAAGAGAGTATCAAAAACACATTGAAAAAGACCCGGCTTTAGCTAGGCGTTTTCAACCTGTATATGTTGATGAGCCAAATCTTGAAGATACAATTGCAATCTTGCGAGGTATAAAAGAAAAGTATGAACTCTATCATGGTGTTCGTATTACTGATGATGCTATTTTGGCAGCTGTTAATCTATCGTCTAGATATATTACTGATAGGTTTTTACCAGATAAGGCTGTTGATCTTATAGATGAGGCTTCGTCAGCTCTTAGAATGGCGCTTGAAAATAAACCACCAGAGCTTGAAAAAGCTCATCGGCGGATCGTTCGTCTTGAGATTGAGAAAGAAGCTTTAAATAAGGATATAGAAATTGAGCATACTGATGCTAAGAAGGTTAAAGAGAGAATTCAAGAAATCAAAAAAGATATTTCAGAAATAAAAGAGAAAACAAAAACTCTTGAACTAAAATGGAAGAGTGAGAAAACAGCCCTAGGAGATATTCGCGCTCTTAAAAAAGAGTTAGAGACCCTTCGTTTTGAGGCTGAAAATGCAGAATCTCAATCAGATCTTGGGAGAGCGGCTGAGATTAGATACGGTAAGATTCCAATCAAGCAAAAAGACTTAGACAAGAAGATAGAAAGACTTAGAAAACTTCAAAAAGTCCGAAGAGTTTTGAGAGAGGAGATCACAGAGGAAGACATTGCTGAGGTTGTATCAAGATGGACAGGTATTCCAGTTTCAAGCATGCTTGAGGAAGAAAGAGAGAAGTTACAAAGAATGGAGCTTGAGCTAGGAAAGCGTGTTGCTGGGCAAGGAGAGGCTGTTTCTAAGGTCTCAGAGGTTATTAGACGCTCTCGTGCTGGTATTGCAGACCCAGATAGGCCAATAGGGTCGTTTGCATTTCTTGGTCCTACAGGAGTAGGAAAAACAGAGCTTACAAAAGCTCTGGCAGAATTTATGTTCAACGATGAGAAGGCTCTGATTCGAGTAGACATGTCAGAATTTATGGAGAGGCATTCAACTTCAAAGCTTATCGGTTCTCCTCCAGGGTATGTCGGTCATGATGAGGCTGGTAGTTTGACAGAATCTGTAAGACATCGGCCGTATTCCGTAATTCTGTTTGACGAGATTGAGAAAGCTCATCCAGAAGTATTTAATCTATTACTTCAAGTCCTTGATGATGGAAGACTTACAGACGGAAAAGGAAGGGTTGTGAACTTTAAAAATACAGTTATTATTCTTACCTCAAATGTTGGATCAGAATACATTCAAAAAATGGAGTCTATTGGATTCAACGACCACAATCAAGAAGATGAATATGCAAAAACAAAAGAGAAAGTTCTAGAGAGTTTAAAGAAACATTTCCGACCAGAATTCCTAAATCGACTAGATGAAATAGTAGTCTTCGACATTCTTTCAAAAGAGGCTATCAAAGAGATTGTTTCCTTTAGAGTTGATGTTGTTAAATCCCGGCTTGCTAGAAAAGATATACTACTTAAGGTAACAGATGGTGCTTTAGCCTATTTAGCAGAGAAAGGTTACGATCCACAATATGGGGCTAGACCATTGAACAGATTAATCCAAACAAAAATATTAAATCCAGTAGCTGAGAAGATTATCAGCGGAGATGCGGTAGGAGGATCAAAAATATTGGTAGATGAAAAGAATGGAGAGCTGGATATAAAGCTAGAGGGAGAAAAGAAAAAAGTTACCAGAAGGAAAAAGGTGGCTGCTTAAATAAAAATCACCCACGTGGGTGATTTTTATTCTGTGCGCCGGACAGGATTCGGTCACTCTGGTGGATCAATTATAAATTGATCTCACTCCCTCGACCCCCACTCGGCACCTCCTCTCACTGTGTTCTAGGGCTTCGCGACGCCTCGGTTCGAATCCTACCGACATCAGTAAAACAAAAGTCATGCAATACATTCGTATTACATGACTGATGTTTTTTTTGTGCGCCGGACAGGATTCGAACCTGTGTAGACCGAAGTCGTTGGATTTACAGTCCAATGCATTTGACCACTCTGCCACCGACGCATTCTATTCTACTATTACTCTTGGTCAATTTTGTAAATCCAGGATTTACAGTTCACTTACGTTCATGGCAATTTGAACACTCTGCCACCGACGCATGAATAAGATATCGCTATCTTGAACTCATATAGAGTACAAAAAAACAAGATAAATTACAAGCCTATTGCAAAGTTTTACTGTTTATAGTATCCTCATATCTGTTAAACGAAATATCATTATGGCTCAAAATCACCAAACAATACTAAAAAATAAGGAAACAAAAGAGGTCTACAGGACTTGGAAAAACAAGAAGCAAAATCCTGACAAAATGACCCTTATGAAGTACAGCAAAAAGCTGAACAAAAGAGTTCCTTTTACAGAGGTTAAAAAATAATAACCATTGTGCTACAATATAGTCCGCTACAATGCGGATTTTGTAGCTTATGGGCGATTAGTTAATCGGTATAATAAAGGTTTCCAAAACCTTAGTGGGGGGTTCGATTCCCTCATCGCCCGCATAAATAAAAACACCCGAGAGGGTGTTTTTATTTACCTAGAAAAGATTTTACTTCTACAAGAATTTCTTCAGTTTGGTCTGGGTTAAACCACTTTATTCTTTTGTCTCTTTGAAACCAGGTTAGTTGTCTTTTTGCAAACTGACGGCTTTTTATAACCAAAATTCTTTTCATTTCATCGAAGTCTTTTTTACCCTGAAGATATTCTGCGATCTGTTGATACTCCAAACCAAATGATTCAAGTCTCTCCCAAGATAATCCATTTTTATGTAGACCGGAAACTTCATCTACCATACCAACTGCTAATCTGGAGTCTAATCGTTTCTGTATTTTTTCTATAAGATCCTTTTTCTCCAATTTGAAACCTATGTGCAGAGTATCGAACAATCCTTCTCCATGAACTGTTTCAGGTATCTCACCCAAGGTGTCATAAATTTCTAAGGCTCTAATTAATCTAGGTCTGTTTTTCTGGTCTATTTCACTTGCTCGCCTAGAATCTTTTTCTTTTAGTATTTCAAACAGTTCTGCTGTTTCCATCTCTTCTAGTAGATCTCTTAGTTCTTGATTAGGTGGAACTTCTGGAAATTTTTGATTGTCGACAATGGCTTCTATGTACTGTCCGGTTCCGCCCACAACTATAGGCAACTTACCCCTTGAGACAACCTCTTCAATAGCCTTAAAAGCTTCTTTTTTATACATGGCTACAGAATATGTTTTTTTAGGGTCAATAATATCCAGCATGTGGTGTGGGACACCTTGCATCTCTTCAGTTGTAATTTTCCCAGATCCTAGATCAAGGCCTTTGTAGACCTGTCTTGAGTCAGCAGAAATAATCTCACCATCAAAAGCCTTGGCGATAGTTACTCCAAGATCTGATTTTCCACTTGCGG
>Ga0100393_10005751_pt1 | contig 11160 bp, 12 predicted proteins | sample CryGeymeta201517_FD_81546 | JGI IMG/M metagenome (GOLD analysis project Ga0100393, IMG submission 81546) | Groundwater microbial communities from Crystal Geyser aquifers in Utah, USA - Crystal Geyser metaG 2015-17 | ecosystem: Environmental > Aquatic > Deep subsurface > Groundwater | place... | reverse complement strand
TGGGTATCGGCGTTGATCGCATAAAAATTGCAAGAATAGAGCAGTCGGTGGCGCGCTTTGATGCACAATTCATTAAGCGCGTCTATTCCGATGACGAATACAAACTGGCGAAGCAGCGCGGCACCTATCGCCGCTTGGCTATGTTTTTCGCTGCCAAAGAAGCTGTGGCCAAAGCTATGGGCACAGGTTTTATCGGATTTGCCATGAAAGATGTGGAAGTGGTTTATCTGGCCAGTGGCAAACCTGAAGTTCGTTTACACCGCGCGGCAAAACGTAAAGCTGATGCTTTAAATATCTCTAGTATCCATCTTTCACTCACCGATGATGATGGGACCGCCATGGCTTTTGCCATCGCTGAAGGCAGCGCTTAAATGAATGTATCTTTTGAACAAATATCAGCGATGCTGGCTCTTGCCTTTGCCATCACACTTCTGGGCTGGATTTTTTCTGCTCGCAAACTAAAAAGCTTGGAAATGCAAAGCCAGCAAGACAAAGAACAACATATTTTAAACCAAGAACGCCTGCAAAATATCAGTCAAAGTTATGAAACCCTGCAACAGGATGTGCTCGCCCTGCGCGGCAAATATGAAGGCATCACCGCCGAGCATGCTTCCCTTTTGCAAAAGGTCGCAAGCTCATCATTAAGCTTAGAAAAAAGCGAAGCAGCACTGGCGCAAGCATTAAGCCAAGTGGAGAGCTTGCGCGAAGAAAACATGCAACTCAAAACAACACTGACCCGCTTAAAAACTGAATACGAAAACGCTCAAGAAGCCAGTGTTGAAAAACTAGCTTTACTCGATGATGCTAAAACCAAACTCAGCCAAGAGTTTCAATTGCTCGCCAATAAGATTTTTGAAGATAAACAATCAAAAATGACCGAACACAGCAAAAATACCTTGGATAGCATCATCAAACCCATGCAGCAGGAAATGACCAATTTCCGCAGCCGCATTGAACAAGTGCATAAAGAAGATATCGAAGCACGAGGCTCGTTGGAACGCCACCTTTCACATCTCAAAGAGCTCAACCAGCAAATGAGCCAAGAAACCCTCAACCTCACTCACGCACTCAAAGGTGATAGCAAAGCCCAGGGTAATTGGGGTGAAATGATTTTAGAAAAACTGCTTGAAAGCAGCGGCTTACGTGAGGGATTAGAGTTTAAGCGCGAAGTCAATTACAAAAACGATGAAGGAAAAAACCAGCGCCCTGATGTCATCATCTTTATGCCAGGCGATAAGCAGGTGATTATTGATGCGAAAGTATCACTCACCGATTATGAGCGGGCTATTTCCAGCAATGATGAAAGCGAGCAAAAGCGTTTTATCAATGCCCATGTCAAAAGCATGCAGAGCCATATCCAAACGCTAGCGAACAAACGTTATGATCATTTGGAGGGCGTACATTCGCCTGATTATGTGTTGATGTTTATGCCCATTGAAGGCGCTTATCTGATGGCTATTGAAGCTAATCGCAGTATTTTTGAAGCAGCGTTTGATAAGCGCATCGCCGTGGTTACGCCTTCGACCTTATATGCCACGCTTAAGCTTATTGAACAACTCTGGCGTTATGAACGACAAACTGAAAATGTTGCCAAACTGACCAAACAAGCGGGCTCTCTTCATGATAAATTTGTGGGCTTTTTAAGCTCCTTTGAGGATATCAGCAAACATATCGGCAATGCACAGAAATCATATGATAATGCCCTGGGGCAACTTAAAGATGGTAAAGGCAACCTTATCAATCGCGTCAAAGAATTGTCGGATTTATCAGGCAAAGCGAAAAAGGAAATCCCAAGCCATTTGCTTGATGATATCGCAAGCGACGATGCCCTTACCCTAGAAAACAAGGAAAACACATGAGCCTAAAAATCAACCGTGAACAACTCGTACAAACTGGTGTACAAGGCGGAGTTTCCCCAGCTCAGATGTGGGCACCATTTGAAGTGGGCAGCAAGGGCGAGATTTTTTCATGGCCGTCGACTGGTGGTATCACCTACAATGTTAAAGTTGGTGATTCGGTATTCGGCTGGGCTGGTGAACATATCGAGCCTGGGGTTTCATCCACACTAACCCATGCCAATAAAAAATCAGAATCGGGCTACCAATTTCATGCCTGCTGCGGCAACCAAGTGCGGGTCATTTCTGGCGAGGCCAAAGGTGCTTTGGGCACAGTGGTCGGTCACCATGGTGGCGTGAATCATTTGATGCTGGATTTTCCAGATGAGACTTTGGAGAAACTCACCTGCGATGATAAGTTTATGATCAAAGGTTTTGGTCAGGGTTTGAAGTTTGTCGACCATGATGATGTATATATCTACAACATTGACCCCGATTTACTTGAGGCTTGGGGCCTCAAAGAGCGCGCTGATGGTAAAATTGAAGTGCCCGTGAATGTAATTGTACCCAACTATGCCATGGGCTCTGGCATTGGTTCCTTGTCGGTAACGACTGGGGATTACGATATACTGTGTCATGATGAAGCAACCGTTAAAGAGCACGGCATGGATAAACTTCGCTTGGGTGATTTCGTAGCCGTGCGCGATCATGATAATAATTTCGGGCGCACCTTTCGCCGCGGCGCTATCACCATTGGCATAGTCATTCATTCCGACTCTCCGCTAGCAGGCCACGGGCCTGGCATGATGACGATTATGTCAGCATGTGATGGCAAGCTGGTGCCTGTGTTGGATAACAACGCCAATATGGGCAACTACCTCAACGTAGGTCGTTATGCTTAAAATTTTGTTATGTTTACTGTGTTTGGCTTTACCACTTTCAGCCCATGGCAAACTATACAAAATTGTCGATGACGCTGGACGAATCACCTTTAGTGATAAAGCCCCAACCATTGATGCGCAAGAACATACCCTTGGAGAGATTAACACCATAGGTAATGATGAATTCAACCTGCAAAAAGGCATGCACAAAATCCGCTTCACCACAGAAAATGGCACCATGATTGTGCAGGGAAAGGTTAATGGCATCAGCATGCGCTTTATTGTTGATACTGGCGCCACCCTAGTTGCCATACCCAAAGCTGTTGCCGATGCTGCCAAACTCCCCGTAGATTCTAATAAACAAATGCAAGCCATGACGGCCAACGGCACAGTCACCGTGCTCACCACCCAAGCGAATGAATTGATGATAGATAAAGTTAAACGCAGCAATGTGGCCGCAGCCATTCAAGATATTTCACCAACTGATACCAAGCTTGGCCTGTTGGGTATGAGCTTTTTCGAAACTTACAAAATGACCATCAACCAAGCTAAATCTGAAATCCTCTTGGAGGACAAATAAGTGGCGCCAAATCTATTACGCGCTGCCTGTGTGCAGCTATGCTCCACCGACGATATCAATGCCAACCTCAATAGCATCGCCACACAACTTCAAGCCTGCGCTGAAGATGGTTGTCAGCTGGTTCTGTTACCCGAAAACGCAACATTGATGAGTGCAGATTTAAATCAGCGCCAAGCTTCATCGCTATCACCAACGACTTCGAAAATATTAGATTGGTTTGCACATGAAGCTAAAAAACATCAACTCTGGCTCATTACTGGCTCCATGCTGGTGCAAGATGAAACCCAGCCCAACAAAGCTTTTAACCGTTGTTTTGTCTTTTCACCAGAGGGCACGAAACAATCGCATTACGATAAAATGCATTTGTTTGATGCTGATTTGGGTAGTGAGTCATGGCAGGAATCCAAATATATCAGCTTTGGTGCATCTCCCACCATGCAGACTCTCAATGACCCATGGAAAGTGGGTTTATCGATTTGTTATGATTTACGTTTTCCAGAATTGTATAGTTTTTATCAGCAGCAAGGCTGCAATATACTCACTGTGCCGGCTGCATTTACAGTGCCCACAGGAATAGCCCATTGGCTACCATTATTGCAAGCCAGAGCTATTGAAAATCAATGTTACGTTTTAGCTGCAGGACAATCGGGCGAACACAACGATGGGCGCACCACTTATGGGCACAGTCTCATCATCGACCCCTGGGGTAAGGTCTTAAACTGTCTTGAAGAAGGTGAAGGTTATATAAGCGCTGATTTATCGCTGGAGACATTAACTAAGATAAGGCAGCGCATGCCGGTGCTTTTACATCGTAGAGAAATTTGAGTTACGACATCCCCAGAAAAGCAGTGATTGATGAATACATCATCAAAAAAAGCCGCTTCATTACCCATATCCAACGCGCCCAAGATAAACAAGCTGCGCTCGCTTTTATTGCGACTATCAAGAACCAATATCCTGATGCTCGGCATCATTGCTGGGCTTATATCGCTGGGCACCCTACCGAGACCATTGCCATTGCCAGCAGCGATGATGGTGAACCCCAAGGTACAGCGGGAAAACCCATGCTTAATGTTTTACAGCATCAAAACATTGGCGAAATTGTCATGGTGATTGTGCGTTATTTTGGTGGCATCAAATTAGGCGCGGGTGGTTTGGTGCGAGCTTATAGTCATGCGGCAAATCAAGCCATGACTTTATTAGAAACTGAGCTTCTAACCACAAAAAAAGCCCTTCGCTTACGCTTTGACTATACGCTTGAAAAGCGCGTTGTGCACTTTTGTACTGAACATCAAATCACCATTGTTGAAACGACTTATGCAGAACGTATCAACATGATGATTGAAGTCGATGAAAAAGAAGCCAGCGCAGTAGAAGTGCAATTACACGACCTGACTTCAGGGAAAATGACCGTATTATAAAGGCCTAGAAAGTGAAAACTTATCCGCGTTTATCGATGTGGACATACTCCATGTGCGTCTCACCTGTATAAATCTGCTCTGGACGATAAATACGGCCAAGTACCAATTGTTCGCGCCAATGCGCCAACCAACCCGAAACACGCGATATTGCAAAAATCGGCGTAAACAAGTCGGTTTCAATGCCGAGCTTGCGATAAACAATACCCGAATAAAAATCGACATTTGGGCAGATGCCCTTTTTGCCTAATGTTTCAAGTGAAAATTGTTCAATAAATGAAGCAATTTCATAAGTTGGGTCTATGCCAACTTCCTCGGCCAAATCTACATAGAGCTTTTGTAGCAAAGTGGCGCGCGGATCTTTGGTACGATAAATACGGTGTCCAAGGCCAGCAATTTTCTTTTTATTGTCTAATTTGTTCTGCAAATACGCTTCAGCTTTATCTAAAGAACCAATCTCATCAAGCATGCGCAATACACTTTCATTAGCACCACCATGTAGCGCACCGGAAAGCGAACCGATTGCCGCACTGATTGAAGAATAAGGGTCAGCCTTTGAGGATGCGACTACTAGCGTGGAGAATGTACTGGCATTCATGGTGTGTTCAGCATGCACAATCAAGGCAACATCCATGATGCGCTCAGCAAGTGGCGTGGGCACCTTGCCTGAAAGCATATAAAGGAAGTTGGCTGCGTGAGATAAATCTTTGCGCGGCGGGATTGGATCTTCACCCTTGCGCATGCGTGAATGCGCGGCCACAATCGTTGGTAGCTTAGCAATCAACCGCAAATAAACATCTCGAATCTCTTGTTCATCGAGCATCTTATTCAAGCTCGTATCCATCGGATAGAACATACCCAATACAGCAACACAAGCTTGCAGAGCATCCATGGGGTGTGCTGATTCAGGGAAACATTTCATCATATCCCGCACACGAAACTTAATGCTACGATGATCTCTTAGCTCTTCATCAAAAAGACGCAACTCATCTGCTGTAGGCAAACGTCCATAAATCAGTAGGAAAGACGTTTCTTCAAATGAAGATTTTTCAGCCAGCACTTCAATATCAATGCCACGATACGAAAGCAGTCCTTTTTGCCCATCAATGTTGGACACCCCAGACTCCGCGACTGGAATACCAGCCAAGCCAGGCGAGTAACACGAAATATCTTGATTGCTTGCCATGGGCTTTCTCCTATTCGCTTGTGCTGATTACGATTGTTGCGTGAATTCGCGCAGTTTTTTCATTGCCCGCACTTCCAATTGGCGCACGCGCTCAATGGATACGCCAAGCGTTTCCGACAAATCTTTGAGTGTTTCTGGTGTTTCCAACAAGCATCTACGCTCAATGATAAATCTATCCCTATCGCTAAGCTGCATCATAGCGCTTTGCAATTGTTTACGTTGGTGGCTTTCCCAGTTGGCCTCAATCGCCAATTCTTCGGGTGATTCCATCAATGATGGCAAGCTATCAGCCATGGTTTGGCCTTCAACATCAATATCAATGGACACATCACGTTGCAAATAAGCTTGGGCAGCTTCTTGAAACTCATGGCCTGTAATACCATATTTTTCCGCCACAATATCAGCCTGTCTGCCATCAACAGCCGCAATGCTTTCTTTGGCTTTGCGTAACCCTGAGAAAATTTTGCGTTGTAATTTGGTGGTACCTAATTTGACGATGCTCCAAGAGCGCAAGATAAACTCATGAATAGAAGCACGAACCCACCAAGATGCGTAAGTCATCAAGCGAAACCCACGCTCGGGGTCGAAACGCTTTACTGCATGCATCAAGCCAAGGGTGCCTTCTTGAATCAAATCGGATTCTTGCAAACCAAAATGACGATACTCACGGGCAATAGCCGCTACTGCATAAAGGTTGGCACGCACAAGTTTTTCGGCAGCAGAGCGGTCTTTTTCATCATGCCAGCGCTTGGCCAATAGCAATTCTTCTTCGCGATCCATACGTTCTACACGCTGAACATCGCGATAAAAAAGCGAAAGGCTTGACGTATCAATCGTTGCTAAAGTTGTCACTATATCACCCCCATAGAAGTATGGATTTTAAACGGATTAGCATTATAAGCCACACCCCTTTGTTGTCAACCGCAATGCCCCTATTCAATAAATCGTGAATTTCGCAGGGGCGCCGCTATGATTGCATCAAATTTATAACGTTGGGGTTAGCAAATGATTAAAGCAGTCTTATTAAAAATTTTCCGTGAGGGTGTCGGCGGCCTCATGGCATTTGTTAGCTATATTTTTAGCCCACGCAAAGTAAAACGTGATGCTGATGCCCAAAAGCTGGCCAATGAAAAGGCCGCCAGCATGAGCATGTACCAATACTTTGCTTGCCCATTTTGCATCAAAACACGTCGCACAGTGCGCAAACTCAATGTGCCGATTGAATATCGTGATGCCCAAATTCGTGGTGGTGAGCATCGTAATACCTTGGAGCGCGAGGGCGGAAAAATCCAAGTGCCTTGCTTACGCATTGATGATGGTGAAAATACGACTTGGTTATATGACTCCAAAGCTATCACTGCCTATTTAAACCAAACATTTGATCCTACAGCACAAGCTAGCGATACAGCTTCAGTCTAAACACTACGTGCCCATGCAACCCATCAGCGTCATTTTGGTTGAGGATGAAAAGCCAACCCGCGATTATTTCGCCAAGGTGATTGATGCTCATGCAGGGCTGAGTCTGCTGGCCAAAGCTGGTGATTGCGCCACGGCTATAGAGGCTTTACAAAAAGACCAACCACAGGTTCTTGTATGCGATTTAGGGCTACCCGATGGTCAAGGCATTGATGTGATTCATTTTGCCAAAGCTAGGTATCCAAACATCGAAATTTTGGTGGTGACCATGATGGGTGATGAGGCGCATGTGGTGGAAGCTTTAGAAGCTGGTGCCAGTGGTTATCTGCTCAAAAAACAAGCTTTTGATGATTTGGCTGAATCAATCCTTTGCCTCAAACGCGGTGAAGCGGCACTAAGCCCTGAAATCGCAAGATTTTTACTCAAACGCTTCAACGCCAACTTACCAATCAAGGAAAACAAAGCGTGCAAAGAAAATCCGCTTACCGATAGAGAATCAGAAGTGCTTATCTTAATCAGTAAGGGTTACAGCTATGATGAGATTGCCAGCGCTTTTGGCATCTCCACCAATACAGTGCGCACGCACATCCGCAACATTTATCGCAAATTATCAGTATGTTCTAGATCAGAAGCAGTATTTGAAGCCAGCCAATTGGGGCTGATAAATCTATAAAAAGTTAATCAAACCCTTGAGCTTGACCTGCATGGTTTTCAAAACGGGTAAATTCTTTCAAGAAGGTTAAGCGAACAGTGCCCGTTGGGCCGTTACGTTGCTTAGCAATAATAATTTCTGCCAAACCTTCATTTTCAGGCTTTTTGTTATAAACCTCATCACGGTAAATAAACATAATCACGTCAGCATCTTGCTCAATCGCGCCAGATTCACGCAAGTCCGACATCATCGGCCTCCTATCACTGCGCGATTCTAATGAACGGTTAAGCTGGGATAAGATAAGTACAGGCACATCAAGCTCTTTGGCCAATCCTTTGAGCGAGCGCGTCATTTCACTGATTTCCAAATCCTTACGCTCTGCAGCAGAGCCCGTCATCAATTGCAGGTAATCAATCAAGACCATGTCCAAGCGCCCTTTTTCGCGTTTTAACCTGCGGCATTTTGAACGCACTTCCATCACGGAAATGCCTGGTGTGTCATCAATATAAATCGAAGCATTAGAGAGCTTGGCTGTGCCTGCGGCTAACTTACGCCAATCATCGGTAGCAAAGCTGCCTGTGCGCATTTTGGACATGTCCACGCGCGATTCAGAAGCAAGCAAGCGCATCGAGATTTGTTGCGCCGACATTTCCAATGAGAACACAGCAATATTATTGGGTTCTTCATCGCGAATGGCCGCATTTTGGGCAAGGTTCATCACAAATGCTGTTTTACCCATACTTGGCCGGCCCGCAATCACCACCAAATCGCCGCGCTGCATACCTGCAGTTTTTTCATCCAAATCGGTAAAACCTGTTGATACACCAGTGATTTTACGTTGATCTTCATAACGGCGCTGTAATTCTTTATAACCTTCTTGAATCAAAGCTTTCAGGCCTTGGAACGTTGGGCGGGTTTGGTTAAAGCTTTCAGCAACGGCCAGCATTTTTGATTCAGAAGAATCCAAATGTTCGGCAACGGGTTTAACTGGGCTTTCGTATACATCTTGAGAAATAGTCGAGCAAACTTGTAAAAGTTGGCGGAGAATCGCGCGCTCGCGCACAATATTCGCGTAGTGACGCACATTCGCAGAGGTTGGAATCATGGTAATGAGTTCACCCAAGTAGCCTTCGCCACCACAGGTTTCCAACTCACCATTTTGTTCGAGATAATCTTTAACAGTAAGCGCATCTACTGGCTTACTTTCAGCTGACAATGCCAAAATAGCAGCGAATATCTTACCATTCACGGCCAAATAAAAGTGGCTGGGGGCCAGAACGCCTTCAAGTCGTTCTAGGGCTTCTGGATCGAGCATAACACCACCCAACACGGCACATTCTGCATCCCGTGCATGCGGTGGAACCCGCTCACGCAAGCTTAGCTCACGTGGCGGGGAATACCCATTTTCAATCAAGTATTTTCAGCTTCTACTTTGATTGAAAGTGTAGCCAAAACGTCTGGGTGCAAACGCACACGGAACGCATGATCGCCCACTTCTTTGATTGGTGCATCTTGAAGAATGTTACGGCGTTCAACGACATAACCTTCAGCTTTCAACAATTCAGCCAATTCATGTGCGCCCACAGAGCCGTACAATTGCTTACCATCAGAAGTTGCGCGGATAACCGACAATTCCAAGGTAGTCAATTTTGCAGCTTCAGCAGTTGCAGCATCAAACACTTCTTTTTGTTGTGCTTCTAAAAGGCTGCGACGACGCTCAAACACTTTGCGGTTGCCAGCATCAGCTAGTACTGCTTTATTTTGTGGAAGAAGGAAATTGCGGCCATAACCAGCGCGAACATTTACTTCGTCGCCAACGTTTCCAAGCCCTTCAACACGTTCCAATAGAATTAATTCCATTATTTTTCTCCTGTTGCCGAAATCGCATTCCGGCGAAAATTAAACCAAAAATCAAGTAGGCCAATGATGGTAAATACTGCAATCACCACCGACCAAAAAAACAAAGTTATATACATCAATATCAGGGTATTGGTCATCCTGCGATGTTTGAGCCACACATGGGCAACAACCACGCCTTGCACTGAAATCAAACCCAGCAGCAAAAGCAAAGCATTGCTTGCGATGTATTGCATATCCCCAGTGCTAAAGCTTGCCAACATCACAAAAGCTAAGGTGAGATAAACAAGATATTTTGGAAACGAAAGACTTAAAACATCACTTTCATCACCACGATAGAAGCCATACTTTTTAGCGGTTTTACGCGCAAAAAGCAAATCACTCCACCAAACCATCCAGAAGCCAAACATCAACAATCCCGGAAAAATTTGCACCATCATATCTTGCAGATTGCGCACTGAGGCTATGGCCTCAACTTCACCCACAGGCAAAGCAGCAATCATATTATCAAACATCGGTTTAAACATCTGCAGCACAAAATCTTGCATGCTTGATGCTTCGTCATTCATGGCAAATACAAGACCCACCAACACCGCCACAAACATCAACACCGCAATCAACCATGCCGATGATGCCAAACCGCTTCGTAACAAGGCCAAACCCATCAAAATAGGAATAGCTACAAACAACCCCAGAAAGATGAACGTTGCGTCCATACTTCCAGCTGAGATCAGTAGTATGGCAAGGGCAGCAATGCCGCCAACCTGAAGAGCATACTTTAATCCGCCACCAAACAATATCATCGCGAAAACGCTAGGTACCGCCAAGTGGAGAAGCATGCCCACCAATACAAACAAGAATCCCAGCAAAGGAATACCACCAAATACCACGTTCAGCCAATAGGCTGAAGTCAACATCGCTACCACCAAAAATGCACAAGGCAGATGTTTGGTTAACAGAAACTCGAGCAACTTCGGCATCGGGTCTCTTTGCTGGTCAGCGGGTTGATTCATATCAATGCGTGATATCCAAAAAGCTCAAATCAATCGTGGTGCAAAGGTGTGAAAGACAACAATGCCAATACACGTGCGCGTTTAATCGCAGTGGTCAATTGTCGTTGGTGTTTTGCACAAGTGCTGGTTACACGTGATGGGGTAATTTTAGAGCGCTCAGAGATAAACTGACCCAACAAACCTGGATCTTTATGGTCAATCTTGATGCTTGTATCTGCGCAGAATTTGCAGAACTTACGACGGCTCTTAAATTTGCCGCCTGCACGGCCACCTGGGGCACGGCGTTGTGGGCGCTCAGGGCGACCACCTTCGCTGCGACCTT
>Ga0100393_10005748_pt1 | contig 11163 bp, 9 predicted proteins | sample CryGeymeta201517_FD_81546 | JGI IMG/M metagenome (GOLD analysis project Ga0100393, IMG submission 81546) | Groundwater microbial communities from Crystal Geyser aquifers in Utah, USA - Crystal Geyser metaG 2015-17 | ecosystem: Environmental > Aquatic > Deep subsurface > Groundwater | place: USA... | reverse complement strand
GCTACAGAAAGTGCAAATAGCAGTAGAGTATGTTTACATGTTACTGTAGCTGGGCACAGTGGTAGTACGTACCCTCCTCTCCGATTTATTTATTTGCGTACCATAAAAAACAGCATTTCTTCCTATGGTACCTGGTACTGGTAGGCAACGCCACTATCTTGGTGCAGTTCGCGAAAATGAGATGTTATGTGCCGTTAATTTTCCAGAGCGTCCTATCTGGTCTACCTGCTCCATGGAGTTGAAGCACTACCTGGTACAAAGCAGTTGGAAAAAGGCACAGATTGGTGGCCGAAGAAGAAAGGGAAAGGATTGAATTGAGAAAGAAAGGAAGACAGGAAAGAACCTGATTGTTACCTGGTATCCTTTTTATTACCAGGTACCACGACTAGTCTAGTACCTGGAACCAGTAGGCAGTACTAGCTGGTAGTACTACTGTTACCACTAGCTACCGTAGTAGCACCAGGTAGTAGTATGTCAGGAACAGTGAATTATCAGTAGTATTAGTAGTATTACCACCAGCATGATAGTACCAGGTAGTACTAGCTAGTACCTGGTACTTCATTCCACACTACTTTCTCCCTTGGTCCTTGTAAATACTACTAAGAGCAAAGTTTCCTTCATACCGTAGGGTGGCGAAAGCAAATAATGGTTAACTTCCCTTGCAAAATAGCTTAAATAGTAGAATAGTCTACGGTCAATACGTAATATTTTTTGTTCCTAATTAAGAAACGAAGAGTCTTCAACTGCTCGCAGTACTACTTCTCCATAGCCGAACATATTCATAATTACCAGTACTAGTACCAGGTACTACGTACCACGTACTAGTAGACTAGTAGTCTAGCCACGTACTACCAGTACCAGGTGGTACTAGACGATTGAAGAACACGCCCACTAAGAAAAGTGTACTAATAATAGGTACTTCCGCTGAATAAACCACCGACTTTCAAGCAATCTATGATCAGCTTTTGTCAGGCTATCATCACGGTTGCCGATGGATTTTCGGCAATTGATTTTTTATGGATTGCATGGTACTACTAGTACTACCGTAGCTAGTGGTACCTTGTAGTAGTCAATCTACTTTTGCTTGGCACCGCCCCCACATACCACTAGCCTAAACATTCCCTCGTCCAACAGCTTCTTTGTTTTGACTGTCTGTCGTTGGTCTTAAAAGGATCACAATAATATTATGATGAATGACGACCGTGTTAGCAACAACAGCCACAACGAATCTTTTATGTTAGCGGGCCAAGATCAGAAGGCAGGACAACTGACCCTCAAACGAGCATCAGATGCGGAGGATCCTAGCAACAAGAGATGCAAGTCGTTTTCTGCTGACCCTTATCAAGCAAACTATCCAAATATGGCTTTGCCATACGGAGCGCAGCCGAATATTTTTGTGAGTCATTGGCATACAGTGGTATCCTTAGCCTTCTAAGATCACTTTTTAAGTCTCTAACTCGCCATATTCGCCCTATCTTCCTTTGTCCTCTTTGTTTTTTGCTAGCAGCAGAGTGATCTGCAGCGAGCACAGGCGTTTGCACAGCAGCAGCAGCAGCAGCAACAACAACAACAGATGATGATGCCATCATTTGATCAATTGAGCGGTATGATAATGAACAATTCTGCCGGAACCGGAATCAGTAGCATCGCAGCCGCCACCATGGAGCGGCGCTTGGAAGAAGAGGTGGCCCGTCATCAGCAGTCTGCCTGGCTTGCAGCAAGTAACCTTGGTGGAGAACACCAGTTTGGGGGCAATAACGATCCATCTTCTGGTCTTAACGCGGACATGCCTCAGCGGCGGCTACAGGGGGGCTTCGATAGCGGCGCAGACCTTTTGAATGTAAGTGCCAGCGATCAAGTGGTTCAACGTCAATCGATGAATCATTGCTCATTAGTGTCCATGTTTCTCCGTCGTAATGTGAAAGCATGCTGGAGCCCTTGAACAGATGCAGGATTTTCAGACCATCCAGGGTATGCAGGGCTTTTCGCAAATGACGAGCATGAGTGCACAGCCTTTCTTCGCGGGCGTGCTGGACTTTTCCTTGCTGAACAATCGCATGAATATGACTCAACAGGGCATGAATATGTATAATGGTAGTGGTAGTGCTGCTGCCTCCGGCAATAACAACACTGCATCCTGGAATCAACAAGCTGAGCAAATGGTATCCATGTCACAAGCATTGAATCACCAGATGGGACGCAGCAACTCGTCTTTCGGGCACATGAATCCCGTGTCGTCGTTGGGGTCCGCGGATGCTTTACAGGTGAATCGGGGGATAGCAGACCAGGTTGGTGCGTTGCATATGTCCCAACAGCAATCTCTAAGCATGGGCACAACGACCGCGAGGAGAGAAAATTCTGGTGGCCAATCGGGGATGGGCTCCTTTAATCAGCAGCAACAGCGAGGAGGGGGGACGAGTCTGACACTGCCTCCTTTGGAAGAGGGCGACACTCCACATTCCAGCCAAAGGCCTTACTCACCTTTTTCCATTGATGAAGATCCAAACTGGTTGTCCAACTTTCAATGTCTTATTCGGTCGGAGATTCTCGAGCTTTTTCGCGTGAGCCAGCGGGGCATCAAGGTCCGCAATGCTGCTAAGTCTTTGAGTGTCAACCAAGTCGGCATTCGATGTCGCTTCTGTGCGCACTTACAGCACGGAACACGAGCCAACAGAGCCTCTTGCTTTCCCTCTAAAATTGACAAGATTTATCAGTCCTTCACCATGATGCTCCGCGAGCACTTTCCATCTTGCTCCGAGATTCCTGAAGACACCAAGAGAAGATTTACTCAACTTCAAGAAATGAATGCTCAAGGTGCCTCCAATGCCAAAGGGTACTGGGAACATGCCGCCAAGAAAAAAGGGCTTGTGGATGTCGCAGGTAGCAATGGACGTGGAGGAATTTACGTCTTTGAAGTCAGCATCGCCAACGCCGCTTCCATTCCTCCCTTTGGGTCATCATCCACCTTTTCTGAGCCGGCAATTCCTATACCACTGGTGAGCAAGCTTGACAGGGGCCTGGTGTCTAACTTTTTGTACTCTCTCATGGAGCAGACCTACCGTGTACATTTAGCTCCCTCTGAGCGCAAAGGAAACCGGAAGAGTCTGCGAGCCGGTATGCCTGGATTCGGTTGCAAATATTGCTACGAAGCTGGTAGAATGGGCCTGAGCCGACTCTTTCCTGCTCGTCGACGAACAATCCACACTAAGGTCCCTGATCTTTTCGATCACATGAAACGTTGCTTACTTTGTCCCCAGCAAGTTAAAGAAAACTTGATGATGCTCCACCACGAAGAAGGCGGCGGCGTCGCGGGACCGGACGCGGACACGGAGACTCGCGGCAGAGAAAGAGAGTTTTTTGAGAGGATTTGGACTCGATTGGGACACCAACAGGATACGGAATGAATTCATTCGTAGTCTGATTGGGAAATGTTATAACGCTTTGATGAATGCATACTGTAATAAAAAAATTCATAAATACAATTATTGGGCAGGTGGTGGCCTCGCGTTCAGGGAGCATAGCTGTTGCTATTACCTTCATCAGTATTGACTGGTCAGCTCGCGCACTACTCAATCCATTTGTGACCCATCTCTTCCTTTTTCTCTTCTCTGGTGAGATTGTCTTCTTTTTCTTTGTCGTCAAAAATGACAGCATCAAAACAATCGCGTTCGGGGGGTTCCTTGTACTGCAAACCAAGAAACTTGAAGACTTCTCTTTCCTCGCTGGTCTCCAGAACGCTCTTTTTGATACCTCGATTGTAGAGTCCACGTTCAAAAAGTCCTTGGTCGTTCATCTGTAAGTCGTGTTTTCGAGCGGCCCAGAGTCGCATGGAACGATTGAAGAATCCATTACCCGTAAAGTACAGCCAACAAAAAGCACGAGCTCGGTAGGGATAAAATTTGATATCAACTCGTCGCCGCCTGCCTTTGACCAATGGAGAGCGAAAAACGCCCATGTAGGATGCTCCCGAGTCCTTGTCGGCTTTTGGTTTGGGAGGGATATCTGTTCCTTGATTATGAAAGCCTCCGTTGTTGTAATCGTGCTTTCCGCGTACCTTCATGCCACTAATAAAGGTCAAATGGTACGCCATGTGTCCAGCATCCATGAGCTTTTCAACGACTTGCCCCAATACATGAGGTGGGATTTCATTCACATAGTCTCGATGCGTAATCAGAATATCGGCATCACCACAAGCTGTAGCACCACGACGGTACGAACCCATAATAGTAATTTCCAACTTGTTTTCTTCGTTGGGAAATTCGGCCCTGACTGCCTCCCTAATGATTTGTCCAATGGTTTCAACTTCTTCTCGTGTCATTTGTTCTTGAAAGTCTTCCCAACAGTCTACACCTATACGTTGATTTCGATTCAACGAGAGCTTGTTGTTAGTCAGACCATTTCGAACATCATCAATTGTTCTGTATCCCTTCCTAACGAGTTGATAAAGTGCGGTAGATCTTCCTACACCCCAAATGGCCATCATGTGTTTCATAGCAACGCGATCTGGATCGTTTTGGAATTCTCTGGTCCGAAATAGTTGTCCCGTCCTTAAAAATTCGTTTATTTTTTCGATCGTTCCCAACCCGATACCGGGTAAATGTTTCAACAATTCTTGCGATTCTCTTTCCAACGTGACTTGAAAATTCAAAAGTCGTATACGTCCGGCAATCTTATCGAGCGCATACGCCTTCCAGGTATCATCATCATTGAGAGGCATTTTTTGATGCAATTTACTCAATTCCTTGAGAGCATCCGCCAATGCTACATTGTTTGGTGGACATTCCTCGTCATCGTCGTCGTCATCATCGTGATCGTTGTTGTTGTTGTTGTTGTTGTTATTTTTATTGTTGTTGTGACTATTCTGTTCCGTTCTTGTTGTTGTTTCTTGACGTTTGGTATCCGTATTTTGTTTCTGAGAAGAAAAACATTTCAAGAAACGTTTAGACGAAAGAAATGAAGAAATATTTTGTAGAAGAAACAGTTTGTAGCTACTAGACCTAGCCAGCAGTAGTAGCAATAACATTCTTTTCTTACCTTGATCATGACATTGTTGTTAGCACTCTTATTATTATTATTACTATTACTACTATTACAGTTGCTGTTATTCATAGTTCCAGTGTCAATGCTTTCTAATTTCCACCATTGTTCTTGTCGAAGTAGTAGCAATTGTTGCTGTGATTGTTGTTGTGATTGTTGTTGACAATGGTTTTTAATCCACTGTGGTGTAACACATGTGATTTGATACTGCAAAACAAATTGTTTCAACTGTTGGACCGAAGTAAATTGTAACGTTTTAGCAACTTGTGTAGCAGTACAATCATCACCAATAATAAAATGTGTCGGAATCAAAGCAGTAGTCGTAGTGGTAGTGGTATTGGTAGTATTGGTGGTGTTGGTGGTGTTGATACTATATTTATCGTCTTCTTGTAGACCATCGTCTGCTGATAATGTTTGCCACCATTTTCGTTTGGATCGTTTTTTCTTGGTTATTGTTGTTGTTGGTGGTGTAAAGTTGGAAATGATGGTTGCTCCCATGTCTTTTGCTCGACGCGATAGAATATCAATCCGACATTGAGGTAGTTGTAATCCAGCATGAACAAAATAAATGCGAACACTTTCAGTATTGTTGTTGTTGTTACTGTCGTCGTTGTTGCTGGTGGTGCTGGTCTTCTTCAAGGATTTACAACTGGTATCATCGCAGCTACTACTTGCTGTTCTTCTGTAAGGTCTTTGTGCGGCGTTGTCCATGATCTACTTTACTAGTATTGTCAGCTCTACTACTACTAGTAGTAGTAATGTTACTAGTGTATCGTAGAAAGAAAACAGAATACAAGTAGTAAGTAGTAATATTTATAGACTACTAGACTAGTCTAGCTGTTTGTTGGTGTGAATTATGAATTCTGCGGTCTGTGCCTTCTTGTGCAACAGTAACGACAACAAACTACTTATTAAAGGGTTAAGGGTATTGGCTATTTCGACTTGAGTGCACACTCTTTCATCATCGTATCATCATCATCATCGTATCATCATCGATCATCAATCATCTTCTTGATCGTTGACTTCTACTGTATCACACACACAGTACTCACTACTCACAACACACAACACACAACCATCACGCTAATAAAACATAAAACTCCATAACGAAACTGAAGCTAGCACCAGGCAAGAGATTTTGCGCTTCCGATGGATGGATGAAAGAAGTATAAACAGATAAGATTGTTTTACTGTCTGAATTGAAGTGCAATTATACAAGGAACGAAGGGAGGGGGATACACTGACACTGATACACAAACCAGCTATCCTCTCCAAATTATTATTTCTTCGACATAGACTAGTCTCGTCTAAAAGAAGCCGTATCTGTCCTGTACAACAAAATTCCAGTCGCATCATTATCAATCATTCATCAATCAGTCATCAGTCATCATGGAGACTACCGTGGAAGAAAAACCAAAGGAAGAAATTGCACTCATAGCTCCTCCTTCATCCTCCTCCAGGACAACGACTACTACTGATACTGATACTCCTCTTCCTACTACTACTACTACTACTACTACTAGTAGTAGTAAGCAGCGTGCCAAGAAAAAGAAACGGGTTTTTAAAAAGAATGCTGCCACTACAACAACAAGAGCCTCTACCATCTCCTCCACCACTGGTACTACTACTACTACTACTACTACTACTACTACTACTACTATGATGAACAACAACAGTACTGGTAGTATTACTTCGCAGCCACGTACAAACAGTCTCATCCGTAAACGTCCCGTCAGTTTTGGTAATCCTGTTTTGGGAACGTACAGAGGTTGTATTTACACTTTGGATGTTATAGGAGATGATTATTCTCCCCTTCTTTTTCAAACTGCATCAACATCATCATCAACATCAACAACAACATCAACATCCTTATTGTTCCATCACCAGAATGGCAGTAGTGGTAATGGTAGTGGAGTCGGCAGCAACAGAAACAGCAACGGCACTGATAATGATGATGATGATGATGATGATGATGATGATGATGTAGAAGTAGTAGAACGAGTCGTAGCTATGGTCGATGTACCACCAGAACAGGTACCAGAAGGAATTTTGAATTTGGCACGATCACATCGTCCCTTTATTCATCACGTACGGATCGTAACGACTGCCAATACCAATGAAACATTGTCCTTGGTTTTAAATAATAATAATCCAGCACCAGCACCAGCACCAGCACCACCACTAGTCGTCGTCAAGGAGGATGAAACTAAAAATGAAGAAGTAGGATCTCCTGTCTTGGTCGATGTAAAAAGTACGGCAGCTGTGCATGTCTTGGATGAAAAACTGCAATCAACATGTACGGCGACAACACTGGAAGCTGCGACAATTACACAGCCAAGCAATCCGGAAAGCAGCAGCAACAGCAGCAGCAACAACAACAACATTATTAGCAATAGCAATAGCACAAGCAACAACTATACCAGTGGTGACAATGATGATGATGACGACGATGATGATACTACGTCCAATCAACCATCGAGGACCTATGTTGTCCTATTGGAACTTTGCAGTACAGATGCTGCCGAAGCGTTGGTGGAAGATTTGCACGGAAAGCCTTTTACGAGTCTAGATCCGACACAGACATGCAGTGTCTTCCAAGTATTGGCATTGACTGGAGAAGATGGAGTGTCATTACTGTCTCCATTTTTTGCTCCTACGGCCAAATCAACAACAACAACAACAACAACAACAACATCGTCACCAAAATCCAAAACAAACCAATCAAAAAATAATGACCCGCTTTTAGTAGATTCATCATCACAGGCGGCCCTGCATCAAACAACAAAAAATGTAGCAACAGTAGCAGCTGCAGCAGGTAATGGAAAGTCTAAAGTGTTCAAGAGCAAAAATAATAGCAGCAACGGCAAGAACAACAACAACAACAACAAGTCATTGGCTTCTACTACTCCGGCGGCAGCGGCAACCGCATCCTCCAGTATAACAGCTCCTATTGTAGAAGATTACAACTGTGCCGTCTGTCTCGAGCGCATGATTCTGAGCGAAACAGATAACAATGGCTCGGGCTCTACTGCGGATGCACGGTCCTCTATTTTGACAACGGTTTGCAATCACACCTTTCATCTGGAGTGCCTTATGCAGTGGCAAGACTCTCCCTGTCCTGTCTGCCGATACGATCATTCCGGCTTGAACGAAGCCCTCAGTCAGTGCAACATTTGTGGAACTACGGAAAATAATTATGTCTGCCTAATTTGTGGTATGGTCTCTTGTGGGGGCGTGCCCATGCAAAACAGAGCAACGCCGACTTGGAATGCTACGGGAGGACCAGGAGGTTCTGCCAGCGCAATACGAGCCTATTCTCCCGTTTGCGGAAGACAGGCTCCTTCTTACCAGCCCAGCAGTACGCGCACGAGCGATGCCAACACTACCAACACTAATACACTAGAGCCTTCTGAAATCTCGCGTCGACTGTCACAATCACATGCTCGAAAACACTATGACGAGAGCTTACATGCGTACGCTCTGGATACAGAAACACAGCACGTATGGGATTTTGCCGGACAAGGTTACATCCATCGGTTGCTGCAGAACAAGGAGGATGGCAAGTTGGTGGAATTTCACCATCCTTCCAATTCCTCGTCGCATGAAAGAACCCATAATCCCGGTTTGTCCGAGGCGCAAGAGGGAGAAGTTGTGCATCGCAAATTGGAAGGATTTGCGAGTCAATACTACACACTACTCAAGAGTCAGCTAGAACAGCAACGTAGTTATTACCAGGGTAGGCTGGAAGAATTACGCCGCGAGAGTTTCATGATAAAAAAGGCTCAGACCAGCGATTTGATCACTGCTCTGAAGCAAGAAAAGGCGCAGTCTACAAAGCGGCTTGCGTCCTTGAGAGCCAGGCACCGCAAAGTTTCGGACGACATTGGATTCTTAAAAAATATGAATGAAAGCTTGGAGACCAACAGGGAACCACTCAAACGGAAAATACAAGAAGCTCAACGCGAACGCATGACGGCAAAGGAAAAGATGCAACAAGAGCTACCAGTTCTACAGGAACAAGTGACTATGTTGATGCTAAAGTTGACAGGAGAATCTGTGGAAGATCCAACAGCAACTGATATGGAGTGTGCCCTACCCCGAGACGCTTCGCACAAAAGCCAAACCCGTGAGCATAGCGATAGCTCAAGCAGCAATAACCGGAAGCCGGCGGCAAAACCATGAGTTTCGATCACACGTTGAAAATTGGAGTTGCCGACTTCAGAGAACACTCCAGCTTCCTTCCGTATTGTTTAAATAATCGCCATGATTAAGCCTTCTCCGGGAGAATCATACAGTACCTATAAATGCGAGAGCAGTCGTATACGAATGAGCGCTACAAACTGAACGAAGTGCAGTTGCTACTACCACCACGTAGTACAGGTAGTATGCTCCTAAATCATACGAGCATATAATATTTTTTTCTATTTCCTGTGTTGAAAAACAAACGGGGTAACTATTACAGTAAATCTGACCTTTTATGGTTGACGCACATACTACTACCGGTACTAGCTAGACTAGTAGTTTGGAGCCCACTCGGCTTGAATAACTTTGCTGAACTAACAAAGTGTGCGGTCGAACGCAAAATAATACTCCGGTACCAGTACCAGTACCAGTACTGCGACCGCGTACCGAGTAGTCAATAAACAGAGAGTCTAGTCGTAAAAAAACTTTGGGAATACTACGTACAGTACCGAATCGTCGTTAAACCTTTTTTGACTATTAGTCATTATTTATTTATTCAGTCAACTTTTTCCGGCAGCAGTATGGTAGACTACTACCATCGAACTGATGGTGGCGTCCTTCCTTCGGAAGAATTGTGTCACTCTACTGTCCCATCAAAAGAAAGTGTTCCGGCTAAAAATCCGATATGTAGTATCTACTGGAATATTGGAGTACCAGTAGATCCGTATCTACAATGGCGTCCTTCCCTAGGAAGAATTGTGTCACTCTAATAGTACTCTGTCCCATCAAAAGAAAGTGTTCCGGCTAAAAATCCGATATGTAGTATCCGATCTACTGGAATATTGGAGTACCAGTACTAGTACATTAGATATTAGATCCGTATCTACAATGCTTCTGAAGTCAGGTTGCTAGCGACCTCACAGGAAATCCTCCAACCTACTCCTCGACTAGGGGTCTACCACAATTTCAAAAAAAGGCACGGCAAACCTAAAAAACTATCACACCCTTATAAATAAGTCAGCTGTTATCCACAAACGAAAATGAACTTAACCGCCCCTACAAGTGTAATGAAGACCCCCCAAACTAGAGGCAGTACTTCTATTAGCACAGCGTTGCGTGGATTTACGCAGCTGAATCCTGCTACGCGGGGAAGCCAGGGCACTCAAACAACTAGGGCATCAACGGAGAGTACCGGTGAACAAAGGCAGCGTATTTTGGACATCCTGCAAAGCGCCCTTGACCTTCTCGAGGAGGAGGATCTATTGAAATAGATGAAAATGAGACCACTGAAACCATAATGTATTCGCTCTCATCACTCTTAATACGATAAATCACCATTATTCATCACGCATCTATATCATTCGTACAACTCGTTCAATTTTTCACGGTACTGTTTACAGTCATTCATATTCATCGCGTCGGAACATGGCCAAAAGCTGTTGACAACAGCAACAAAAAGCCGAGGCAACTCAGACATTCCAACCTCCGCCAACGACAGCCACCGGTCCTTTACAACTCTGGCATTGCTGGGCATGGTCGTGTCGAAGTTCATCAAAACAGTCTTCGCAATAGCAACCCTGGCAAGTGGCACATTGGGCTTTTGCGCTTGGAAGAGATGTGGAGCACATGGAACAGTGTGAGGTCGAGTAGGCTGCCTTCTTTTCGGGCAAAGACTGGATGGGCTCATTCATCTTGAAATCAGAGGGCGGTGTGAGTCGTTTTCTCTTTGAGGCTTTTTCTTCTCCCTCTGTCTCGTCGTCTTCCATTTCACTTTCCCCCTCATCTTTGATGAGCAAAGTGCGCCGACGTGGGCCTCGTACTCTCCAATTAAAGCCAAGAGCAATCAACTTTTCAATCTTTTCGGGATTCATTTTTCGAACACCTTGTCTATGTAGCTCGTACTCTTTGCGCAAACGCTTCACAAAATGGCCCAACTTTTCGTGT
>Ga0100393_10005729_pt1 | contig 11181 bp, 8 predicted proteins | sample CryGeymeta201517_FD_81546 | JGI IMG/M metagenome (GOLD analysis project Ga0100393, IMG submission 81546) | Groundwater microbial communities from Crystal Geyser aquifers in Utah, USA - Crystal Geyser metaG 2015-17 | ecosystem: Environmental > Aquatic > Deep subsurface > Groundwater | place: USA... | reverse complement strand
TTTTTATTTTTATTTATTTTTATTCATATAAATTTGCACATCAATCGAAATTTATTTCTTTGTATTTAATGGGACTCTCCATTAGCTTCCAAACAAAATAATTTTGATCAATATTAAAAACTGTCTGTCCCTCCATTTGCTGTCTAGTTATCCAATTTACACTATTTTCCTCAATTTCATCAAGCTTCACAAACGCCACTTGTCCATTATACAAATCAAAATGAATTGCCACTGTGTGCACTCCTGACTCCTGAAAGACTTTTTTTGCCTCCAATACTTTGTGCTGCTTAATATCATTTGTTCCTGTAAATCCAGACTGCATCTCTACTCTAATTTTTTCTTTTCTCTTTAATCTTATCTCCAAATCGGCTTTTGGAGTTCTTTTGAAAGTCTCAATGTTTTTTAAGTCATCATCGCCAATTAAATCAATCTTGGAAACATTCACCTCAAATATTAATCCGAGAGCCTTTAAAAAATAATTGGAAATTATGAATCCACGCATCCAAGAAAAATAAACTTGTTCCGGTCTTCTGCCTTGATTATTAAGCAATGGAAAAATATTGCTTTCTTTCATTATTTTAAATGTGCGATCGATGTGTTCTTTTTTAAAAATATCAATGTCATCAATTTTTATTTTATTGGAAACTACTAAATTTATTTTATCAATAATATCATAAAGTCGCTTATTTAATAATTTAATATAGTTAAAATCAACTGTCGGCGTAATATCTTTCGCTCCAAAAAAATTTTTAACATTTGATTAATTGGCAAATCCTAATTTTTGTCGATATTGTCGAAAATATTCAGTTGTAATTTCAATTTGTTTGGACATAATTTCATTTTATTGATTATGTTTTGTAACTAAAAATTGGATAAAATATTAGTGCTTAGTGATATTATATCACTTTGGAAATTTGATGCAAGTCCATATCTTTATATGCTATTCCAAAATCGCTTTAATTCTCCGCACACCAGAGGAAGAGGCTTCTTCTTTGGTGATTTTGAAATGGCCAAGTTCACTGAGATTTGAAACATGCGGACCGCCGCAAAGTTCAATGCTAAATACTTGCCCTGAGCTTGTCGAAGGGATTCCTATTTTATAGACTTTCACAGTATCACCGTATTTGGCCGGATCAAAAGAAACTTTCACCAGCTTAAGAGCTTCGTCTTTGGACATTTCCACCATTTCAACCGAAAGATTTTCCTGGATTTTTTGATTCACTAAATCCTCCACTTGTTTCAATTGTTCTGGCGTTAATTTTTCCGGTGAATTAAAATCAAAGCGCAATCTTTCCGCTGTGATGTTACTGCCTTTTTGGAATGTCTCAGAGCCAATAATTTCTCGCAACGCCGCCAAAAGCAAATGAGTGGCCGTGTGATATTTCGTTTCCATTTCGCCCGTGCCTTGCAAGCCACCTTTAAAAGCGCCGGCGGAAGCAGTGCGGGAAAGATCTTGATGTTTTTTAAATTCTACTTCAAAACCTTTTTCATCAATAATAATGTTTTTTTCTTTACTTATTTCTTTAATTACTTCCAGTGGAAATCCATAAGTTGTATATAAATCAAAAACAATATTTCCTGGCAATATTTTATTTTCGTTTTTCCATGGAGAAGCATCGTCTGCCCATGGCTTATAGTCCTTACTCCATAATTCGGCAATTGTTTTTTCAAATTCTTTCAAACCTTTTTCCAGAGTCTGTCGAAATTTATTTTCCTCTTTTTCCAATTCAGTAAAAATCCTCTCCTTATTTTTTTCAATTTCAATATAAACATCTTTATAGATTCCAATAACCGCTTGGGAAATTTGTTTTGTAAAATTATTCTCAATGCCAATCATTTTTCCGTGACGTATAGCCCGTCGCAATAATCTTCTTACAATATAACCCTGTCCGATATTGGAAGGCGCAATGCCTTTTTCATCACCTATAATAAAAGTTGCAGTTTTAATATGATCCGCGATTATTCTGAATGATTTTGTGTTATCTTCATAATTTTTTCCAGAAATTTCTTCAATCCTATTAATTATTGACAAAAATAATTCGGTCTTATAATTATCATCAAAACCATTGACTGCGGATAAAATCCTTTCCATGCCCATTCCGGTATCTACATTCTTTTGCTTTAGAGTTTCCAACACGCCATTGGATTTTTTGTTATATTGCATAAAAACATTATTCCAAATCTCCACCCACAAATCATTGTCATCATTAAAGCTTTCCGGAATTTTATTTAAATCTCCCGCCCAATAAAATATTTCAGTATCAGGACCGCACGGCCCTCTATCCATCCCCCACCAATTATTTTTTTTCGGCAATTTAGCAATTTTCTTTTCTGGCATTCCCATACTCTTCCAAACATCATATGCCTCTTTATCAAATGGTGAATCCACATCTCCTTCAAATACAGAAACTGCAATCCTATTTTTATCCAAACCCAACCAATCAGCGGAAGTCATAAATTCCCAACTCATTTTGATTGAATCTTCTTTGAAATAATTGCCTAGCGACCAATTTCCAAGCATTTCAAAAAAAGTATGATGTGTCGCGTCTCCCACCTCGTCAATATCTCCAGTTCTTACACACTTTTGGACATTTACAAGTCGTCTTCCTCCAGGATGTTTTCCGCCTAGAAGGTACGGAACCAAAGGATGCATTCCGGCAGTTGTAAAAAGCACCGAAGGATCATTTTCTGGCACCAAAGACGCCGAAGGGATAATCGTGTGTCCCTTGGACTCAAAAAATTTCAAATATTTTTCTCTCAGTTCTTGCGCTGTCATCTTATTTTATCTATTTTTTTATAGTTGTTCTCTAATTTCAGGATAATATTTATCCCAATGAAAACCAAGGACTTTATCTAACTCCGACATTGCAACCTCAACATCCCCATCTGCGTTTAAATGTCTTTCTATGGCACTTATTTTGTCCATCTTAAATCCTTCTATTTTTATTTCATTTTGTTCAGCGATGGCGCTGACGATTTTCCTTAAATTTGATACCATATTTTTTTTAAAATTTAATTAATTATTTTATTAAATTAAGTTCTTTTTTGAGATGATTAATCTCAGCCTGTCTCATTATAATTTTTTGCTCAACTGCTATGAGCTTTTCCTTCTCCTCTTGCATATTGATGCGCAAATGATCAACTTCCTTTTTCAATCTTCGTTCTTCAGCCTCAATGATTATTTTTTCACTTTCAACTTTTTTCAAATCAGATTCCGACATAATAATTTCCCGTTGCAAGTCATTTATTTTGCGGTGCTTATCTTGGTCAGTTTGAGTATTTTGATTATCCATAGTTTTTTTAAAAAAATTATTCGTGCCTATTCGCTTTAAATTTGCATAAATTTGCGAATTTATTTAATTCTGCCCCCGCCCAACATCTCCCCTTTCGCAGTGTAAAAAACGGCTGACTGTCCCGGTGAAATGGCGCATTGCGGTTCGGCGAATTTTACAGTATAAACGCCGCTTTTGACTAATTCTATTATAGCAGAAACGGCAGAGTGCCGATATCGAGTTTTGACTAGCATTTTCAGCGGCAATTTTGGTTCAGAGATCATCCAATTTATTTTTTCCACTTGCATTTGTGTGCAAACCAAGGCAGGATCTTTCTCATCGTTGGTCACAATCAGCATATTTTTTTTCAAATCTTTGTTGACTACATAATATGGACCGTCGCCCCCGATATTGATGCCTCGGCGTTGCCCAATCGTGTAGAGCGGCAAACCATCATGCGAACCAACAATTTTTCCCGCAGTGTTCATAATCTGGCCTTTCTTCAATTTCAAATTCCGGCGCAGAAAATTTTCCGGATATTTTTCCGGCGTAAAACATAGTCCTTGTGAATCATCTTTATTAAAAACCGGTAATTTTAATTTCTCCGCGATTTTTCTAATTTCCGTTTTTTTATAACCTCCAACTGGAAAAAGAATTTTAGCTAACTGATTCTGATTAAAATTATATAAAAAATATGATTGATCTTTTTCCTCATCAGCACCCTGATACAAACGGTAAATATAGTTTTTAGATTTGGGATTTTGAGCTTTTAATTTATTTGGGATTTGGGATTTGGGATTTGGGATTTGTCGCTTCTGGGCATAATGACCAGAAGCGATGAAGTCTCCTTCCATCTCCAACATTTTTTTTAGCAGGACATTAAACTTAATATGCTCATTGCAAGCCACGCACGGATTTGGTGTCCGTCCGGCGGAGTATTCCGCTAAAAAATAATCCACCACCTCTTTTTTGAATTCTTTTTCCGCGTTGGCCGTGTAAAGCGGAATGTCCAAAATTTGGCACACCTTGCGGGCATCTTCCAACGATTCCAAGGAACAACACTTGTTTTCCACCAAACTGTCGCTCGCCGGCTCCTTCCAAAAATGCATAAAAACGCCCACGACATCAAAGCCTTGTTTTTTGAGAAGCGCCGCCGCCACCGAAGAATCAACGCCGCTCGACATCCCCACAATAACCCTCTTTTTCTTGGTCTTATTCATATAACCTAATCTTACAAGAGATATTTTCTTCTGTAAATAAAAACAGTTCCGATTTGCCGAAACTGTTTTTATCTTAATTACCTGACTTTCCCGTTAATTATTTTTTGCGCTGCCTTTTGCGAATCATAAATATTTGAATCGGGCATATTGCTAACGATTTTTTCGCCTGTGTTAATCGTAAACCAGGCCACAAAAAAAGACACAACCATTAAGATAACTATGCCAAGATGCGTTGGAATATCAATATTAAAACGATATCTGATGTGTTTCATATTATTATTTTGTTTGATCAAGCAGCGCGCGCACGCCCCGCAAATCCACATTCGTTTTTTGTCTTTGTGATTTGAATTTTTTCGGCGCAATATGCGACATCTGTGAAAGGCTCATGGGCCGATCTTGCGGCGCGTAGGAAACTGGCTGTGAAGCCGAATTATTTTCCTCCTTTACTGCAACCACATCCTGCCTCTTGTTTAGCTCCGCAGGAATCTTTCTAATTTCTTGTTTTTCAGCCGTTTCTCTTTTTTTGGCCAACATCCGCTGATGATCCTTGAGACATTCACGACAAAATGCCGGCCGTGTTGGATCCGGCTTGAAAGGAACAACGATGCTTTCCTCGCAAGTAGCGCACACCGCATTGTAAGTTTCTTTCGGCGGTGAAATAGTCTCAACCGTCGCGGCCACAGGTGCAATTAGCTGGCTGACAGCTGGCGCAGCTGACCGAGCAACCGGAGTCTTGCTGATTATTTTATCTTCAACAGGCTGAACTTTTTTTATAACATTTTTTTCATACGCTGGATATTTTTTTTCAACTGGGCTGGCATTTGCCACAACATTATTTATTGCTGGCATTGTTTCATCAAAATTCGTATCCATATCATCTTGATCTTCTTGGCCGCCAACCGCCGCTTCTTTGAAAACTTCCATTCCGCTCCAACGGGCAATCCGATCTTCCACTTCGGCCTTGGGCTTACCATATCTTTCGCGCGTAATGTTAATAATTTTCTCTTCATTGCCGGAAGTTTCCACCAGATCAAAAGGCGGCAAAGTTGTGGCCGAAAAAGCATCACCCGCCACACCATCAATCATCAATTTCAAATAAGTGTGGTATTTAGACAAATTGACGATGTCATTCATCATAAACACCGGTTCAAATTCTTTTTCCAAATGCTCCGCGTCTTCCGCGCCAACTCGAAAAGATACAATCGTTCCCACATTGCCAAAAACCGCATCCCGCACCGTGGCATTGCCGTCAAAAATAAGCTGGTTGATATATTGATGCGCCAAAATCAAGTTCAAACGATATTTTCGAGCTTCCGAAAGAATGTTGGCAAATGACTCCGTGGCAAAATTTTGAAATTCATCCACATATAAATAGAAGTCTTCCCTCTGCGCTTCCGACACCGCCACGCGTCCCATGGCCGCCAATTGAATCTTGGTCACAATCATACCTCCCAACAAACGCATCGAATCTTCTCCAATTCGCCCCTTGCTCAAATTCACAATCAAAATTTTCTTGCTGTCCATAATTTCGCTCATATCAATCGTCGATTTCGGTTGTCCCACAATGTGGCGGATAACTGAGGAAGAAAGAAATTGGCCGACCTTGTTTTGAATGGCCGCCACCGCTTCTTTGCGAAATTTATCATCCCATTTATCAAACTCATTTATCCAAAAAGATTTCACCACGGGATCTTTGATTTTTAGATAAACTCTTTTTCGATAATTCAGATCCCTCATCATGCGATTAACCCCGAGCATCGTTGAGCCGGGATAATCCAGAAGAGCCAAAATTGTATTATTCAAAATATATTCCATTCGAGCACTCCAAACATCCGGCCAAATCTTCTTGAAAACACCCATCATGCCGGAGGCCACAAGATTTTTTTTATCATCATCAACTGATTCCAAAATGTTAAAAGCAATCGGAAATTCCGCATCCGATGGATTGAAATAGATAACATCATTGATGCGCGATACCGGCACGGCTTTCAACATTTTCTCGGCAAATTCACCATGAGGATCCACCACGCAAACGCCTTCGCCATTGCGAATATCCTGAATAGCCATATTTTCCAAAAGATTGGATTTTCCCATTCCGGTTTTTCCGATAACATACATATGCCTTCGGCGATCATCTCTTTTGATGCCGAAAACCTGTTCCTTGTTTCTAAAATTTGTTTTTGCGAAAAAATTTATTTCAGCCATATACGAATTAAAATACTAATTATATCCAAATTATGCACACATTTTTACTGGATTCGAATTAAATTCGGATATAATTCGAATCATAATTCGCATCAGCCGATTGGTAAATTAGCTGGGGCGGTGCCTTTTTTAGATTCAACTCTCGGCAAGGACGGCGTCATAACACCCATATCCGGAAAATGATAGACAGTTGCCAATTCTGTGACTGAAAGAATAACTTTGTTGCCACCCATATTTCTTTTCCGGTATCGATTATAAATTCTTCTTTTCATAGCCTGTAAACGAGGATCAACCGCCACAAAATGAGCGGTTGTTTTAGTGTTGTCCGGCCTAAGATTATTCAAATTCAAATCATTAAATTGCCGCAGTGCTCCAAAAAATGACGAAGCGTGACCCATATTAAAACCTTCTTTTTTGCCCATATATATAAATCTCATCTTGGTTTTGAAAGCATTTTTCCCCAGATTTTCTTCGATAGCCTTCATCTGATCTTTTTCACCCGGAGTCAATCTAAATTCCAGTGGTGCTTCTTCTTTCTTTTCGGCTTTGGCAAATTCAACCGGACCAAAAAAGCCACTAAAAATATGCGTGACAACATCCAGCAAGTCGTTTAAAATTCCTCCATGCGACTCCTTCGTTCTGCCGGCCATCTTTTGAATGAGTTTCATTTCCTTTTTTTTCCAAATTTCAGGTAACGGAGAAATGACTATCTGAAATAGCATATTTTGCCCCGGAGGAAGCGAAGCAAACAATTCCACAAAAGAGGCCATGGGGTCAATCATTGTGCCCGTTATATCCTCTTCAAATTTATCATATGTTTTGATTGGAATTGGATCTGCCGCACTCAATATCAAATCAGACCCCCACAAATTCCAGTCTCGATTTGGAACAACTCGCGGGAAATTCTTAGTATAATCTTCCACCTCCATAATCTCTGCTCCCGGATATTGAGCGTAGATTTGTGATTCCACCAAATTTCTAAGTTTTTTCTGGACTCGAATGTAGAAATGAACCTCGCCGCCCAATCCGACTAGTTCAAAACTGAAACGATCCGTGTACATGCCTAGCAAATATTCTTCCCATGAGTTATATGTAACAACCACACCCACCAGACCCAGAAAAATAGACTCCATAATCTTTGGACCCTTTTCCAGCTCTTTGGGCGGAATAACTTCAATCACTGTCCATTCAAGCTTGTCAGACCAATTATCTTTTACAAAGTCCAGCCAAATAAGCTTAAAAACAAAATAAAAAGCCACCGGCAAAATAATCCACCAAAGTTGTGAAAAAGGCTGCCAGAAGCTTTTTAATATTTCAAGATAAGTATTCATTTGTCGTTGCAAATTACTTTATTTTTTGTTGTTTTTGTTTTTGAAAATCTTTTGCTGCAATTATTTTTTCAACATGTATTTGCCGCCCTCCAATCGCTTAAAGTTATCATAATTATTCAAATTAATCATGATGGTGGTTTTCTTTACCTGTCGCACCTTGAGCACGCCTGCTAAAAGTTCATCCTTAGTCATGGCTCTGCCACTTTTTTTCAAAAGATCCTCCAAAACATCTTTGATGGTTCCCGGCACAAATCCCCACTCGCGCAGCGCGTAAACACCTCTTCCAATTAAAACAAACTTATCATCTTTTATCAGTTCATTATGTACCGTTTGCGGATGAGCTTTTCTCTTGCTGAGTCCGAATTCATCAATAAGCTTGGCAATTTCCATAAAATGCAACGGCTTTTTCTTTTCTTTCAAAATCAAATATATTCTCTCACGCGTACCCTTTGGATTAATCTCCATCCAAGTGGACAGCCCCCATTTATTAAATCTATTTTTTGATATTTCTGACGAGGTGCTTAAAAAATTCAAAATCTTGCTTTTGGATAATCCTTTTTCCTTAGCCATAATTTTTTCTACTATTTCAGCGTCAGTTATCGGAACCTCTGAAAGAATCAGAACCTCCTTGGCCAGATCTATAATATGCTTTACCATCATGAGAATATCCTTTGAAAGAGCCCAGGATTTTTTGATTAATCCCTTTTCTTCAATTTCAATTATTTTATTTGAACATACCAACAAAAACACAATTGAATTAGCCTCCTTTAGGTCGTCAGCGCTAAATTCGTTGGTTAATGATTCTTCACTTATTATACCATCACTTTCAGATATTTTCAAAATTATTTTTTCTTCCGTTTGTTTGAATAATTCTGCTTCTGAAGCTTTGGAGGTTTTTTTAATCACATCACAAATTATCTGCCGCACCCTTTCCCGAGTTATGCGGTAATCCTTGCCAATCTTTTCCAATGTTTCAACTTTCCCACTGGCAAGGCCGAATCTTTTTTTCACAATTTCTTGCGCTCTTTGTGGCAGCTTAGCTAACAGCGCATTGACAGAATCAAAAAAATTCAGGCTGCTGATATTTAGCTTGTTTTCGCTTAATTTATCGCTTTTTTGCATATATTAAATATTATTTTTTAGGTTAAATAATATTAGCACATAATGCATACTTTTGTCAAGACCTTTTGTCAAAACCAGGCCCTTAAATTCTAATCTGAAGTGCAATTGCCTTTTAAACACAAAATGCCCAGCTTAGTTTAGAAAGGCATTTCATAAATATACTAAATCAGGTAGGATTTATTTTTCCTCAATAATCCACCAATCAAAGTGGATATTATTTTCAAGTGGTTCGGCTATTTTTATGGTAAAAAATGTGTCTTCTTTTTTTTCTGAGATAATCCACATGACTGGCTTATTCCCTGCTGGAGAAACCAAAATCTTGCTATCCGCTTTTACGGCGCCCGTTTCCACCACCACCTCTCTCTCCCCTGCCGCAATCACCGCGCTACCCACCACCGCAGCATCCTTATCAGCATTGTTGATGGTGACATTGTTGGTTTCCAAGTTTTCGGTTTTAATTTCTTTGGCCGTTAGGACGCCAGCTATGTTAATATCATTGGGAGTTTTATCATTGAGTCCGAGAACTAATTTGAGATACGCAATATCTTGAATATTAAGATCTGTTTTAGCTAATACCAAAGTTAAATCCGGATTGGTCTGCGCTTTCAACTCATCAATTTGAGTTTGCAATTGTTTAGTTAGATCAGTGATTTGCGTCTGCAGAAACGCAATGGCTTGCGTCTGCTCAGTGGTGTTTTTAGTGAGTTGTTCGGTAGCGTTGTTTACCATCGTATTAACCTGATCTTGGACATTCATCTCAGCGATTCTTTGAGTGACGGCTTCTTCGACTTTTTCGACAGTCAGGCTCTTGTTTCTTCTGGAGATGAGGACTTGGACTTGGCCTTTGGTACCCTCGAATTTTTGCAGAGCCACTCCGACGGTGGATTCACCGGCGTCGGCTTTGCGCAGATAACCTGGAGTGGAAGCGGAAGTCAGACTGTCGCCGATTTGGACTGATCCATTTTCGTTTGAGATGTTAGCCGAGATTTGGCCGAGCATCGCGATGACTTTGTAGTTGGGATCTTTGTCGCGATTAGTGTCAGAGTTTCCGATGATGGACGGGTTTTTGGAAACCACGCCCATGACATTGTTGTCGCCGGAATTGAGACATCTTTTGACAGCGTTGTCTTTCTGAGTGTCCACACAGACGGCTTCGCCGGGAGTAAGATTGGTGTCAGTGGTTTTGAAATATTCAGCGTAGTCGGCGCCAGTACCAGTGTAAGCTCCGTCAGCATAAACCAGGCCATTGGCTTGGACGCGGAAGACCGGATCGTCAGCCGAAGCCACATCCGAACGCAACATTAAAATATTATCAGTGGCATTTGCAACTGCTTTGTTAGAATTTATCTCCAAAGAAACTTTCCCGGCTATGCCAGCAATATCATTAAGATGAAGCAGTGCGGTTGGAACAGTGGTGCCGATGCCAACATTGCCAGTTGTTCCGATGCCACTACTTGGTCCGACAAAGAAAGTTGGGATGGTGCTGTTGAAACCAATTGCCAGAGAATTGGCGGTGTTATTGACTAAATAGTTGGATGCATCTACTCCTTTACCAAGGACAATGGTATTATCTGCTGAACCGGCGGTTAGATATTGTCCCATGGCAATTGAAGCAGTTCCGCTGGCCTCTGTACTATTCCCCATAGCAACTGAAGATCTCCCACTGGCCTCTGTACTATTCCCCATAGCAACAGAAATATTTCCACTGGCAGATGAAAAATATCCCATAGCGACTGAGTAATTTCCAATGGCAGATGTTATTCCTCCCATAGCAACCGAATTAGTTCCACTAGCGTTTGTATACCAGCCAAGAGAAGTTGCGGCGATGCCGCTGGCAACTGCAGATTTTCCCATCGCAGTTGAATAATTTCCAATGTTTACGTCATCCCATTGGGCTCCATCCACATAGCCCGATCTAAAGGCTGCTTTTTGCGGATACCAAATCATTCTGGTGCCAGCTCCAGCGGTGGTCAATGTTGTGCCTGAGCCAAAAGTGCCAATAGAGAGAATTCCGCCGTCGGGTGTAGTGGT
>Ga0100393_10005726_pt1 | contig 11182 bp, 10 predicted proteins | sample CryGeymeta201517_FD_81546 | JGI IMG/M metagenome (GOLD analysis project Ga0100393, IMG submission 81546) | Groundwater microbial communities from Crystal Geyser aquifers in Utah, USA - Crystal Geyser metaG 2015-17 | ecosystem: Environmental > Aquatic > Deep subsurface > Groundwater | place... | reverse complement strand
GAAAGGTCCGCATCCATCACACCTAAAACGTCTCCTTGCGCTTCGGAAAAGCCCCGGAGTACTGCTGTAGCGAGACCACGCTCAGAACGAACAACGGTTCGCAGCGGAATTGAGAACGTGAGTGACTGTGCATGTTCAACCGTTCCATCCGTCGATCCGTCATCAATAATAATAATTTCAAATTCATCATTCTGTGTTTTTACGGCTGCTTCAACAGCACGAAGCAATGCTTCAATTGAGCCGCGCTCATTCAATGTAGGAATGATAAGAGAAATCTTCATATCACCGTTTCCGTGCAAGGATAACAATATTTCCACCAGAGGAAAGCTGACTTTCCTGCAAAAGAGCCTTCCGTTGTTTCAGACGTGCCCGCGACCAGGACACAAAAGGCAAAAATCCAAAGCGCTTCATGGGCACGTGTTGGAGAAACGAGATTGGAAGCCAATGCTTCCATTCCTTTGCATTTTCCGGCGTCAGCGTATAGCGAAAGTCGATGATTTCCAAGCCATGCTTTTCAAGATCTTGTTTCCAGGTTTCAAACGACTGGAGCCAGATATGAATAAACTTTTTATTTGCCATGCGAATAATCTTTCCCGGATTCGACTTCCCAAGAAAGGCGTCAGTTGGCGCACTAAAAAGATACAGACCGCCTGGCGCAAGAATACGCGCAACTTCTTTCAGCGTTCCCTCTTTATCTTGAATATGTTCAACAACGCTATTGGAAAAAACAGAATTCACCGAAGCATCTTCAAGAGGAATGTTTGAAGAGGTTCCAACATGGAGCGCATCATAAGCTCCCGTTTTGCGCGCTTTTTCAATTTCATGAGCCAGCGGATCCAAGCCAATAACCCGCTCAGGACGTCCGACGCGCTCCTGCATAATCCCCATATAAATACCGTCCCCGCAACCAAGATCGAACAGTGGCGACTCGAGTCGCCACAAATCCGCCTGTGCCGAGGCTTCAGGAATTCTCCAAACACAGTGAGAATAGGGGTAGATAGCGGAAAAGCGATCCAGAAAAAATTCCTCGTGAGTCATAACGCGCTTAATTTAGCACGGCTTGCCGTCTCTTCCAAACAAAAACGGACCCGAACCGTTTTTCAAATACATACATTGACGCAGGCACAAAATCCGAAAGACCTTCGCTAACAATCATTCTTGAAGAGGTCGCGTTCTGGAGTGTTTCTAGCCCAACGCCATGTATCGTTAAGGCCTCTGTAACTTTTAAATATTGCGTAGCATTTGAGCCCCGATAAAAGAAAAGTCCTTCAGGAACATTTGCAAACAAGACCGGCTCATCATCTGGAAGCGTTTGAACGTATGTCTCTAACGCGCGCCAGTCCGTTCCATAAAGAGGAAATGGATCTTTATACAAGGCATAGGCATTCGCCAAAAGAAAAAGCGGCAGCACAGCAAAAACAAGTTTTGATTTCCAACCCAAAAAACGCCTCACGAGATAAAGAACTGCACCCGGGAGCATGGCTAGGGCGATAACATGTGCAAGAAAAAAATATCGATACCATCCAAGCGTCCGAAAATAAGCAATCCAAGTCAGAAAAATAAAGACAAGAAGAAAAAGCTCGCTTAAACCAAGACGCTTAAATCCGCGCTTCCAAAAAGCAAAACAAACGAACAAAAGCGCACCTAGAAAATGCAAAGGTGTTGGATCCTGGAAAAAACCAACAAGATTCTTCCAGATGATGTCCGCGACATTGGCTAATCCGTAGGGATTCGCATAATGCCCAAGTACACCCGAGAAAGCGCCTCCAAACTGAGACAAAATCCAATGCCCAAAAACAAGTAAGAAAGCAGCTGCAAAAGCGAGCCATTCTTTCGCTAAGGGCTTAATACCGCGCCGATAACCGATCCATGCTGCGAGCGTAGCTGCTGGAAGGAGCGGTAAAAATGCCGGCTTTGTTACCGCTGCAAGCCCAAGAAGGAAACCAAACACCCCAAATATCTTTGCTCCGCGTTTCCCGCGTTCGATATGAAGTAAGGCAATAGAAGCAGCGAACGTAAATACCAAACCCGGAACTTCGCCAAGCACATTTTTTCCATTTCCATACAAAGGAGAAAACGTAGCAAATAAAAGTGCTGTCCAAACGCCCGCCCATCTTCCATAGCGTCTCCGCGACCACAGGGCTGCCAGTGCAATACAAACACCGAGAAAACCCAGCATGACTACTCGCGCCGCAAAAAACGATGTGCCAAAGATACGAAAAACAAATGCGATGGGAAGCAGTAAAGGAAAACCGACAGTAATAAAAGATAAGGGAACCGTTTCATGTGGCGCAATCGGAAGAGCGTATTTCCCCTGCTCTGCGAGCATGCGCGCTGACTGGAGATACAAAGCTTCATCAAACCAAGGTCGCGGACTATCGAGAAGATTTACACTTGCCCACGCAATCGCAACTACGACTATCCCCAGAAGAACGAGGCGAAATAATCGCTCCCGATCAATATCAAGCCAATGGCGAACACTCATAACTGTGCAAATCCATTTAGAAGTTCCTGCTTAGAATAGGGCCGTTCCCAGCTCTCCAAGGCGAGCATTGGAATAGTCGACTGAATTGGCGCAGCGGTGATTTGCAAAGAACCGGGACGCTCTGCAACAAGGCCGGTCGGCTTAAAACCCGAACGTAAGAGCAAAAGACAAAGTGGAAAAGGCGAGAAAGAAGAAACGTGTTCAAAAATAAAAAAATCTTCTGGCTTCTCTTTCGGCGCCGAAACGTTCGGAACGCTAATAAAAATCTCTCCGTCGTCCGCAAGAAGTGACCGGAGCCGGGCGAGAGATTCTGCGGGATCGAGCAGATGCTCAAGAATCTGGTCGAGAACAATGCGATCGAATTTCTCGGAGAACCCCTCCGGCTGTTCTTGAAACCATTCATTGAATGACCCTTGATAAACGGGAAGGTTCAATTCCGTCTTCGAAAGCTCGACGAAGGCCGGCGAAGGCTCGACCCCGAAAACACGGCAAGCATAATCTTCACGAAGCGACGCCAAAAAGGCGCCGATACCGGAACCAATCCCAAGAACCGTTCCGTCCTTGGGCCAAAAAGCGGGAAACAGGCTCGCCTTCTCTCTTGAGCGGCGCGTTCGCCACGTAATAACGTCGCGGATTTTTTCCGGCGTTCCGTCCAGGCCGTAGACATCCGTCGTATAATTCTTTCGATAAAACTCGAGATATGCACCTTCGTCGAAACGCGGATTAACCCAAACCATTCCGCATCTCCGACAAACCGTGTTTCGATGCAATCCGCGATCACGTTCGCGCTCATCGAGCACGTCGAAGTCCTCACTGGTACAGACCGGACACGGAATCAATTTAGGCGTCATATCAAGCATGTGCAGTATACCATCGACTCAAATTAATAAGCTGCCAGAAAAAGAAAGAATTATTATCTTTCGGATTTTTTACAAAAGACTGAAAGGCACGCTCGACGGCTTTCGCATCAACAAAAGGCAGATCTTTAAATGTGTCCGATTGAAATTCACGTAGAACGCTTTCTTGAAGAGCTCCTTTATACCAAACCGTCTGCGGTGATGACTGAGGACGTTTTTGCCGTAAACGTAATTCATCGGGCACAACCCCTTCCATAGTCTTTCGAAGCAATACCTTCGTCATCCCATTTTGAATCTTCCAACGATTCGGAAGACAAAAAGCGAATTCCACAATCCGATGGTCAAGATAAGGCACGCGCAATTCAAGACCACTCGCCATGGAAGCATGATCATTGAAACGCAAAACGCGTGGAAGTTTTGTAAAAGTGAGGTCACGATAGAGCGCATTAGAAAGATGGCTCTTGAAAGGCGCTTCAAACATAGGAGGCTCTTTTTTTGCACCCGTCATCCAATCAGCGCGAAGACAGTCCGTTCGTAAAAAAGAAGTGAGATCTTGGAACGTGCCAATAGCCGGAGCGGAAACCATGTTGGAGAGCTGAAAAGAGGCTTGCATTAAATGAAGCGGGTTGCGGCTTTGTGCCGCACGACGTACGGCCTGCCATAAAATACCCCATTCTCCCTGTGCATAAGCATCTTTCAAGTAGGGCGGGTAAAAATATTTGTACCCAGCAAGAATTTCATCCACACCCTGGCCTTCAAGCAGAACTTTAATACCAAGCTTTGCCGGAGTCTTCATCATTTTGAGATAGGCAATCGTCGACAATCCTCCAAAGGGCTGATCAAGGGCGCGTAGCGTTTCTTCCATGTAGTCGATATAATCCTGCGGGCCGATTTCAACTCGATGAAATGGGATGCCTTCTGCGTGCACAAGAGCTGCAATATCCTTCGTTTCATCGTGTGCGGGATCTGCAAACCCCATGGAAAAAACATGCAGCTCTTTTGGATTTGTCACGCGCTTTAATTCGTACAATAGACTTACCGAGTCCACACCACTTGAAAGATTCACTCCGACCGACACATCGCTACGCAAATGCATGCGAAGGCTGCTATCAAGCAAGCCTTGAAAGGCGTCTATATATTCTTGATCGCTTAAACCAAGAATCGGCTCCACGCGCTCAGGTAAATTCCACCAACGTCGAATCGTTGTTTGGCCATTCTTCCAAGTTAAAAGATGACCGCCCCGTAAAGATAAAATCCCCTCAAAAAATGTTTCCGGGCGATGCTCGTAATATCCATACAAAAGATAGTCTGCGACAATCGATTCATTTGGCTTCGAGCTGATACCAGCAGCAAGCAAGGCTTTAATTTCGCTTCCAAAATAGAATGCGCCATTTTGTTCCGTATAAAACAGTGGTTTGATACCAAGGCGATCACGCACGAGTGTAACTGTTTCCTGTTTCAGATCGGCAATAGCAAACGCAAACATACCTAGGAATCTTTCCAGAGCTTTTTCTCCCCATTTCGACCAAGCGGCTAAAACAACCTCGGTATCGGTATGTGATTGAAAAGGATAATCACTCAACTCAGCTCGCAACTCACGATAGTTGTAGAGTTCTCCATTAAACGTAATAACGAATCGCCCATCAGTAGAAGTCATTGGCTGATGCCCAGCGTCGCTTAAATCGATAATGGAAAGACGGCGATGCCCAAAAGCAGCAAACGGAAGTTGTGCTATTCCCTCTCCATCGGGTCCGCGATGCGCAATCGCAGAAATCATAGGACGCACGCGTTCTTCACGCGCGTCTTTTCCGATGATGCCTGCAATACCGCACATGAAAATATTATTTTAACCAGCGCTCCGCAAGAAACTCTGCAAAAGCAAAATCTAAAGGAGTATTAATATCGATCGAGCGATCTTCAGACATGATATGCGCACGCGAATCCGCGCCAAACAAATCATTCTCAAAGATAAGCGAAGTTTTTGTAAGATAAACCGCACCGTTGCGCTGATACACGTCTGGAGCTGCGTGTCGCGAAGCGCTTTCTTTTCCCTCCGTTATATCTGTAAAAGGAAAAATACGATCATCTTCCAAGCGCTTCAATTTTGGAATCGAAACGTCGGTTAGCTTCAGCACGCCCATAACGGAATCGCAACCGGTGTCTTCCATTTTTTGCATACAAGCATCAATATCTTTCGCGGTTCGAAATGGACTCGTTGGCTGAAGAATCATTACCGCGTCATACTCTTTTCCTTCATGCTCTTTCATCCACTGAAGCGCATGCTGGATTACCGGGATGCTCTTCGCTTCATCCGTAGCAAGATCCGCCGGACGTCGAAAAGGCACAGGCGCTCCCCATTCTTTGGCGACGCGTTCAATTTCTTCATCATCCGTGGAAATAATAAAATCCGTCAGGAGATTGCTCCCCTTTGCCGCTTCAATGCTCCAAGCGATAAGCGGCTTATCGCCTAAAAGGCGAATGTTTTTTCGCGGGACTCCCTTTGAACCGCCCCGGGCTGTAATGACTCCAAGTACTTTCATAAAGTTTATGTGCTATGTCCTAAAACGGCTAAAACTTCAAGAGCAATTGCATCTTCCGTCATGGCCATGGATTCTTTGGTCGCACCGCCGATATGCGGTGTGAGAAGAAGGTTCTCATGCGTCTGCGCATATTCCACAAGCGGATTCTGTTTCAGATGCTCCCCTTCTGGATCTTCATTATCCATAACATCGATAGCCGCACCAGCTAAGCGATCGCTTCGCAAAGCATCAAGGAGCGCGGATTCATCCACGAGCTGCCCGCGCGATGTATTCACAAAGAATGCTCCCGGTTTCATAGCTTGAAATTGTTCCTTACTGAACATATGTTCATTCTCCGGACGAAGATCAACATGGAGAGAGATGATATCTGATTGCTGAAGGAGGTCTTTCTCAGACAGCATCTCAATCCACGAAGGGATTTTGTCTTTTGATTGATATGGATCCGTTCCCACAATACGCGCACCCATTGCGTGTAGAATTTCCGCCACACGAATACCTAGACGACCGCATCCAACGATCCCAACCGTTTTGCCGCTAATCTCCGATCCGATGAAACGCTGTCGATCCCAGCCACCTTGCAACACATGCTGGTTAAAACCCGGAATACGTCGAATAAGTGAGAGAAGCAAAGCAACCGTATGTTCAGAAGTTGCATAGACTTTCTCCGTGATGTCGCGCCGGCCTTTGAGACTCACAATTTTAATACCGCGACGCTCCACGTCTTCCAGATCAATATGATTCAAGCCCGTTGTAGGCGAAGCAATCACTTGAAGATTTGGCACCTTATCCAAAAGCTCCTTTGTAACCCGTCCAAGACGAATTACTATGACGCGAGCATCAGCCAGCTCTTCCGCTTGTCGCTCCCCAGGCAAGCGCTCGGATGAAACAGATCCAAGTTTTGCATAAAGCGCTAAAGCACTCGGGCTATACTGTTCTGGTTCAAGAATAACTGTGTAAGACATGATGTTTGGCCAGTTAGTAAGCAAGACGCTTTTGAACCTCAACTTGTATGGAGGCGAGTGTGGCCGAAATACGCTCCCCCGCTTTTCCATCTCCAAAAATAGGATCAGACTCATATCGACCATGCGCAACTTGCTCGCGTATCATCGACTCGATGATTGCCCGATCATGAGCCACGTCATAATAGACATTCTTCCCATGTTCACGGCCATGTTGACGGGAACCAACAAGTACCGCAGGCGTTCCTAGAAAGCTCCCTTCGCGAATAAACGAAGAAGAATTTCCAACGGCACACACGGCATTTGCAAGAACCTTCACGTACAATTCCGGATTAAAGTTCTTAATGAAACGAATCTTTGCATCAGGATGATGTTCACGAAACACGCGCATCCCTTTTGAAATCGTATCTGAGCCCGCATCGATATTAGGCCAGAGAGCAATCATTTGTATTCCTGTGGCATGTGCAGCCTCAATCGTTTCCATGATTTGGTCATAGCCGCTCTGATATTCGGTGGTTACCGGATGTTGCGACATGAGAAGATAAGGTTTTGTTACATCAATCGGCGCCCCAACTCCCACATAGTCAATTAAATCCATTTCCTCCTTCGTGAAGGTCGTATCCGTTTCAGCGACAATATCTATCGCGGGACAACCGGTCATCACAACGGTGTTCGGATGCTCGCCCATTTTGATAATACGCTCAGCGCTCAACTGCGTCGCGGGAAAATGAATATGAGCAAGTTTTGTGACAGCATGACGAACAGATTCATCAATGGAGCCCGTAACCTCACCCCCCTGCGTATGAGCAACGGGAATATTCATATAGCTCGCAGCAATAGCGGTTGCCATGGTCTCAAATCGATCGGCAATCGTAAGAACAATATCCGGCCTTAAAATATCAAAAGCGCTTGTTAGTTCAATAATCCCAAGTCCAACCGACTTCGCCATTGTAAGCGGCGTTTCTCCCTCAACGGACATATGAACTTCCGCATCAATCGGGAATCCATCACGACGAATAATATCAACCGCTTTCCCATGTCGCTCAATAAGCAAAGCCGAACCTGCCACAATTTGGAGCTCCAAAAGTGGATGATTTTTAATTTCTCTTAATGCCGTCTTAATCCGAGCGTAGTTTGCACGGTTGATAATAACGACACAGATTTTTCGTTTAGAAGGAGTGTTCATAGAGCAGATCCAATACTCTCATTTGAGATTGGACTAAACTTTTGCAAAGCTTGCTTCACCGTTTTTCCTAACACATCCGGGTAACGCTCGGAAGGAAGCCCGTTTAAATACGCTTGCGGCCGCATAGCGTACAGATGCTCCGCTTGCAAAACGGTGCCCGCTGGCAAATCATCGGCAGCACAAAGCGTCTTACGAAAGAGTGGACGAAAAACAGCCTCGTCTTCCTGAAGCGTTTTTTGCTTTGCTCCCATACCGCACTTAACAAGATCACTTTCCAATACCTCTTCACGATAGGTCTCGTCTTCCCGAACGCGCTGAACACCCTGTACAAGCGTGCGGAGCTCCTCCGGCACAAGAGAAACTTTATGATCAGATCCCCAAAGCGTACGATCAAAAGAAAAATGTTTTTCAATAACACGCGCTCCGAGCGCCGCTGCCGCAATCGCGGATTCTGTTCCAATGGAGTGATCCGAAAATCCCGTAGGCAGTCCGTAGCGCTCGCATAAAAAAGATATTGTCTCCAAATGGAGATCTTCCGGCGGACAGGGGTAACGCGACACGCAATGCAAAATAACAATTTGATCCGTTTTTTCTTTTAAGAAATTGACCGCTAAGTCGATCTCCTCAAGCGTGCTCATGCCCGTACTTACAATGATAGGCTTCCCGCTCCTCCGAAGATAATCGAGCATGACAAAATCTAAAATGTCTCCAGAACCCACTTTCCAAAAAGGGACATTTAAAGCATCGAGCTTTTGCGCAGATGCGCGGCTCATCGGGGTAGAAAAAAATGGGATACCAATTTTATCGCAAGCCTCCTTAAGTGGCTTCCAAAATCCATCCATCGGAGTGACGTCTTCGTTTCGCTTAACCCAGCGATAGCGATCTGACCCTTTAAAGTGCGGGGAAACAACCTCGACATTTGCCTGCTCATCTTCAACGGTATGTGTTTGATACTTTACGGCATGAGCACCGGCATCTTTCGCCGCCTGAGCGAGCGCAATCGCATTTCGCAAATACTCATCAACAGAACGTTCATCTTCCGATTGAATAAAATTCTTCCCAATCTCCGCAATCACAAAAACAGGCCGGTCTTCCCCAACCCACGGTTCTTGCGAATTTGTACCGATATTAATAGGATTCATGGCGAAAAATGGCTTACCGAAGCTTAGATCGCGCCGACTTGATCGTCAACCCAAATGGACGGCCCCACGCAAACATCTTCTGAGCTCGTACCCCGGTTATACCGTAACAGATTTATCGTTTGAAACGGATCTTAAAAAGATCTATAAGCGAGCTTAGAGCATCTTTTGATAAGCGTACGCGACTATCTTCATCATTATGCCATATGACAGGTATTTCGCGTATAGAAAGCTTGAGATTCTTGGCGATAAAAAGCAGCTCAGCATCATAACTCCAACGATCAATTTCTGCCTTGCTGAATATGCTTTGAGCCGCCTCCGCCGAAAAACATTTGAACCCACAAGTAAAATCCGTGACTTTTACACCAAGGATATGCCTAGCAAGTAATGTGTACGCTTTGCCCAATGTTTCGCGAAACAATGGTTGTCGTTGAGTAATTAATGCATCTCGACTCTTTCTGGTGCCTATCAAGACGGGGTGCCCTACATCCATATCCGGAATAAACTTTTCGATTTCTTGAATCGGTGTGGACATATCCGCATCCATCATTAATCTATATGCCCCCGGTCGCTTCCAACATGCCTCTTTTCACGGCATGACCCTTGCCTCGATTTTGACCATACGTAACGAGCCTCACCTTTGCCGGGCATGTAAAGCCTCTCACTAAGTCAGCCGTACGATCTTTGCTACCATCATCAACGAACACAATCTCCAGATTAGGAAAATAGCCCTGAGCGTAAAAAGTCGTAATTGAAGCAAAGGTTTTATGAATTCTCTGCTCTTCATTATAAACTGGCACAATGATAGAAAAAGATGGTGGCATAGACTTCATGACAACGATAAATCTCGAATGAGGATATCTTGATGTAGATACTTGGAACAGAGCAGGTTCGTATAGATTTTATAATTAAACCTGTTCTTGATAAAATCTTCCACGTCACAAATCAGAAGCAACCGCTCGTCTTTTTGGCTGATCTCAAAAACACAATATCCGATTCTCTGGAGCATCTGGATGAATTCCACAGGATCCTGACCTAAGCGCTGCAAGCGTTCCGGGGCATACTCAGTCATAATCGTGGGACCAAGCTTTTGCAAGGTGCCTATCATCCCCGATAAAGCGAGTCCTTCAGCGCCCTCGATATCCATTTTAATAAAATCGACCTTGGAAATACTTCTCTTCTCCATAAAGTCATCCAAAGTACAGGTTGTGACCTTTATAAAATCTGTCTGCGTATCTTGGCTTAAAAGAGAATGTTTCATCTTATTCTCACTTGATAAAAATAGACGCTCTTCTCCAGCATGCGATGAAATCGCTAGGGGGAAACACTGCGTGTTCACAATGTTATTTGCATGGATATTCGTTTTTAATACTTCATACGTTTTCGGCTCCGGCTCGAATGCTAAAATCTGGCCCTCGTTACCAACACGTCGCGAAGCTATCAAGGTGTAATAACCGATATTTGCTCCAATATCAACCACGGTCATACCGGGACGAATCATACTTCTCATGATTTTAGTCTCACTAGCTTCATATACTCCAAAAAGTAAAGCTGCGGGTAGCACCGGATCGTTTGCTTGAAAATGCAATGTGCCCTCGGGCAAGGTAATGCCGGGCGGGAGTAAATACAGAAGTATGCGATCCAGCAAAAAACGCAGCGGCTTCGGTTTGAACAAGACAAGATAAACAAAATCAGAAGTCCCCTTCGGAAGAAGGGAAAACACCCATCGAATACATCTTAGGATACAAGCCTTGCTTTTTTTCCAAAACATACGTCAATTGATTAGTTGGTCAGTTGAAAAATCTCTACTCCTCCGTGCTCATAAACTTTCACCAGCCCATCGAGGTTGAGCGAAGGAGAATTACCTATACGCCTATCCTCCGGCCCATAATAAAGGTAATCAAGCTTGTAAGGAATGGCGTTGCGAGAAGAAGCGCTTCTAAATATTTGGTGGTACTCTTGAGCCTTTTGTTCGACCGCCCTAGGAAGAGAGGTGGAACGATTTGCTAAAAACAT
>Ga0100393_10005715_pt1 | contig 11194 bp, 8 predicted proteins | sample CryGeymeta201517_FD_81546 | JGI IMG/M metagenome (GOLD analysis project Ga0100393, IMG submission 81546) | Groundwater microbial communities from Crystal Geyser aquifers in Utah, USA - Crystal Geyser metaG 2015-17 | ecosystem: Environmental > Aquatic > Deep subsurface > Groundwater | place: USA... | reverse complement strand
CCAGAAAAATTTGTGCCCATTGCAAAACTACATATGTTCCGCCAAAAGAGTTAGTTCTCGAACTTAGAAAAACTCTTGGCTCTCTTATGACTGCAAAGGATGAAGACGTAAAACTCTTTAAGGGTCAGGGATGTGATTATTGCGGACACTCCGGATTTCTAGGACGAGTTGGAATATATGAGGTGTTAGTTGTTTCTGAAAAAATATCAAAATTGATACTCGAAAGATCAGACAGTAATACGCTTGAGAAGCAGGCAACAGAAGAGGGTATGATAACTATGAAACAAGATGGATATTTAAAAGTACTCGAAGGGATTTCAACGATTGATGAAATCCTAAGAGTAGCGCAAGCATAACTCTAGAAAATAGTGGATAGGGAATACTAAATAGGCTATAGTGAATAGTAGGTAGTAATTGTAAATATTTAATGGGGAATAGCTGATATGACTATACAAGAACTTTTTGAAAAATCGATTGAAAATAAAGCATCGGAGCTACATTTGATATCGGGTAGCAGCCCAATAATTAGAATTGACGGAAGACTAAGTCCGCTGGCAACATTTCCAATTCTCACAAATTTAGACATTGAAAACCTTGTAAAACCTATCATGTCCGCAGCTCAACAACAGTTATTTTCTGCAAACAGAAGTATTGACTTTTCTTACGCTTATGGCGGAGGAGACTATGGAGAAAAAGGAAGATTTAGGATAAATTTATATTATCAAAGAAATACTGTTGCGGGCGCATTCCGTCTTCTTCCGCCAGCAATAAGAACCATTGAGGAGCTTTTGCTCCCAAGAATTTGTCATAAATTTTCAGGACTTAAGCAAGGATTTATTTTGGTAACAGGCCCAACGGGACATGGAAAATCAACTACGATTGCTTCAATAGTAAACGAAATAAATATGAACCAGGCTGCAAACATTATTACTATTGAGGATCCAATAGAATATATTTATGGTAAAGGTAAGAGTATTATTTCCCAACGAGAAATTGGATCTGACACACACTCTTGGGATGAGTCATTAAGGAGCGCTTTGCGGCAAGATCCTGATGTTGTTGTAATTGGTGAAATGCGCGACTTTGAAAGTGTTTCATCGGCCATAACCATTGCCGAAACAGGGCATCTGGTCTTTTCAACTCTTCACACAAATTCTGCAGCACAAAGCGTTGACCGTATAATTGATGCTTTTCCGGAACACCAACAAAACCAAGTTAGAACACAACTTTCAGAAACTCTTGAAGGAATTATTTCCCAAAGGCTTATTCCAAGACTTGATGGAGGGAGAGTAGTTGCAACCGAAATACTTCTTGGAACAAATGCAGTTAAATCAAATATTCGCGATGGCAAGACTCACATGCTTGACTCTATTATCGAAAATTCTCAAGACGCGGGAATGATACCGCTTGAAGTTTCACTTGCAAATCTTGTAAAACAAGGACAGGTTGCTCTTGAAGTTGCACAACAATACGCGCTTAGGCAAGACTCCTTTATCCGGCTTATTGGTTAGTATGGAATTTATATACCACGCCATTGACAAAGATGGTAAAAAACAAACAGGTAAAATTGAAGCAAACAATGAAAAGGAAGTTCTTGATTTCCTTCGAACAAGCCAATCAACACCCCTTAAAATCGCAAAATTTGAAAAATCAAACTCTCCTATTTTTTCCTACTTCACAAAAGTAAAAACCGGAGATATTGTTCTTTTTACACGACAACTTTCATCAATGACCATGACTGGCCTCACGCTTGTTGAATCCTTGAATATCTTAAGAGAACAAAACAACAAACCCAAAATGCAGGAGGTTATAGTCGATATAATTTCTTCAATATCTGACGGAAGTAGTTTTTCCAAAGCACTGGAAGCACACAAAGAAGTTTTTTCAGACGTTTATATAGCTCTTATAAAAGCCGCTGAAAGCGGAGGTCTTCTTGACAAGGTTTTATTAAGACTTGCCGATAACATGGAAAAGTCAGAAGATTTAAAAAAGACTATCCGTTCCGCGCTCTTTTATCCAATTATTATTGTTTCTGGTGTTTTTGGTGTTATTGTTATTATGAATATTTTTGTAATTCCACAACTTGGGCAATTATATGAAAACCTTAATCTTCCTCTTCCGGCAACGACTAAAATTGTATTAGGTATTTCAAAACTCTTTACAACTTTCACGCCAATAATTTTAATTCTTATTGGACCGGCAATCTTCTTTATTAAAAGATTTACCAAAACAGACTTTGGAATAAAATTTACTAACAAGGTAAAAATAAAACTACCTGTTTTTGGGCAAATCTTTGTATTATCAACTCTTGATGAGATAACCCGTACTCTTTCTCTTCTTATCACATCAGGTACATCGATTATTGAAGCTTTAAATATCGCCGCAAATGTTGCAAACAATTATTACTACCGTCAAGCTGTAAAAAGCTCAGCGGCTCTCGTAGAAAAAGGGGTAACTATATCTGCGGCAATGCAATATCAAAATATTTTTCCTCCGCTTTTAGTACAAATGTTAAAAGTAGGAGAATCAACGGGAAAAATAGATGAAAGCCTTTTAAAAATGTCTGAATACTTTGAACGAGATTTAGATGCAAGAGTCAAGATGCTGACAACATCAATAGAACCTATTCTTATTATTGTCTTGGGTGTATCCGTAGCTTTCCTTATTATATCTGTAATCACACCTATTTACAGCCTAATTTCACAAATTCAATAACATCTTCTCTAGCTATAAAGCTAGAGTTCCCCTAAGGAAGATGTTTTCTTACTTCAATTCATCCCCGTTCTTAAAAGAACGGGGTTTTCTTGAAGGGCGAATAGGATAACTAATACAAACACTATCATCTTGACGAATTAGGCTTTTTTGACTTGCAAAATAATCTTTTTTTCTGCTACAATGGATAGTCTACAATGGCAAAACAACAAGATTACACAGCAAAAAATATCCAAGTTCTAGAAGGCCTAGAACCTGTTAGAAAACGCCCCGCAATGTACATCGGCTCAACAGATGTGATAGGTCTTCATGAGTGTCTTAGGGAAATAATTGATAATTCAGTTGATGAAAGTCTGGCTGGATCTGCAAAAAATATTTGGGTAATTCTTAATAAGGATAATTCGGCAACAGTTATTGACGATGGACGTGGTATCCCGGTAGATACTGTTGCGGGTTATAAAAAGTCTGCTCTTGAAATTGTCATGACAAAACTTCACGCGGGAGGAAAATTCGGAGGAGGCGCTTATAAGGTTTCAGGCGGTCTTCATGGAGTAGGAAGCTCTGTTGTCAATGCTTTATCGACCAAAATGTGGGTTGAAGTAAGACGCGAAGGAAAACTTCACCGGCAGGAATACGAAAAAGGCAAGCCTAAGTCAGATGTCGCGCAAATGAAATTTTCTGATTCATACCTTTTAGACCATGACATTCCAATGCTTGGAAATGTAACTTCGGGAACCGCAGTAACTTTTTATCCTGATGATAAAATTTTTCAAACAATAGAGTTTGACGACCATATGGTAATGAAAATGATAAGAGAACGAGCCTATATTGTTTCAAAGCTTTATTTTCATTTTTATGATATGCGACCCGAAACACCCAAAGAAACACATCTTTATTTTGAGGGAGGAATTATCTCGCTTGTTAAAAAACTTAACGAAAATAAAGAAACTGTTCATACTCCTGTGTATATCAAAAAGGAAGTAGATGACGTTTTGGTTGAAGTAGCGCTTCAATTCAACGACGGGATCGCCGAAAATCTTGAAAGTTTTGTAAACGTCATAAATACCGTTAACGGAGGAACTCATGTTACCGGATTCAGAATGGCGTTGACTCGTGCGATCAACGACTACGGTAAAAAAATCGGCGCTTTCAAAAGCGAAAACGATTCCATAACAGGAGATGATACCCGCGAAGGACTTTCAGCAGTTATTGCAATTAGAATGGAGCAGAACAATATTCAGTTTGAAGGTCAGACAAAAGGAAAACTCGGAAATTCTGAAATCCAACCTCTTGTTCAAGCAATTGTCAAAGAGGGTCTTGAAACTTTTTTTGAAGAAAATCCGTCTGAAGCACGAAGCATTTTAAATAAATGTTATCTTGCCGCTAAAGCAAGACTTGCCGCGAGAGCCGCAAAAGACGCAATACTTCGCAAGGGGGCGTTTGAAGGTGGATCGCTGCCGGGAAAATTGGCTGATTGTCAGGAAAAAGACCCAAGTATTTCAGAACTTTATATTGTTGAGGGAGATTCGGCAGGAGGGAGCGCCAAGCAGGGAAGGGATAGAAAATTCCAAGCAATTCTTCCGCTTGGAGGAAAAATTTTGAATACCGAAAGAGCGCGGCTTGACAAAATCGTGGAATTTGAATCTTTGAAAGATATGATAATTGCTCTGGGCATGGGAATAGGAGACAGCACAAATATTGAAAAACTTAGGTACCACCGGATTATTATTATGACTGATGCCGATGTAGACGGAGAACATATCGCAACTCTTCTTCTTACATTTTTTTACAGGCACATGAGAACAATTGTGGACGCAGGATATTTATATCTTGCAAAACCTCCTCTTTACAAGCTTTCATTTGGCAAAGAAGAACATTATATTTATTCAGATGATGAAAAAGACATTCTTTTAAAAGGTTCTGCAGGAAAAAATTATTCAATACAGAGATATAAAGGTCTTGGAGAAATGAATCCTGAACAGCTTTGGGAAACAACCATGAATCCGAAAAACAGAATTCTTATAAAAATAAATGTCGCGGATGCTGAAGAAGCAGACGCGGTCTTTACAATGCTTATGGGTGAAGAAGTCCCACCTCGAAAACACTTTATACAAGAAAATGCGAAGTTAGCCAATCTTGATATATAATTAGCCAATTTAGATATTTAATATGGAATCGAGAGAACAATTACAACAAAACGAGGGATGGTATTCGATAGTACCGACTGAAGAAATTCCTGAAGGCATAAACACGTGGGCGGTTGATGTTCTAGATGTCGGAAAGTTAACCGTAATTCTAGAAGATAAACCTGGAGGAGGATATGATAATAAAGCATTTGTTCTGAGCGGGGATGTACCTGGACTTGCAATTAATGGAGCTGAGTTGCATCGACAAGGTTTCAAAATATTAAAGGTTTCATTGGAGCCCTTCGGTTATAGATCTCAACAAGATACTGAAATTCGGTTGAGAGAATCGAGTTCCTGTTTTAGAAGCACCCTTTATAGCACAAATGGGGATAAACAGTTAAAACCACAGTACTGGTTTAATGCAAATGATAATGCTGAAAAACCCGACATGAGAGATATTATGGTAAGGCCTGAAAGAGACCAGCTAGAACAAATTCAGATTAGATTTCCTGAAGGAGGTGACGATTAATTTATGAAGTTAACAGCAGGGAAAAATGCACCAGAAGTTGTAAACGTCTTTATAGAGATTCCGAAAGGAACAAGTGTTAAGTATGAGCTTGATAAAGAAAGCGGAGTATTGTTTGTAGACAGATTTTCATCTACGGCAATGTTCTATCCGGCAAATTACGGTTATGTTCCCGAAACATTAAGCGAAGATGGGGATCCTGTCGACGTATTAGTTCTGTCCGAACAAGCAGTTGTTCCCGGAGTCGTAATTCCGTCAAAACCTATCGGAATGCTTGAAATGGAAGATGAATCAGGAATTGATGCAAAAATAATTGCGGTTCCGGCAGTAACAGGCGATGCATATTCAATATTTAACGATTTACCCGATGTTCCGGAAATTCTAAAAGCGCAAATTAGGCACTTTTTTGAAAATTATAAATCAATTGACAAAGGTAAGTGGGTAAAACTAAAAGACTGGAAAGGTCGAGAAACAGCAATTGAAGAAATCAGGAAAGGAATGGGTAAGAAGTAATTTTTAATTTTCAGTTTTCAATTTACAATAAATTTTCAATTTAAAATTGATTATTTAACAATTCAATGAAAATTGTAAATTAGAAATTGTAAATTTTATTAATATGAGTGAAATTGGAAAATTAGAACAGATTGATATAACAAATCAGGCGAAAAAAGCGTATCTTGACTACGCAATGAGCGTTATTGTTTCACGTGCACTGCCGGATGTAAGAGACGGACTAAAACCGGTACATCGAAGAATTCTTTTTGCAATGCATGAGATGGGTTTGAATCCCGCCGCAAAATATGCAAAGAGCGCAAAAATTGTCGGAGAAACAATGGGTAAATACCATCCGCACGGAGACATGGCAATTTATGATTCTCTTGTCCGCCTTGCGCAGGATTTTTCAATGCGATATCCATTGGTTGATGGTCAAGGAAACTTTGGTTCTATGGATGGCGACTCCGCCGCCGCAATGCGTTATACGGAAGCAAAACTTACTCACCTTGCTGTAGAGATGCTTTTTGATATTGAAAAAGATACCGTTGAATACATTCCCAATTTTGACGGAACTCTAAAAGAACCTGTTTATCTCCCATCAAAACTTCCGAATTTGCTTCTTATGGGAAGCGAAGGAATTGCAGTTGGCATGGCAACAAAAATTCCACCGCATAATCTGGGTGAAATAATTGACGCTGTAATTTTTACTATCAGCAATACAACTCACCAAAAAATTGAAGGGGCGCGTGTTCAAAAAGACGCCACCCAAATGACAGATGAAGAAATTCAACATTTAAAACCTTCTTTCTCGCTAACATCAGACGTTACGGTAGATCAGCTTTTGGAATTTGTTAAGGGACCCGATTTCCCTACTGGTGGTGCGATATTTGACATAAATGAAATTAAAAATGTTTATAGAACGGGTCGCGGGAAAATTCTAATTCGTGGAATTGCTGAAATTGAAGATATAGGTCAGGGCAAAAACGCAATTATAATCCGGGAACTCCCTTATCAAGTAAATAAATCTGTGCTTGTTGCGCGAATTGCAGAACTTGCAAAAGATAAAAAACTTGAAGGACTATCAGACCTTCGAGACGAATCGGACAGACAGGGAATTCGCGTTGTCATAGAGTTAAAACGTGATGTTTCTCCGAGAAAAATTTTGAATAATTTGTTTAAGCTGACTTCCTTGCAAACGTCTTTCCCCGCAAACATAGTTGCCTTGGTTGACGGAGTGCCGAGAACCTTAAATCTTAAAGTTATGCTTGATGAATATATTTATCATCGCTTTACCGTCATTACACGCAGAAGTGAATTTGAGCTCAAACAAGCAAAAGCAAGACTTCATATATTAGATGGGCTTATTATCGCGGTCAACAATATAGACGAAATTGTTGAAATTATTAAAAAGTCAAAAAATGTTGATGAGGCAAGGACAAAACTTATCACAAGATTTAAGCTCTCAGAAATTCAGGCTAATGCAATTCTTGACATGCAGCTGAGACGTCTTACGGGTCTTGAGAGGGAAAAATTGGAGGATGAATGGAAAATGACCAAAGAGTTAATAGATTATATTGAAGAACTTCTAACAAATCCTAAAAAAATGCTTCAGGTAGTCGGTGACGAATTGAAAAAAATAAAAGAGAAATACGCTGATGCAAGACGAACCCGCGTTTACAAATCAAAGGTTGACGAATTTTCAGAAGAAGATCTTATTCAAAACGAACCGACTGTTATTACTATTACGCAAACCGGATATATCAAACGCCAAAGCATGGCAAGCTTTAAAACCCAAGCTCGCGGCGGCAAAGGAGTACGCGGCATGACAACAAAAGAAGAAGACGCGATAGACCATATACTTTACGCGCAAACTCACGATTTTATACTTTTTTTCACAAACCTTGGAAAAGTATACCAAACAAGGGTTTATGAAATGGCCGAAGCTTCCCGCGTTTCAAAAGGACAAGCGATTGTAAATTTGCTCGACATAACTCAAGGCGAAAAAATCCAAAGCATTTTGACATACAATCCAAAAGAAAAAGCCGCAAACACGTATATTTTTCTGGCAACCAAAAAAGGGGTGATTAAGAAAACAAAAATTGACGATTTCAAAAATATAAGACGGGGTGGAATAATTGCAATAAAGATTGATAAAGACGATGCGCTTGAATGGGCAAAACTTTCAAGCGGGGAAGATGATATCCTTCTTATTACCAAAAACGGAAAAATAATTTGCTTTAATGAAAAACAAGTTCGTTCTACGGGAAGATCAAGTCAAGGAGTCCGCGGAATAAAACTTATCGGAGATGATGTAGTAGTTGGTCTAGATCTTATTTCAGGAGGAGGTAAAACAGCCGAACTTTTGGTAATTGCAGAAAATGGTCTTGGCAAAAGAACTAAAGTTTCAGAAGTAAGAAATCAAAAACGAGGAGGGCAGGGAGTCCGCGTCGCACACATTTCTGAAAAAACAGGAAAGCTTGTATTCTCAAATGTTTTGGAAAAAGAAAACCGAGAAGTAATAATAACATCCAAAAAAGGGCAGGTTGTAAAAATTCCTCTTTCTTCAACACCGCTTTTATCGCGCAATGCGCAAGGCGTAATCTTGATGAGATTTTCTGACAAGTCGGATAAAGTCGCATCCGCAACAACACTCGGTGGACAAGAATAGCACCTTTCTAAACATCTTCAAATCTTTCATTTTGATATAATTAGCTCCATGGTTATAAGCGGAAGAGAATTGGCAAAACCTATCATTGCAAAAATAAAAGAAGACGTAGAAAAACTTGCTAACAAAAAAGTCTTTCCAAAAATTGCAATTATAACTCTTGGATCCGAAGAATCTTGGGCAACTTATGTAGGACAGAAACTAAAACTGGCAGACACGCTTGGCATCAAAACGGAACTAATAAATTTATCTGTTGACGAACCAGAAAAGTTACTACTAAAAACTATTCGTAGATTAAACAATGACAGTACGATACACGGAATAATTGTCCAACGCCCAATGCCAAAAAATATAAACTCTAAAAATGTAATTTCGGGAATTTTAAAAGAGAAGGATATTGATGGGTTTAGATATGATTCTTTATATAAAGTACCTGTTTGGCTGGCTGTGATAGATATTATCACTCATGCACTTCAGGTGACAACACGCACAAAGTTACAAGTTAGCCTGTTAAATCAATCTATTTTGATACTTGGCAAAGGCGAAACAGCAGGCATGCCGGTTATTCGTGAGCTACTCTCACTTGGCCTTGATCCAATTGTAGTTGACAGCAAAACAAAAAATAAAAATGACTTATTAAAAAAGGCGGACATTATTGTAACAGCTGTTGGTAAAAAACTTGTTAAAAAAGAAGTCCTCAAGCCCGGAGTTATACTAATCGGCATAGGGATTTACAGAAATGATAAAGGAAAACTTGTAGGCGATTATGATGAAGATGAAATCCAAAATGTTGCCTCGTACTATACGCCAACTCCCGGCGGAGTAGGACCGCTTAACCTTGCGTACTTATTCAGCAATTTGATTGAAGCTGCAAAAAAGCAAGCCTCTTAAAACTCCAGAAGCTCTGATAACTTAACAAACTCAAATCCTTTATTCTTTAATTGTTCAATAATTTCAAAAAGTGTATCAGCGGTCCTAGGAGCATTTGGCGCACCGTTCATATGCAAAACAATAATAGAACCGTTTGTCGTTTTATCAATCACATTTCGCTTTATGCTTTCTGCATTGTAATTAAATCCATCTCCGCCTACGACATCCCAAGCTACAACAACAAGACCTTCGCTTTCCGCAACATTAACATCTTTTTGAGAATAGCATCCACCTGGAAAGCGGAAGAAAATTCCCTCAACGCCCGCAACAGATTTTAATAATTTCTGCGTAAGCCTTATTTCTTTTCTTGCTCCATCTTTTGCAATTTGTGAAAGTCCGTAGCAATAACCATAAAATGCAGGATGAGAATATGAATGATTTGCTAATTCAAAAAGAGGATTTTTTGCAAGAATTTTTGCGTCTTCAGGATAATTTTCTATCCACAAACCAGTTAGAAATAATGTTGCTTGTGTATTTGTTTTCTGCAAAATATAGGTAATCCTTCTGTCGTAAGCTCCTTTTGATACTCTCGAAATAATATTTTGCCGCATTGAATAAGTCATATCGGCATCAAAAGTTAGAGCTATTTTTTTTGTCTTCCTGCTTCCGCTAAAAACAACAGGAACAAGATTTGAGTCTCCTGTTTTTTTCAAAATTTTCCAGAGCCGGCGGTTAAAAATTCCTCCTCCTCTTGAATATTCATCAAAAGTAAAAATTGTAGAATTATTTTTTTGTGCACTATATTTGTTAATAAATTGCACCACAAGGAATCCAAAAATTACAATTGCAAGTAAAAAATATACATGCCGGAAAGTTTCTTTTTTGGAAACCAATAATTTCCTGTGGATTGTTTTTTTCTTTTTTTTCACTGTTATAGACGGTTATAGAATTGTAAAGATAAAATTTATAAAAAGCAATTTACCGGAGTGTGTTAAAAATGTCAGAATTATTTCCCTCGTATCCAAGCGCCCAAAAAGCAACTCCTCCCAACTTTGTTTCTTTTACAAAATTGATTTTTTCGCCAATAGATTTTTTGTCTTCATAATAAACTTGCTTTAATACATTATTCTCTTTATAAGAAAACCATGGAGAACGTGCCTTTTCATCCCACGATGAAGAAATTGAAGCATTTTCAGAGAGAAGCTTTAATATTCGTTTGTACGTTGCAACTGCGCCTTTTTTTCCAACCACAGAACTTTTAGGACGAGCGTCCAGAGTTTCCCATTCATATCCGTAAAGCGGAATTCCAAGAACTAGTTTTTCAAAAGGAACTTTGTTGACAAAATATTCAACAGATTCCCGAATAGTATGATCATTTACCTCACCATCAATTGGTGCAGCAGGACCGGCCCAAACTGATTTCGCAGTCCGGTAGTCATATCCCATGAGAATAATAAAATCGAACACATCACCTAACGTCCGAACATCATAAAAATCTTTTTTTTCTGTTATCCTGCCGGAAACATCAAACGAAAGAGAAAATGACGGATAATAAATTCTAAGCCTGCTGTTTACTTTTTTAAAAAAATCCGATAGAGCAGATGACGAAGGAACGCTAGTGCCTTGTTGATACTCAAAATCAAAATTTATTCCGTCAAGTTCGTTTTCCTTAATAAGACTTTCTGTTTGATAAATAAAATTTTCAGTAGCAGATGTGTTTTGTATCAAGTAATTAATAGAAGCATTATCAAAATTTGTAAGAGCAAGAATAATTTTTGTTCCGGATTTTTGAGCATCATT
>Ga0100393_10005710_pt1 | contig 11200 bp, 9 predicted proteins | sample CryGeymeta201517_FD_81546 | JGI IMG/M metagenome (GOLD analysis project Ga0100393, IMG submission 81546) | Groundwater microbial communities from Crystal Geyser aquifers in Utah, USA - Crystal Geyser metaG 2015-17 | ecosystem: Environmental > Aquatic > Deep subsurface > Groundwater | place: USA... | reverse complement strand
GGTCCCAGCGGCGGACGGGCCGGTCTTATTCGACCACGGTGCCAGGAACCACCCCTGTCTGGTCGCCTATAACGGCGATCAGACTGTCCCCTCCTTGCGAAAGGAGGGGAGTTTCAGGAAATAACTCCTGCCGGAACTTGTGTATAAATGCCAGGCCTTGGCCGCCCAACTATGGAAAAAATTGAACCCACCATTCGGCATTGCACCGAGCAAGCCGGACTGTCATATCTGCAGTTATTTCTTAACGACATCATGACTGCACTAAACAATCGCTCCATTGTTATTATCGGCGGGACCACCGGCCTGGGACTCTCGGCGGCTAAAGCGTTCCTGCTGGCAGGGGCGCAAGTCGTGGTGGTCGGGCGCAACCCGGACAGCGTGGCCCACGCCCGCGAGGCGTTCGAGGCGATCGCCCCCGGACGTGGCCAGGCTCTGGCCGGTGATGCAATTGATTCAGCAACAGCACCAGCGGCGATTCAATGCTGCATTGAACACTTTGGAAGTTTCCACGGCCTCTATCATGTGGCTGGCGGCAGTGGCCGCCGCTTCGGCGATGGCCCCCTCCATGAAGTGACGGAGGCGGGCATCGATTACACACTGAATCTGAATCTGAAGTCACTCATCCTCAGCAACCGCGCCGCCGTGCAGGCCTTTTTGGAGCATGGCACGGCAGGCAGTGTGCTCAACATGGGCTCGGTATTGGGCTATTCACCCTCCCCCCGCTACTTCTCGACCCACGTTTATGCGGCCGCCAAGTCTGCGATTATCGGCTTCACCAAATCGACAGCTGCTTACTATGCTGACAAAAACATTCGCCTGAACGTGATTGCCCCGGCTCTGGTCGAGACTCCGATGGCGCAGCGCGCCGCAGGCGACGAAATTATCCAGGCCTTCGTCAAGACCAAGCAACCGCTGGACGGCGGGCGCATCGGCTGCCCGGAAGATCTGGATGGCCTGGCGACCTACCTGCTTTCCGAGCAAAGCCGCTTCGTCACCGGCCAGGTGATCGCAGTGGACGGCGGCTGGACCGTCTCCGAGGGGCAGTTTCAGGAATAAAAGCGAGCGCTTGAGTGGCATGGCAAATTTAGGCGACGCGGCGCACCTTTAGAATATCCAATAGGTATTCCAGGTGAGTTTGACCCACAACTTGTAACTCCCACCTTTTGGCTCCTTGATGATTGGCACATTCGCCACCGTTTTCGAATCCCGGATAATCAAATGCACGTGGTCGGGCATCCCTCCGATGGAGACAGATGCGCTCCAAAGTCTTTCCCCATCCGGCGTCATCCCATACGGCGTCCCGGCAGGACGCGGATGTTTTTTGTCTATTTCCACCGGGCTTGAAACCCCGGCCTTTGGTCCGGGCGTGCCTTCAGCACGGAGGCAACTCATTGCCCTGTAGGGGCATTCATCCGCTTACGAATGGAGTTTTCAACAATTAATTCCTTCCATCACTCCCGTATAAACCATCCTGAAAGACAAAAATTGACTCAAGGAATTACTTAAAATCGATCATCCGAGTTCAGGAATGTGGGAATTCATCTATCCGCGGGGGTGTTTTGCCTGCATGGCAAGTTGGTCACCATCGTGTTGGAATAGGACCGTGGTATGCTCGGTAATTTCTCCGGCGATCAGGGCGCGCGCGAGGCGGGTCTCCACTTGCTTTTGCAGGAAGCGCTTGAGCGGGCGGGCGCCATAGACGGGATCGTAACCGCGCTCGGCGATCCAGGTACGGGCATGGCTGTCAAACTCGATGACAATATGGCGGTCGGCAAGGCGCTGATTCAAGTCGGCCAACAGTAAATCCACGATGCATGTTATCTCTTCCAGTGTGAGTGGTTTGAACAGTATGACGTCGTCGATACGGTTAAGAAACTCGGGGCGGAAGCCCTGCCGCAGCTCGGCCAGCACGGACTCGCGTACGCTCTCGGGAATGACACTGCCGTCAACTCCCTCAGTCAGGTAGCGGCTGCCGACGTTTGAGGTCATGATGATGACGGTATTCTTGAAATTGACGGTATGCCCCTGTGCATCAGTGATGCGTCCATCGTCCATAACCTGGAGCAGGACGTTAAATACGTCCGGGTGTGCCTTCTCGATTTCGTCGAAGAGCACCACGCTGTAGGGCTTGCGACGGACGGCTTCGGTGAGCTGGCCACCTGCATCATAGCCGACGTAGCCCGGAGGAGCTCCGATGAGCCGGGCGACGGAGTGCTTCTCCATATATTCCGACATATCGATTCGGACGATATTTTCCTCGGAGTCAAAGAGTGTCTGGGCCAGGGTGCGCGCGAGCTCGGTTTTACCCACACCGGTCGGCCCGAGGAAGAGGAAACTCCCGATCGGACGGCGCGGATCCTTGATGCCGGCCCGCGCACGCAGGATGGCTTCGGAGACAAGGCTAACGGCCTCCTCCTGCCCGATCACCCGATGGTGCAGAACCTCTTCAAGCCGCAAAAGTTTTTCTTTTTCGCCTTCTACCAAGCGCGTGACCGGCACGCCAGTCCACTTGGAGACAATATCGGCAATCTCTTCCTGTGAGACTTCTTCCTTCAGCAAGGCTCCTTCCCGTGCTTCCACCGTTTCCAGTTGCCGCAAGCGCGCCTCCAGCTCCGGCATCTTACCATGACGCAACTGGGCAACCGTATTGAGGTCATAGTTCCGCTCAGCTTGCTCCATCTCGATGCGGCTGGCATCAATCAACTCGCGCACCTGGCGGATTTCATCGATGGCCGTTTTTTCTTTCTCCCACTGCGCCCGCAAGCCAGACGTTTGTTCACGTATTTCGGCCAGCTCTTTGGAGAGCACGGTGAGCCGTTGTTTGGATGCTTCGTCTTTCTCATTTTTCAGGGCAGCTTCTTCAATCTCCAGTTGCAGTGCGCGGCGGGTCAGGTCATCTAATTCCTGCGGCATGCTATCCATCTCGGTGCGGATCATGGCACAGGCTTCGTCCACCAGGTCGATCGCCTTATCCGGCAGGAAGCGTTCACTGATATAGCGGTGCGAGAGTACGGCGGCCTGCACCAGGGCATTATCCTGAATCCGCACACCATGATGCAGCTCGAAGCGTTCGCGCAGGCCGCGCAGGATGGAAATGGTGTCTTCCACGTTGGGCTGATCGACGACGACGGGTTGAAAACGACGCTCCAGCGCGGCATCCTTTTCAATGTGCTGGCGGTATTCGTCCAGCGTGGTGGCACCGATGCAATGCAACTCGCCACGGGCCAACATGGGCTTGAGCATATTCCCGGCGTCCATTGAGCCTTCGGATTTACCCGCACCGACGATGGTGTGCAGCTCATCGATAAACAGCAGAATATTGCCATCGCTGCCTTTGACTTCAGCCAGCACTGCCTTCAGCCGCTCCTCGAACTCACCACGGTATTTGGCACCCGCCACCAGCGAACCCATGTCCAGCGCGAAGATGGTCTTATCCTTAAGCCCTTCCGGCACATCTCCGCGAACGATGCGCTGAGCAAGTCCCTCGACAATGGCAGTCTTACCCACGCCCGGCTCACCGATCAAGACCGGGTTATTTTTGGTCTTGCGGGAAAGGATACGGATCACCCGGCGGATCTCATCATCCCGTCCGATGACCGGATCCATCTTCCCCCGGCGCGCCTGTTCGACCAGATCAATACCATATTTTTCCAGTGCCTCAAAAGTCGATTCCGGCGTGCGGGTGTTGACCTTTTGCTTGCCGCGGGTCGCCTGCAAGGCCTCCAGCAGTCGCTTGCGTTCCAGCCCGAACTGTTGAAAGAACTTTGCCAGTTTACCCGCAGCAGCATCGATCAGGCCCAGCAGCAAGTGCTCGGTGCTGATAAAATCATCCCCCAATTCGACTTTTGCCTGCTGCGCTGCGGTCAGCACTTTTTGCAGCGCGGAAGAAATATAGACCTGACTGGTATTCAAACTGCCGCTGGCCCGGGGCAATGCGTTCAGCTCACGTTCCGCCGCCAACTGCAGTGCCGCAGCGGTCAGCCCCATTCGCTCCAGTAGAGCCGGGACAATGCCGCCCTCCTGTTGAACCAGGGCAAGCAGCAAATGCCAAACATCAATCTCCTGCTGGCCACTGCGCTGGGCCAGTGATTGCGCCGCTTGAAAGGCGAAAGCCGACTTTTCGGTAAAACTATTAAAATCAATATTCATACAGGACTCAGCTGCATGGATCATACCATTTACTGCACTGAAGCGGCAGACTTCATCGATCCCGCAAAATATTGATTATCATATACTTAATAAAAAACGACTTTCTTTATTGGGCAGACAGAGACCCACACATGTGCCAAGCATGTGCAATAGCGACAAGGTGGCACAACCTAAATGCGGCCTCACCGCTCCACCTAAACCAGTTCTTTGATCGGCGTGAACGGCAAACCGTGCGCTTCGGCCACGGCTTTGCAGGTGACATGGCCCGCGTAAATGTTGACGCCGGTGGCCACCGCGCGTGACTGGATAGCGGCCTGTTCCAGCCCCAAATCGGCAATCTTAAGACCGTAAATCAAGGTCGTGCCGGTCAGTGCCAGCGTTGACGTTAATGCAACAGCACCGGGCATGTTGGCGACGCCATAGTGCAGAATACCGTCCACCGTATAAACCGGATCATCGTGGGTAGTCGGACGAATCGTTTCAATACAGCCACCCTGATCCACGGCCACATCCACGATGACAGAACCTGGACGCATGATTTTCAAATGCTCGCGGCGCACGAGCCGCGGGGCCCGTGCACCGGGGATGAGGACCGCACCGATGAGCACATCACACTCGGACAAAACCCGTTCGATATTGGCCTCCGTACTGTAGAGGGTGCTGATGGAAGATCCGAAAATATCGTCAAGGTAAGCCAAGCGCCGGGCGTTGACATCCAGGATAGTGACATCCGCACCGATGCCCACCGCGATTTTGGCTGCGTTGGTGCCCACTATCCCGCCACCGATGATTGCGACCTTGCCGCGCCGCACCCCCGGCACACCGCCCAGCAGGACACCGCCGCCGCCATAGTGTTTCTCCAAATACTTTGCGCCCTCCTGCACAGAGAGGCGGCCGGCAATTTCGCTCATCGGCACCAGGCATGGGAGTGTTTTGTGTTCTTCAATCGTCTCGTAAGCCACTGCCTTGACCTTTTTTTCCAGTAACAGGCGGGTCAAATTCTCCTCTGCCGCCAGATGCAGATAGGTGTAAATAATTTGGCCTTCCCGCATCAATGCGCACTCCTGCGGCTGCGGCTCTTTGACTTTGACCACCATGTCCGCCTCGGCAAAAAGCGCCGCCGCATTGGGCAGCAGGGTAACGCCCACGTTCACATAAGCCTGGTCTTCGAAACCAGCCTGCACTCCCGCCGAAGTTTCAGCAAAAACAGTGTGCCCATGCGCGATATAAGATTTTGCATCTGCCGGAGTGAGTCCGACCCGATACTCATGTTTTTTAATTTCCTTAACGATCCCAATTTTCATAGCTGATTTATTTTCTCCATACAGTTTAGATTCAAACGAACTTCAGACGATCTTTTTTGTGAGCAGCAATCCTTTCATTTCCTCCAGGTCCTGAAAACGCAACAGCGACAAGAGCCCCAGATAAGTCAAAGCACCGACTGGCAAACCAACAGCCACCATCAGCCCGTCCAGCAGCTTGATACGCTCCAAACCAGCGAATTGCAGACAGAGCAACCGGGTCGCCAGCACCGCCAGCGCCATCATCAGCGCTGCCGCAGTGATGTGCAGGCAGGCCGGAAGCAGGCCCCGGAGCGTGACACCCGCGACCCGCGTGGAGAGGCCACGCCAGAGCAATGCCGACTGGAGGATCGCCGCCAGCACGTTGGCAGCAGCGAGACCGGCAGCTCCCGCATACTGCATCAGGGAGACTCCGGCCACCGCATTGACCAACAGGCAAATACCGGCCACACGCACCGGACTTACCATATCCTTGCGAGCGTGGAGTCCGCGGGTGGCAAAGGTGGCGATTGAATAAAACGGCAGGCCGATGGCATAAATCGCGAGCAACGGCAAAGTCGCCGCAACATCATCAACCGAAAAACTGCCCCAGTTAAACAGCAGGCCGATAATGGGCTTGGCCAGCACCAGTAAGCCGATACCTGCCGGAACGGATATCGCCAAAATCAGACGGGTGCCCTGATTGAAGGCGGCGGCAAAACCCGCCTGGTCCTGCTCGGATACGGCACTGGCCAATAAAGGAAAAAAAACAGTAACGACGGCGAGGGTAAATACCCCCAGCGGCAGCTCCATCAGCCGGCTCGCCAGGTAAAGCACCGAGACGGCAGACGCATCGTCCAGACTGAATGCCAGCATACGGGAAACGAGAATATTGATTTGCAGAATCGCCGCTCCCATCAAACCGGGCAGAAACAGCCGCCACACCTGCCCCATATACCCGGAGCGCGCCAGCCCCATACCGGGCCGCCAGCCCTGCCGCATCAGATCCCAGGCAGGTAAGGCCAGTTGCAGCAACCCGCCCACAAGCACCCCCGCGCACAGTAGATGCACGATTTGCCGGACCTCGCCCTCCAGCCACAAGCCCGCCAGCAGCGCGGCAATCATCGTCAGATTCAATAAGACCGGCGTGAAGGCCGCCGCCGCAAAACGCCCGAGGACATTCAATCCCGCCGAAAGAACTGCCGTCAGACAGATAAAAATCATATACGGCAGCATGAGCATGGAAAGATCGGCAGCCAATTGCCAGCGTCCACGCAGTCCTCCAAGTTCATCCAACACCAGCAAAACTACGATGCCGACAACGACGATGGCCAGCAGCAGTGCACTCACCCGCAACAGCACCTGGTTAAAAAACTGAAAGGCCGCATCCCGCCCGCGGGTTTTCAAAACATCGGTAAAAATCGGCACCACCGCCGAAGTCAACGCGCCCTCCCCCAGCAATCGGCGGAATAAATTTGGCAAAGTGAAGGCCAGAATAAAGGCCGAGTTCCACAAGCTTGCACCCAGCGCCGCAAAAATCAGAATATCCCGCACCAGGCCCAACAACCGGGACCCCATTGTGCTGATACCGATCACGGCGATGTTGCGGAAATTCTTTGTCATATCAAGCAGATTAGCTAACTGGACTGAAATCTACACCGTGAAAAATTTGGCAATTGTATTTTTTCTACGCTTTCCATGTCTTGACCTGAGTGGTTGACTCCACGCAGCTTCACATAAGCTGTTTATTTTCCATTAATCACCTTACCCATGCCACTTATTGCCAAATTGACCGAGCGTTTAAAACGCCACCCCAAGCGCGTCGTCTTTCCCGAGGGCGGCGACCCGCGTATTCTGCAAGCAGCCCGCAAGTTTGCAACCCGCGGGCTCGGTGTGCCCATCCTGCTGGGCGACCGGGCAAAAATCAAAGCCCACGCCGAACAACTTGACATCAGTCTGGACCGCATCCGCATCATCGAACCCCGCCGCAGCGATGAGTGGGACGGATTTGTCACCAGGTTCAAAGGCCTGCAACGCTTCAAAAATTTAAAAGACAAGGAGGCCGAAGATTATTTGGAGAATACCAATTATTTCGCCACCATGATGCTGGCCCTCTCGCAGGCCGACGCACTGGTCTCGGGGGCCACCAGTTCCGCTTCCAGCGCGCTGCGGCCACTGTTTCAGATTATCCCGATTCAGCAGCACATAGCGACCATTTCCTCGCTGAATATTTTCGACCTGGAAGATCCTGAAACCGGCAAGGACCGGGAGCTGTTCCTGGCTGATTGTGCCGTCATCCCCGAACCCACCGCTGAGCAATTGTGCGACATTGCGGTCACCACTGCGGCGCTCAACTATCACCTGACCAACACTCCGCCCAGGGTCGCGCTGCTAAGCTACACCAGTAAGAGTGTCTCCAGCAAAAACGCGACCGTGGCCAAAATGAAAGCGGCAACCGGGCTGGCCCGCAGAAAAGCCCAGGAGCTGGGGATCCCGATGGAAATTGACGGCGAGCTGCAGGTGGATGCGGCGCTGGATGCAACCGTGGCCCAGGCGAAAAAGATTGATGGTCCCGTTGCGGGGCGCGCCAATGTATTGATTTTTCCGGATCTGCACTCTGCCAACATCGCGTCGAAACTGGTCGATGTGCTCACGCGGGCACGCACCTATGGCCCCATCCTGACCGGATTGAGCAAGCCCGCCGGGGAAATCAGCCGCGGTGCCACCGCCAGTGACATTTTCGGCACCGCCGTAATGGTGGCTTCACAGGCCATCGAGCATAAGCTGCTCTACCCGACCGATCATGATGAACTCAACGTCGATGTCACCCAGATCGATTAGAAGCGGCACTTGCATGCAAAGCCGACCTGTTCATGCCGAGTAAAGCCAACAACAACCCATGCAGCGCTGACCAGCCCTCAGCCTACTTGACTGCGCCCAGGAACAAAACGACCAAGCGTATCTTCATTGCGGCTACCCGCATGAACGATGGCAAGACCACTACCAGCCTGGCGCTGTTTGCCGCGCTGCGCGCCATCACGGATAGGGTCGGATTCATCTAACCGGTCGGGCAACGTTTTATCGAGCTGGATGGACACCAGATCGACGAGGATACCGTGCTGTTGAATCAAACCTTCAACGTGATGGTGCCGATGCAGGCGATGAGCCCCATCGCAATCCATCCAAACTTCACGCGTGAGTATTTCGGTAATCCGGCGGCCAACCACGCCAGGCTGATTGATATCATGTGCCGGGCTTTTGACCGGGCCGCATACGAAAAGGATTACATCATCATCGAAGGCACCGGGCACGCCGGGGTCGGGTCTGTCTTCAACCTGTCCAATGCCGATGTGGCCAAGCGGCTGGATGCCAAGGTCATCATTGTTGCCAAAGGCGGCATCGGGCGCCCGGTGGATGAGATCGCGCTCAACAAGGCCTTATTTCAAGCCGCCGGAGTGGATGTCATCGGAGCGATCATCAATAAGGTCATCCCGGAAAAAATGAATGAGGTCCAGAAATTCTGCAAACTGGCACTCGATCGGATGGGAGTTCCTCTGCTGGGTTGCATGCCGGTGGAGGCCACGCTGTTACGCCCCAGCCTGAACCAGATCGTCAATGAAATTGGAGGCCGCTGGGTCAATGCCGAGGCCCATGGCCGCCGCGAGCGCATCAATAAAGTGATTATCGGTGCCATGACCGCCAAAGGCTTGCTGGATCTGCTGGAGCGCGGCACTCTCATCATCACCCCCGGCGACCGCGAGGATATCATCCTGGCGGCGATTGCCACCGAAAGTCTGACGGTGGAGCGCACGATATCCGGGATTATCCTGACCCGCGATGTGCTGCCGCATCCAAAACTGATGGAGTTGCTGGGCCGGACCACAATTCCGGTGGTGGTGTGCAGCAAGGAAAGCTATAAGGTGGCCTCACTCGTGAACAATATGACGGTGAAAACCCAGCCGGACGACCATGATAAGATCCCCATCATAAAAAATTTGCTCAAGAAGAATATCGATATGCCCGCAATCCAGAATGCATTTGAAGCCCGTAACGTCATCGAAATTTAACTGCCTGAAATAGAATCATGCCCCCAAAGACAACACCCAGTTTCGAAGAGGCGGTCGCGCGCCTGGAAGCAATAATTGAAGCAATGGAAGACGGCAGCTCACCATTGGAAGAGCTGGTTGCGAACTACCAGGAAGGCTCCAGGCTGCTGCGTGAATGCCAGTCGCAGTTGCACCAGGCAGAACTGAAAATAGAACAACTCAACTTGCAAACCGGCGAGCCGGAACTTTTTGATGCCGCAGGCGGGGATGCCCCCGTCACCCCGGAACACACGGATTAATCATTAGTTATGTCATTACTTGAACAGATCCAATCCCCGGCGGATGTGAAGCAGCTCAAGCCGGAGCAGTTGCCGCAACTGGCGCAGGAAATCCGGGAACGCATTATCGCCACCACCGCTAAAAACGGTGGCCATATCGGCCCGAACCTGGGCGTGGTTGAATTGACCATCGGCCTGCACCGGGTCTTCGATACACCGCGCGACAAGTTTACTTTTGATGTCTCACACCAGGGCTATGTGCATAAATTACTCACCGGGCGTAATGGTGAAGACTTTGACCATATCCGCGCCACAGGCGGGCTCAGCGGCTTCCTCTCGCGCGCCGAGAGTGAACATGATGCCTTCGGTGCCGGGCATGCCGGAACTGCGCTTTCTGCTGCACTGGGCATGGCCAAGGCGCGGGATCTGAGCGGCAGCGGGGAGCACGTCGTCGCGCTGTGTGGCGATGCCGCATTTACCTGCGGGATCACGATGGAGGCGCTCAACAACGTGGCCGCCACCACCAAGCGCCTCATCATCGTGCTGAACGATAACAAATGGTCGATCGCGAAAAATGTCGGTGCCCTACCCCGCTACTTTAATGAGTTGATTACCAATCCGGTTTACAACCGGCTGAATGATGATCTGGAGCAGTTCCTGCAGCGGGTTCCGGGCGGGGAATCCCTGATTAATTTTGGCTCGAAGTGGAAAAAAGAAACCAAAGACTTTTTTGTCTCCTCCTCACTCTTTGAGAAATTTGACGTGCGTTATATCGGCCCCATCGACGGCCACGATATCGATCAGTTGGAGCACTACCTCAAATTTGCCCAGCGCGCCGAGCAACCGGTCCTGCTGCATGTGTTGACCACCAAAGGCAAGGGCTACCAGGTCGCGATCAAAAACCCCGAGCGCTTTCACGGAGCCAGTCCCTTTGATGCAGCAACCGGCAAATCTGCTCCGGCAGCTCCCGGTGAGCCTCCCAGGTATCAGGATGTGATGGGTGAAACGCTGGTGAAATTGGCCCGCCATAATAAAAAAATTGTTGGCATAACCGCCGCCATGCCCTCCGGCACCGGGCTGAATCTGCTGGAAAAAGAACTGCCCGGGCAGTTCTTTGATGTCGGCATTGCGGAAGAGCATGCGGTTCTTTTCGCCGGTGGTTTGGCGACATCCGGCTACCATCCGGTTTGCGCGATTTACTCGACCTTTTTGCAACGCGCTTATGATCCTATCATCCACGACATCGCACTGCAGCATCTGCCGGTGCTTTTTTGCATGGATCGCGCCGGGCTCTCACCGAATGACGGAGCGACGCACCACGGCTTGTTTGACATCGCCTTTCTGCGCTGTGTGCCGAATGTCCTGATCATGGCGCCGGCCAATGAGGATGAACTGGCCGATATGATCGCGACCGGCCTGTCCTGGCAGGGTCCTGCATTTATCCGTT
>Ga0100393_10005703_pt1 | contig 11212 bp, 11 predicted proteins | sample CryGeymeta201517_FD_81546 | JGI IMG/M metagenome (GOLD analysis project Ga0100393, IMG submission 81546) | Groundwater microbial communities from Crystal Geyser aquifers in Utah, USA - Crystal Geyser metaG 2015-17 | ecosystem: Environmental > Aquatic > Deep subsurface > Groundwater | place... | reverse complement strand
GTAGGACAAAAAATCTATTCTCAAGCTGACGCAGCTGGAGCTCCTCAAGACGGAGCCCAGGCAGAAGATACTCAAAAAGCTGAAGATGATGTACAAGATGGTGAAGTAGAAAAATAGTCACAAAATCCCCTGCCGGGGATTTTTTTGAGTTTAGATTATAATAACAATTTAAATAATTATTTTGACATTTAATAAAAAATAATTATAAATACTATCACTGAAGCAAGAGCTCTGCCCAAACCCCCTGTGCAGTTTAGGTTCCCAAACTTAGCGCTTTTGCTCAGATTGAGCGATGTTCATACTAGAGGCACTAGTTTTTCCAAGTTCACATCTGTAATGATTGTGTTGCCTCATGACTCGCTTCTTGGCTCCCTTTTTATAAGACCTTCGGGTTTTATGAAGAGGGGGCTTTTCTTTTATCTATAGAATTCATAGTACAAAAAAAAGCCCCGATCAAAGGTCGTGGGCTTTTTCTATTCATCCAAGGGAACATAAGCGGCAGCTAGTTTCCATGGAGAGATGTGTGATTAGGACTTATGTCTAGAAGTCCTATTAAAGTGAGTGATGGCAATCACACATCGGGTATTTCGACCAAGTGCCTGGCAGGGCAACTTGGTGAAGCCTCATATCATACCTCCCAATAGATATGAGACATCCGGTTCAGCGAACAGTGGATATTCCACGTGCGATCAACGGAATTTGATTTCGTAGAGAGTCAGTAGGCAGAAGCTACTGGGTGGGGGACAAAAAACCCCTGGCTACTGACTCAATCCCAAGAGTTGGGAGCTGGATAGTATTCAATTATTTTGAGAAGTCAAATATTTTTTGACTATTATTAAATATAGTTTTTTAAATAATAATGAAAGAATTATGTAATAATTCTGCATTCCCTTTATGGAGGTAATTTGACAATAAAAATAAAAGCGTAAAATATAGTATATTATTTATAAATACAACAATGTTTCGACTCTTTTTTTTCATACTCTTCATTTCTATCAGTATATATGGAATCTACTGATTATTTTCTGGTGGGGTTAATTTTTTTACTCCTGCAACAGTATCAGCGCAATATGAGACACTTTTATCAGAGGCGCTTGAGAGAAATACACCTAACAAAGAAAGCTATGAAGTGGCCTTTATATCACAAGATATCATGAGCTCATCTGGAAGTTCCCTTGAGAATATAAATTCCAACTGAAATACTGCTGAAAATAATCTATGACAAAGCAGTGAAAAATGAAACAGTTCACAATACTCTACGCAAGAAATTATGTCTTTATGAGAAGAAATAGCTTCAGCTTGAGAGAGTGGAGGAAACGTGAGTGAAAACGAGGTTATTTGAAATTTTTGAACTCCAAACACACAAGATGGTGTATTTGGGATTAATGAAAATTGTAAAGGACTCATTTATGATCCATGTCTCGTTTTAAAAGAGTTTCCTGTAACGCCTAATAATCTCTCTCTGTGAAATACTCCTATCTATGAAAACCCTTCTCAGGTTTCAGCAGTATATGGAAACTAATACAGCAAAAGCCCCGCATCTCTGCGGGGCTTTTTTATTTTTATGTTCTCAGGCGAGCGCCTTTATCGCGCCGCGAGTGAATCAGGTGTTTCTTCCCAAAGCATTCATAGAAGCTTGTTCAGCAAGTAGGAAGCTGGAACTGTCAGCAAAAAGCCGATTTTCATCTGAGCGCCAAGCTCGAGTGGAATCAGCCCCTTTGACTCGGCAACTGAGACAAAGATTATGGCCACGGTCCCATTGCAGGCACCTGCAATTGCCATCCCAATGAGGGATTGATTGGAGAAATTTCTCACTCCATACTCTCCATCTGGGCTCGCATAGCGTCGGCCAATGTAGCCACCAACACCAATCCCCAGAACCTTTCCTCCAAATCCTCCGATAAGAGCCAAGAGCGTAAAGATTCCCCAAGCTTCTGGAGAAAGGACATCAACCGCTCCCGCAACGAGCGCGAAAGCCAGAAGAAGCCAAAGTGCAAGCGACTCCGTTTTTTCTGCAACCAAATGCTTCACAGCGCTCGGAGCAAAGATAAGAGGAAGACATCCCCCCAAAATCGGTTCGATACCATTTCTGCCAAGGTAGTAGGTATTCAGGACAGCGAGTGCAATCCAGAAAACTGGTGATTCAAAAGTGAAATCGATGATTTTTCGATTCACTTCTCTATCCCCATCCATCTCTTTGACAGCCACATCTCCTCGCTTGCCCACAATCCAGCAGCCAAGCAAGATGACTGCCTCAATGGCGAGTGCATCGAACTGGTCAAAGCCTTCAGCAAACAGACCAGTCATGGCAATCACGCCAATCAGGTCATCGCCAACAGCCAAGATCATGAGAGCTGTCAACATAACAGCAACCACACTTTTTTGGACACTTCTTGCTGAGCCCAATGCCATGGGAACATCTGTTGCCATTGAGCCAGCAGATGCATAGAGCGCAATTGCGAGAGTTGTTACTCCACCGATGAAGTAGACCAAAGATGTGGTCAAAAACATCGGAACAAAAACTCCTCCCAATGTTGCGGCTATAACCAGTGGGCCGGCGCTGATCACGTCAGAGATTTCAATCTCAGCGCCTAGGCGGAGAAAGAAAAACCATAAGCCAGCTAACATGAGTATGTAGTGCACATTTGGCTCATGAACAAAATGTGCATATTCCTCACCCATATGACCGAGAAAGCCAGCATGCCCCATAGAATATAGAAACAATGCAATGAGAAAAAATGGAATGATAATTGGAAACTTCTTGTCCCAAGAAATGATTCCTTTTGCGTTTGTATTTGCGGACATAGTTGTTCCCCCTTCAAGGATAGTGAAAAATGTCGAACAATATTATTGATTTTTATAGTGAATTGTCAAAAAATATTTTAGCTTGATTTTGATGTACAAAAAAACTCGGTATACTCACAAAAAACTACTCAAAAAATATGCAAAAAAATACCTACGACCTCATCATTATCTGAGCCTGAGCCGCTGGAATGTTTACAGCCATTCATGCACCAAAACATATGAAAAAACTCCTGCTTGAAAAAAATAATAAAGTAGGAGTCAAGGTCCTCATGTCTGGGTGAGAAAGGTGTAATGTTTCAAATATTGATATTGAACCAGAACGAGATTATTTTGGGAGAAATACGAAAGCTATGTATAGCCCATTTAAGCAGTTTTCAAACTATGATATGATGTGATTTCTAGAAGATAGAGGAGTCGCAACTCAGATTGAAGACCGAGGAAGAATTATTCTGGCTTCAGGGAAAGCCACTGAGCTCGTTGATCTGCTCAAAAAAGAAATGCTGGCAAATAATACGGAAATAGCGCTCAATTCTTGAGCTGAGAGTATAGAAAAATGAGAAAACGGAATATATAAAATTACGAGTGGAAGTACTATTTTTTATAGTAAAAAAATAGTACTCTCGTCTTGAGGAAAGAGTTTTTCAAGCGTAGGAACCGATGGATGGTGATACAAAGTAGCTCGAGAATTTGGACACACTATCAATGAGCCATTTAAAGGACTCTGCGGTATGGTGACTCGTGAAAATCTCTCTGATATATCAGGTACAACGGTATTTCTTGATATGAAATTATACTCTGGAGAAGAGTGTATTTATAGTGAAAATGATGGGTCATTTCTCTTTACCCATTTTTGAGTTTCAGGCCCTATGATATATAACGCAGCGGTCAGACTCTGAGAATATATGAGGAAAAAATGAATCACTCCAGAAAATGAAGCTCTATTCATGCGAGAAAATATTTCTCTTACGCTCGAGTTTAAGAGCGAATCTATGACAAAAAAACTTGAAAAATTCTTTGAGCTCTCTGAAGATAAAATGCATATCACACTCCATATTAATGACCTCAGGAGCTGGAATGAAGCAAAAGTTACGGGAGGATGAGTATTACTTGATGAGCTTACCAAGAACTTTGAATCAAAGCTCTCACCAGGAATATATATGATTGGTGAAGTCATAGATATAACTGGTAAAACAGGTTGATTCAATCTGCAATCAGCATGGAGCCAAGGCTACGTCGTGGGAAAAAGTTTCCTTTAAGCACAAAGAATAAATTTCATTTTTCTCACTTTTTCCCTATACTACGCAAAATATTTTCTACACTTTACTATGCAACAAGGACATTTATTTTTTATTATGTGAGTTTCTGGAAGCTGAAAAGGAACACTTCGAGATAATCTCAAAAAACAAAACATAGACAATCTCTTATTTTTAAAGTCATATGTGACTCGAGATATGAGACCATGAGAAATAAATGGAGATCAATACTGGTTTATTTCAAAAGAAGATTTTGAAAAAGGAATTGAAGCAAATAATTTTCTTGAGTATGAAATCAACCATAAAGTAGCCTACTATGGAACTAAAAAATCTGATGTTGATACAGGTCTGCAGGAATGAAAAACTATGCTCAAAGAAATAGATACAAAGTGACTCAAACAGCTGCGTGAAAATCATCCAAGTTTTAAAGAACATTACACTTCATTTTTTCTGGATGTTTCCAATGAAGAAATGACACGTAGGTATTTAGAGCGTCACCCTGAAGGCTGCGTAAATGATATTGCAAATAGACTTGAGAGTGCAAGCTTTGAAAGGACGCAAGCTCAAGAGTATTGTGATTATATCATTGATGCAAGTCAGTCACCAGAACAAGTACTCAGTGAAGTTCTTGATATTATGAGCTCTGAAATGAAATAATGAAATTCCATATTATAACAATATTTCCCGAATCATTTACGAGTTTTTTAGAGACAAGTATTATTGGGCGTGCGAGAAATAAATGACTGCTTGAAGTGAAACTCTACAAACTCAATCACTACGCAGAAGACACGAGTGGACACGTCGATGAAAAAGCATATGGAATGCATGGACAAGTGCTCTCTGCTATTCCTCTCTCGCGCGCGATAGAAGATATTTTTAAGAAAATATGACAAAAAGTTCCTGTTATTTTTATGACTCCAAGTGGACAAAAATTAGAGCAAAAACTTGTAGAGAATTTTGCAGAAAGTGCCCAGGAGTATATTATTATTTGTGGACATTATGAAGGGATTGACCAGAGAATTATAGAGCTCTATGTCGATTATGAAATTTCACTGGGAGACTATATTTTAACGGGCTGAGAGCTCGCAGCGCAAATATTTATAGATAGTGTGACAAGACTCAAATCAGGTGTTCTGTGAAGTGATATTTCTCACGAAGAAGAAAGCTTCTCAAAAAAACTTGGTAGACAAAAAGAGTACCCTGTGTATACTCGACCTCAAGAATTCATGTGAAAAAAAGTTCCTGATATCCTTATCTCTTGAAATCATAAAAAAATAGAGGACTGGAAAAAAAATAATCTTCGATAATTATGCAAAATACTGAAAACATACACCCATATATTGGACCACTTTGGGAAAATGTCACACTAGAATTTATAGTGAAGTTTTTTGTTGTATACTTTTTTGTTGTATGGCTTGGGCTTATTTTTTGGGTGGCAAAAGATATATCACAAAGAAGTAATAATAAATTTTTTCAAATATTTTGTGTGCTTCTAATGATTTTCCTCACTCCATTATGAATTTTTCTCTACTTATTGATTCGACCTGGAAAAGATATATATCAAAATCTCACCAGTGAAATAGAAGAAAATCTAGAGATACTACAAGATTTTGTGCTTGAACGCACACAGCATAATACTATGAATGAAATTCACTGTCCATCTTGTCATGAATCTATTGAGTCAGACTATCTCATATGTCCAAACTGTCAGGAAACACTCAAACAAACCTGTCATGAATGCCAAAAAGAAGTCAGAGAGAGTTGGGCTGTATGTCCCTATTGCCAAAGTAAACAAAAGAAAAACAAAAAACATAAAAAAGACAAAAAAAAGACTGATTAATTCAGTCTCTTTTTTGATATCTATTTCACTACAATATTCACAATTTTTCCCGGAACATAGATTTCTTTCACGATTTCTTTTCCCTCAAGCCACTTTGCGACAGTTTCCTGAGATCTTGCTTTTGAGAGAACTGAGTCTTTGTCTTCATCTTTTGAAATTTGAATTTCTCCGCGTAGTTTTCCAAGAACTTGTACTCAAATAGTCACTTCACTGTCTATTGTCATAGCTTCATCATATTCTGGCCAAGATGTGAAGAAAATAGAGTTTCCATGTAAAGAAAATAACTCTTTAAATGCTTCCCCCTGACATGCAAATTCTTTGATGTAATCCTCCATAGTAGTTTCACAGGCTCTTTTGCCAGTCACTTTTGAAATATAGAGACTTCTCATAGGAGCATCTTCATATATATCTCATTTTGAGGTGTCAGTTAAAATATAATGTCTCTTATATTCAAACTGCTTTATTTCTCCATTTGGATGTAAAACAACAAAAGCATCTGTATAGTAAAATGGTATTTCTCCTCATTCTGATTTCGCTTTTGCCGCATAAAAATCAATCATTATTTCTGCAATTTCCCGTTTTGAAAGCTCTGATTCATTTTTTCCAGATTTTTCAATTGCGGCTCTTCGTACCATGGTTGAATCAAAATCTTGATTCTCAAAATAGACAGCCGTATCTCCAGCTATGACTGGAATCGTATATCCAGATTCTCTGTAAGCTTCTATTTTCTGCATCGCACACTCCATCGGAGTTGCACCTGTTTCCTCTACTTCAATCAAATCTGGAATTTTTTCAAGTGTCATTTTTGAGCGAAGCGTATCAAGAACACTTTGAGCTCGCTTGATTTTTCCATCATTTCCTGTCGCAAAATAGGCTCTGAGAACTGGATTTTTTTTCATCGAAATTTTTTCCCATATTTCCTCTGCCATATGTGGAGCAAATGGATGCAGAAGTTGCGTATATTTAAGCTTCCATTCTTGCATTTTAGCAGCGTCTTTTGGAAGTCCAGTATTCAGACAAATCATCATTTGCGCGATAGCCGTATTGAACTTGTAATTTTCTATATCATTTCCAACTTTTTTAATAGTTTTATGCAGCATTTTCATAGCCTCATCATCGCTCTGAGCACTTCTCTCTTTATTTTCGATAAATGTAGCATGAACTTTATCAAGATATCGTCTGAGGCCAATAATCGAGCTTGTATCCCATGGCTTTGTATCAGCAAAGTCTCCCATATACATTTCGTAGAGTCTGAGCGTATCAGCTCCATATTGTTTTACAATATCGTCAGGATTCACGACATTTTTAAGTGATTTTGACATCTTTGCAGGAATTTTCTCAAGAATATTACCTGTTTCTTTGTCTAGAAACTTTCCATCCTTTTCTTCGACCATGTCTGAAGCAATGAGCTTTCCTTGTTTGTTTTTATAACTCATTCCCAGAATCATCCCTTGGTTTCTGAGTCTATAAAATGGTTCAGTAGTAGAAACCACTCCTATATCATAGAGAAACTTATGCCAGAATCGCGCGTAAAGCAAGTGAAGTACGGCGTGCTCAGCTCCACCAACGTAAGAATCAACACTTCCCCAATATTTCTCAGCATCTTCTCCTACAAGAGCATCCTGATTTTTTGGATCCATAAATCTAAGGTAATACCAGCATGACCCACCCCACTGAGGCATTGTATTGGTTTCTCGATGTCCACTTAGGTTAGGAGCAATTTCTACTTGAGTAAATTCAGGAACCTGAGAGAGTGGAGATTGTCCATCACCCGCTGGTTCATAGGCTTCAACCTCTGGAAGTTCAAGCGGAAGATTATAATCACAGACTATTTTTCCATAAATACCATCATAGATTTTTGAGAATTCTTTTTCTCCAACCATAAGAATATTTCTATCTTTTATCCAAGCGTCTGATGAAGCTGAAGTTGGAAGCTTCTCGATATCCTCATCCTGAATATGAATAAGTGGAATTGGTTCTCCCCAATATCTTTGTCTACTAAAGAGCCAATCTCTGAGTTTATAATTAACTTTTTTTGTTCAGAAGTTTTCTTTTTCAGCGATTTCTGCAAATTTTTCAAGAGCATCTTTTGTACTCATTCCATTATATTCTCATGAATTGATAAGATGAGAATTTTTAGCTGTAAACGCTAATTCTCAAGCAAGCGCTTTTACTTCTTTTGAGTCTTTTAGCTCATTATCTCATCTATCTGTTTCATTGAAAAGTGGTTGAATTACACATTTTATTGGAAGATTATATTTCTTCGCAAACTCAAAATCTCGTTCATCGTGCGCTGGAACAGCCATAACCGCTCAGGTTCCATAGTTTCAGAGTACATAGTCAGCAATCCATAGAGGAACTTGCTCTCCATTATATGGATTAGTTACATACGAACCAGTAAACACTCCTGTCTTTTCTTTTCAATCAGCCGTTCTATCTTGGTCAGACTGGTTATTTGCTTTTTTGATATACGCGTGACATTCATCCGTATGTTCTGGAGCAATAAAACCCTCTACATCTTTGTGGTCAGGCGCTATCACTGCGTAGGTCATACCAAATACGGTATCAACTCGAGTCGTATAGACTCTGATAGATTTTGTTTCATCGTCAGATTTCTTGAGCTCAAACTCACATCCCTCAGATTTCCCAATCCAGTTTCTCTGCATATCTTTGATTCCTTCTGGCCAATCAAGGTCATCAACATCAGAGAGAAGTCTTTCAGCATATTTCGTGATGGCAAGCACCCATTGTCTGATTTTTTTCTTTTCTACCTGCGTTCCACATCTCTCACATGAAAAATCTGAAAGGACTTCTTCGTTGGCAAGTCCTGTTTTACAGCTAGGGCAATAATTTATTGGAAGGTCTTGCTCATAGGCAAGTCCTGCTTCAAAGAGTTTGAGAAATATCCATTGCGTCCATCTGAAATATTCAGGATCTGTGGTATCTATTTCTCTGTCCCAATCATAGGAAAATCCAAGTGATTGAATCTGACGTTTAAATGTTGCGATATTCTCTGCGGTAGTAATTTTTGGATGCACTCAAGTTTTGATAGCATAATTCTCTGCAGGGAGCCCAAAAGCATCCCAACCCATTGGATGCAAGACATTAAATCCCTTGGCATGTTTATACCTCGCAAGTATATCATTTGCAGTATAACCCTCTGGATGACCTACATGAAGGCCCGCACCAGATGGATATGGAAACATATCTAATACATAAAATCCAGGCTTTGAAGAAAGCTCTGGAGTTTTAAAGGTATTATGCTCTTTCCAATAATTTTGCCATTTTTTTTCTATTTCTCAGTGATTGTGCATATTTTGTATAAAAATAATCTAAAGTTCTTGGCTATATTACTGAGTATATAGACATTGTAAAGCCAAAAACATTTGAATTTATACGTGCAAAACCTATAATCAAAGAGATTACTTCCAAGATATAATTTTTATGAAAAATTTTAATACTCTACTCATACTCATTGGTATTTTGTCAGCTTGTGTACTCCTGGTTGAAAATATGGTCCTTAGGCAGCAAGCATTTGTCTATATTTACTATTCTAACACTGCAATGCTCGTAACAGTTTGAATCATCACTGGAATGATTCTTTGATTTGGACTCAAAGGAAAACTCTCAGAAAATAAAAACAGCGAAGAAGAAGAGTTTCACTTTTAATTCTCTTCTTACATATAAAAAAAGCACTTCTGAGAAGTGCTTTTTTTATATATTCTTTTTATGTTCCGACTATATCAGTGTCTGAAAGAATACTGATAACCCATCGTACTACTTGGCTTGCAAGAAAAATAACAATAAGTCCTAAAATAGCATAAATAAAAACATTCTTTCATTTTTTGATTCTGTCTTCTTCTCATCCAGAAGTAAGAATAAGAAAACCACCATATATTGTGAAAATGATAGCAATGAAATAAAACAGACCAATAATAAATCATAGAATATTATCAGCGGTCATAATTAAATCACTTCCTCCATTTCTTAAGTTATTTGTTATCTTATCTTCTCATAATAAAGTCCCTGCATCGCTCGCAGAAGCTCATATGCTATATGAAGCAATGAGAATAAAAAATAATGTTTTTACGATATTCATTGTGCGTATTATTATGTAACGATTGTTCCACCAGTACCAAGACCGATAACCCATCTTATGATGTTTGAAGCAAGGAAGATAACTACAAGACCGATAACAGCTTGAATAAGAGTTGTTTTCCCTTTTTTCACTTTTTCTTCATCTCCACCAGCAGTAAGAATTTGGAAACCTCCATATAAAGCGAATACTACAGCAATAAAGTAAAGAAGACCTACAAGATACCCTAAAATATTGTTAAGAGTTTCAATAAAGTCACCTCCTGTACCATTATCACCAGTTGTTGTATCTTGAGTTTGAGTAACATTAATAGCCTGAGCTAAATTTACTTGTGCTACAAGACCTGTTGCAACGAGTGAAGTTACAATTTTTTTCATAATATGCATTATAAGTAATAAAATTACTTTAGGATTATATAAGCTCGGCGCAAAAAAGGCAAGTTTTTTTCATTTTTTGTGTTTCATAAAAAAAATATACAATACGCATCAATATGAATCATATAATAATTACAAATGTCACGAAGAGATTTCCTCAAACAGCTCCATATTTATTGAAAAGAAAATGATATTCCAAATATTACTCATGCGAATGAAGTATTTTTGAGAAATTTAATTTCGAGCAACAACTATACAAATATTTTAGAAATTGGAAGTGCTAACGGCTATTCAACTATATGTTTTGCAGACGAAGTTGAAAAAAATAACGGGAGAGTTACTTCTATAGAATTTTCTCAAAAAGCCTATGAAGATGCGCAAGATAATTTTGAAAAAGCCTGAGTTTCTCACATCATAGAGTATTATTTTGGAGATGCGAGAGAAATTATACCTTTCCTACATAATACATATGATTTTATCTTTATAGATTGACTCAAAAAAGCAAGCCTCCAGTTTTATCTTTGCGTGAAAGATAAATTATCATCTTGAGGAGTCATTGTTATAGACGATGTTATAAAATTTCGTCATAAAATGGAGAACTTCTACGAATACTTAGACGAAAACAAAATACACTATGAGATACTCCATATAGATGATGATGACGGAATTATGCTGATAAAAAAATAGGCTTTCGCCTATTTTTTTATTATTTAGCTTCCGAGAAAAAACTATCAATGAGTCTTCTGTATGCAGCTCTTCTTCTCAGCTCTTCATAATATTTTGTACCTGGAACATAGAGTTCTTCAAGTCTCTTGAGAACATCTTCTGATTGGTACCTTGACAT
>Ga0100393_10005692_pt1 | contig 11222 bp, 10 predicted proteins | sample CryGeymeta201517_FD_81546 | JGI IMG/M metagenome (GOLD analysis project Ga0100393, IMG submission 81546) | Groundwater microbial communities from Crystal Geyser aquifers in Utah, USA - Crystal Geyser metaG 2015-17 | ecosystem: Environmental > Aquatic > Deep subsurface > Groundwater | place... | reverse complement strand
TAATGGTATTTTAATGGATTTATATATAACTGTTTGAAATTTTTAAAATGTGGAAATCTCTGCCGGTTAGCTTTAAGGGCCAAAATTTTATGGCCCTTATCGCAATTGCATTTAGTAATTTTGTGGGAATATTTGACGTTCAATACCTTCAATAAAAGTATGAATAATCTTGATGTGCATTTCTTGAATTCTATCTGAAACAGTTGCATCGATAATAATTGGAAAATCAACCATATCCTTCATTTGACCGCCACCTTTTCCAAGTAGTCCAATAATCTTCATGCCCTTGGCCTTTGCTGATTTTACGGCTTCGATACAGTTTGGAGAATTTCCCGAAGTCGAGATTGCCAGAAGAACATCACCATTTCTTCCATGAGCTTCTACATATTTTGAAAAAATAAACTCAAATCCGTAATCATTAGCAACACAAGTAATATGGCTTGGATCAGCTATAGCTACTGCCGAAAGAGCAGGTCGATCTTTTCTAAATCTTCCAGTAAGTTCTTCTGCGAAGTGCATTGCATCGCACATTGAACCACCGTTTCCACAACTGATAACTCTTCCGCCACCTTTGATGGCAGAGACCATTTCATTTATTGAGTCGCTCATGACTTCGATATTTTTTGTATTTTCTAAGAATGTGTCGAGTGTTGTTTTTGCTGCTGAAAATGCTTCTTTAATAAAGTCAGACATTGCCTCTCCTTGGCAAAAAGGCCTCATCAGAGGCCTTTTTTAAGATATATTATGCTAATTCTTCAAGTGATTTTTTAATCTCTTCTTTTGGTTGTACACCAACAAGAGTTTTAGCTGCCTGACCATCTTTGAAGAAGATCATTGTTGGAATTCCACGAATTCCATATTGTTGAGCTAATTCACCATTTTCATCAACGTTTACTTTTAGGATAGTAGCTTTTTCGCCAAGCTCTCCAGCTACTTCATCAAGAACTGGTCCAAGTGTACGACAAGGTCCACACCATTCTGCCCAGAAATCTACAAGTACAGGTTTTCCTGACTTTAGAACGTCTGATTCAAAATTTGCTTTATCTGTTTTTCCTACTGCACTCATATTTCCTCCAAGGCATAGACCTCAATTTTAGATATTATGCTATAATTAATATAACACAGCTTACAAATTGTATAGTTTGATCTCTGTCAAATCTATGTGATTTATTTGCTGTGCAAAATGTTCCCCATGTATTTGATTATACTATAGGTTAAAATAGATTTATGGATAGAAAATATTTATTAGAATCTGCAATTAAAGTTGCCCGCTTCTCAAGGCTGATGGCCAAGGCGATAGACCTTTTTATCGTCTTAGTTTTGTCGATATTCTTCTATCCTATTGGAATTATCATTTCAATTGCGTATATGTCTGTTGCGGATGCGATTCAAAATGGACAATCTGTTGGTAAGAAGTTTATTGGGTTCTCAGTAATCTCATTGGAGGACGGTACTCCTTGTTCAGTTAAACAATCTTTTGTTAGAAATCTTCCGATAATAATTCCACTCATTTTCGCAGTCATTCCATTTTTTGGATGGTTGATCGCGATCATTATTGGAGTACCATTCATTGCTTTGGAAGTTTACCTGCTTTACAAGTTAGACTCAGGTCACCGTCTTGGTGACGTTATGGCCGATACGACAGTAATGGCCAATGATGGAACGCTTCTACAAATTAAGAAGCGTAAGACATCATGGTTTGAAGGCGAGAAAATCTAGAAAGAATTATTGAGTATCTGCTCTAAGTATTCTTGATCAACTTTATTAAAAGAAGCCAACTCTGTGCTGTCGACGTCAAAGACAGCAATTAATTTATCGTCTTTGAATACTGGAACGACGATTTCCGAGTTACTCGCACTGTCGCATGCAATATGGTTTTGAATTTGATGAACGTCTTCAACAACTTGAGTTTCGAGGCTTGCTGCAGCTGCACCGCATACACCCTTACCAAATGGAATTCTCAAGCAACCAAGTGTTCCTTGGTATGGGCCAATGACAAGCTCATTTTCTTTGTTCTCATCGACAATATAGAACCCGCACCAGTAGTAATAAGAGAATTCTTGCTTGAGCAGACAGCTAATTGTCGCCATTTTTGCGATGATATTGTCTTCACCGCTAAGTGTCGCAGCTATCTGCTTTGTCAGTAATTCGTACTTTTGTTTCTTTAAATTATTATCCATCGTTTAGACCAATCGCCCTTTGTCAGATGAGGGCATTTAGGGGTAGATTAGTGGATTCAACCATGGAGTTTATTGCATGTCTACTGCGAAGAAAAAATTAATTATCGTCGATGTTTCAAATTTTATATTCAGGGCTTTTTTTGCTGTGAGGCCACTTCACGCACCAGATGGGACGCCAGTTAATGCTGTTCATGGTGTGCTTTCAATGTTTTTAAAACTACTTTCTCAATATCGACCAACTCACGTGTTACTTGCTCGTGATACGGCCGGTGGATCATTTAGAAATGAAATGTATGCCGAGTACAAAGCTAATCGTTCAGAAGCTCCAGAAGAACTTGTTCCACAGTTTGCTCTAATTAAAAGGCTCGTCGATGAAATGGGACTTCAAAACGTAGCAAATGATCGTTACGAGGCCGATGATATTATTGGCTCAGCCGTGATGCAGTGGAAGAATGAATTTGATGAAGTTCTCATTGCCTCTGGTGATAAAGACTTAATGCAGTTTGTAGATGATAAAGTCAAAATGCTCGATACAATGAAAGATGTTACCTATGATGCAAATGGTGTTTTTGCAAAGATGGGTGTTAGGCCAGATCAAATTGTTGACTACCTTTCAATCATTGGTGATACGTCGGACAATATTCCTGGGATGCGTGGAATCGGTCCAAAGGGAGCGTCTAAGCTTCTTGAGGAACATGGGACATTGGAAAAATGTATTGAAATGAAAGATACGTTTAAGGGAAAAAAACTTGTTACAGCTTTTTCTGAGTATGTTGATAGTGCTCTTCTATCAAAAGAGCTTGTTAAGATTGTAACAGATATTGACCTTGGAATTACAGCAGATCAAACTCAAACAACATTTTATCCAAGCGACTCTTTAATTAATTTCCTTAAGGAGCTTGGCTTTAATTCGATGATTAAGAGAATGGAAGATCTTAAGTATCAACTAGCTCAAGCTGAAGCAGGTGAGGGGGAAGCGATTATTTCTGCGACACCAACTTTTAGTGTTACAGTTGTTGATAACGATGAAAAATACTTGGAGCTTAAAAAGCTATTAACAGAAAATACGACATTCTCAATTCAAACAGAATTTGATTCAGACGACATTCAAGCAAGAAACCTCATTGCTTTAAGTTTTTCTTTTGATGGAAAGAGTGCCTTCTTTGTTAAAGTCACAGAAGACAACAAAGAAGAATTAGTTAAGCTGACTTGGGCAAATGCTTCTAAAACAATCTATACTGAACATTCAAAAAGAGATTATTCATATTGTCTTAAAGAGAATATTTCATTTAATGCAAACTCATTCGATGTTGTTCAAGCACACTTTGTGGCAGACGTTGGAACATCTCACAATATTGAAAATTTGGCTTCTGGTGTAAATGTCACTTTACCAAAGCTTGAAAAGAAAGTGGATTACGTAAGTGATCTGGAAAGTGGAGAAGCTTCTCTCTATAGTGGTTATCGTGCAATCGCTGTTCAGCGCTTAGGTGTTGATTTAGAAAAAGAATTAAGAGAGAAAGAACTTCTTGGGGTATTTACTGATATCGATTCTAAACTAACACCAATTCTTAGTGAGATGGAATTTGAGGGGATTAGACTTAATATTAATTTCTTAAAAGAGTTGGAAAAAGAACTTGAGTCAAAACTTGAGTCTATTCAAAATAAAGTTAATACCTTTAGTAAAGAAGTTGTGAATTTAAACTCGCCAAAACAAGTTGGTGAATTTTTATTTGGGGAGCTCTCTTTTCCAGTTGTTAAAAAGACAAAGACAGGGTTTTCAACTGATTCATCAGTTCTTGAAGAACTTAGAGATATGAATATTAATGAAGTTCCAGAATTGATTCTTCAGTACCGTGAGCTTGGAAAAATTCTATCGACATATGTGAAGGCACTTCCTGAGCTTGTTAATCCAAAAACAGGAAAAATTCATACAACTTTTAATCAGCATGTGGCGCAAACGGGAAGACTTTCATCGGTAAACCCAAACCTTCAAAATATTCCAATTCGATCAGAAACGGGAAGACTTGTAAGGAAAGCATTCATTGCAGGGCCAGGAAATATTCTACTTGCGGCTGACTACTCGCAAGTTGAACTTCGAATCCTTGCTCACTATGCACAAGATCCAACTATGATTCAGGCATTCAATGATAATAAAGATATTCATGCACAAACGGCATCTGAAATATCTGGACATCCACTTGAAAAAATTACTTCAGAAGAAAGAGGGAAAGCTAAGGCCGTAAACTTTGGGTTAATGTATGGACAGTCATCATTTGGACTTTCTCAAGCATTAAAAATTTCAAGAAAAGATGCAAAAGAATATATCGAAAAGTACTTTGAGAGATTTTCAAAAATTAAAGGTCTCTTAGATGGTCTTAAAGAAGATGCAGAGAAGACTGGCTATTCAATAACGCTCTATGGAAGAAAGAGATATCTTCACGATATCAACTCTAATAACAGAACAATTAAGGCCAATGCTGAAAGAATGGCAATTAATAGTCCAATGCAGGGAACTGCTGCTGATATTATAAAGTGTGCGATGATTGAAATTAATAAAGAATTGAAGTCTCGAGGTCTTAAATCAAAGATGCTTCTTCAGGTTCACGATGAATTGATCTTCGAAGTTCCGGAAAATGAATTCGAAGAAATGAAGAAGATTGTTCGCGATGGAATGGAGAATGTCGTAACTCTTGAAGTTCCTTTAAAAGTTGATATGGGATTTGGTGTTAACTGGTTCGATCTAAAATAATTACTTTGTTGATTCAAGCTCGGTGCAAGATCTTTCTTGGCCGAGTGAGCATGCTTTATCAAAGTAGTTTCTAGCTTCCTTCTTCTTACCGAGCTCGCGTGCGTTTAATCCTAAGTTTAAATAGATGTCTTCTTTAGCAAATTGTATTCCACCTTCATCAGCATCAAGATGTGACTCTAGTTCTTTGAAAGTTTCATACGAATTCTTGTAGTCGTGTTTCATGAATTGGAAACCTGCTAGGTTGTACTTACAAAGAGCATTGCGAGGAGTATTCTTTAAGCAAAGATCAAAATAGCTTTGTGCTTCTGGTGTATTGAAAAATACATTTGTAAGATTACCATTACAAAGCTCGTTAGAAGGGTAGAGTTCGACACATGAAATGAGTAAGTTCTTTGCTTCCTCAGCTCTTTCTATGGAAAGTAAGTAGTTAGAGAGATTCGTTAGGATTTTTTCGCTTTTAGGGTCTTTTGAAAGAGCTTCTTCTAATAGTGAAACGACTTCATTTTCATTGGCCCTGTTTCCCATTAAAGAAGTTGCGCGATTAAATAGAGAGTTAATACTTTCATCTATTGCAGCCTCTTCTTTGGCTTCTTGAACTTCTGATTTAATTGAGTTTTGTGCAATGACTGCATCAATTAATGCCTTGTCCTTTGTTGAAACAGGTTCATGTGAGTGGTGGATGACATCATCAAAAAAATAAAAGGTAACTGACGAAATAATAATTCCTACTACTAATCCTAAGCTAAATGACTTCATGTCTATTTCCTTATTTTCTAAACAGTATTTACAGGAGGTTCCATCGTATCAAGATTATCATCAATTTTCTTTTCTTCTTCTTTGATCTGGTAACCAAAGTTTCTAATAATATCTTGTGCTGTAATGATTCCAATTAAGTGTTTATCATCGAGACGACTTACAACTGGCAGTCTTGAAATTTGAAATCTCTTGAGTCTGTGAAATGCAACGAGAAGTGATTGGTCAGGATAAATCTTGATAACTTTCTTCTCACATATTTGTTCAACGGTCTTTTCTCCGTTTCCTTTTGCCATTTCAGTACTGATGTCAGAGCGCGAAACCATTCCGATAACTCTGCCATTTCGAAGAATAGGGAAACCAGAAATGAGGCTACCTTTGTTCATCCCAAATGCTTCTTTGATTAGGAGGTTTGCATTATAAGAAGTTATATCAGTTACCATGGCATCTTCAACAGTCATTTGCTCAAGAGTCTCATGATCTTCTCGGGTGGGCAGGTGTATTCCATCTTGCTCAGCGATGAGTTCATAGATTGATTCTTTCTCGATACGAGATGAAAGAACGAAGGCCACAATACTTGCAATCATTAATGGAAGAATAATATTATAATCACGAGTAAGTTCAAAAACCATGATGATCGATGTAAATGGTGCTCTAATAACAGCTGCGAAGAACGCTCCCATTCCAACTAGTGCGTAAGCTCCAGCACTGATATTTGCATCTTGAAAAAATTCAGTTGATACGGCACCAACGAAACTACCTAGAGTTGCACCCATAAGAAGTGTCGGAAGAAATAGTCCTCCACTAATTCCTGATGAGTAACAAATTGCAGAGGAAACAAACTTTAAGATAAAAAGTGTTCCTAAAACTTTAGGATCGAGAATTAATGAGAGAAGAGTATTTTCAATTGTCCCGTGTCCACTTCCAATAACTCCTGGATGGATTTGAGACATGAGACCAACAAGAACAAATGCAATCATCATAAATGATAGCTTGTGGTTTTTCATTTTATTCTTATTAAAGTCACGAAGCTTGATAACTGTTTTCATCCAAAGTGGACCAGCAACAGCAGCGATCAGGCCAATGCCAAGATAGAAGATAAGTTCTTTAGGGTCGTTAAGCTTATAGTGAAGTTGAGAAAATAATGGAGTACTTCCAGTTATCATTTGTGCCGTAATTGATGCAACCACAGCAGCAATGACAATTGAACCTAGAATCTTTGCGTTAAGATCTCCAACAACCTCTTCAAGCGTAAAGACAACGGCCGTAATTGGAGTGTTGAAGGCAGCAGCAATTCCACCAGCTGAACCAACTGCGACAAGTGCTTTTACTCTTTTCTTAGACATTGAAAAGAATGTTCCAAGAAATGATCCAGCTCCTGAAGCAATTGACACAATTGGCCCCTCGGGTCCAAGAGATATCCCGGCCCCTAGAGAGAGAACTGTCGTGACGTATTTTGCTATCGTATTTTTTAAATCAATTTTTCCGTGAAATACTGCAAGAGCGATTCTTACGCTAGGTACCGAAGAGCCTGCTGTCCATGGGTAGAGTCTTGTCGTTATCCAACCCGATGCGAAAACAGCCATTCCACCATAGAGGAAACTTTTCCAAGTAAATGTTCCATCAGTACCTAAGAGGTGCCTCATCCATTCAACAATATGCTCAATGCTGACGGCAATTAGGGCACCCATAATCCCGGCAATTATAGTTAGTACAAGATAGGTTCTTTCTTCAGTGATTTCATTCTTAAGGAATTTACCTATAAGGGAGAATCGTAGTTTTTGAGTAATTTTCATTGATTATTTCCAGTTATCTTTTGGAATACCATATTTTTTAAGGTCATTAAACCTAAGATTACAATAATTTAATATAAATTAATACGGGGCATAAAAGATATTTTAGAAATTTTTTGCTTATCACCCTTGACAGTGGTTAGATACCTACCAAATTACAGACAAGTTAAAAAATTAAAGTAAATAATTTCTTTGGAGGAATTTATGCAAGTTAAACCACTTCATGACAGAGTATTAGTAAAGAGACTTGAAGAAGAGACAAAAACAGCTGGTGGGATCATTATTCCAGACAATCATGCTGAAAAACCATCACAAGGTGAAGTTGTTTCAGTTGGAGAAGGTTATCGTTTAGACAATGGAACATTTTCAGCACTTTCTTTAAAGGCCGGTGATAGAATTCTTTTTGGAAAGTATGCAGGAACAGAAGTAAAGCTAGAAGGTCAAGAATACCTCATCATGAAAGAGAGTGATGTTTTTGGTGTACTAAGTAAGTAATTTTAAAAAATTTATAGGAGATTCGTCATGGCAAAAGAATTAAAGTATAGCGAAGAAGCAAGAAAACTAATCCTTGAAGGTGTTAATCAACTAGCAAACGCTGTTAGAGTAACTCTAGGACCTAAGGGAAGAAACGTTGTAATCCAAAAAGCATTTGGTGCTCCACATATTACAAAAGACGGTGTGTCTGTTGCTAAGGAAATTGAACTTGAAAACAATTTTCAAAACATGGGTGCACAAATGGTTAAAGAAGTTGCCCAAAAAACAAATGAAGATGCAGGTGACGGTACAACTACTGCGACTGTTCTTGCTCAAGCAATTTACACTGAAGGTGTAAAGCTAGTTACTGCTGGTCACAATCCAATGGATCTTAAGAGAGGGATTGATATCGCTGTTGAGAAGATCGTTGCTGAACTCAAGTCTATGTCTAAAGATATCAAGACAAATGCTGAGATCGAGCAAGTTGGAACAATCTCTGCTAACAACGATAAAGAAATCGGTAAGCTTTTAGCTGAAGCGATGGAAAAAGTTGGTAAAGATGGTGTTATTACAATCGAAGAATCAAAAACTGCAGAAACAACTTTAGACGTTGTTGAAGGGATGCAATTTGATAGAGGTTATTTATCTCCTTATTTCGTAACTTCTCCAGAAAAAATGGAAGTTAACTTTGATAATGCAAATATCCTTATTACTGATAAGAAAATTTCAAGCATGAAAGAACTTCTTCCACTACTTGAAAAAACAGTTCAAACTTCAAGACCACTTTTAATTATCGCTGAAGATATTGAAGGTGAAGCTCTTACAACTCTTGTTGTAAACAAGCTTAGAGGAACTCTAAATGTTGCAGCTGTAAAAGCTCCAGGATTTGGTGATAGAAGAAAAGAGATGCTAAAAGACCTTGCTGCTTTAACTGGTGGGACTTTAATTTCTGAAGAACTTGGAATGAGTTTAGAAACTGCTGGTCTTGAGAACTTAGGTTCAGCAAAGAAAATTTCTATTGATAAAGAAAATACAACAATCGTTGATGGAGCAGGAGAGAAGTCTGCTGTTGAAGCTAGAGTTGGTGAGATTAAAAACCAAATCGCTAATACAACTTCTGATTACGATAAAGAAAAACTACAAGAAAGACTTGCTAAGCTTGTTGGTGGTGTAGCAGTTGTAAATGTTGGTGCTCCGACTGAAACAGAAATGAAAGAAAAGAAAGATAGAGTTGAAGATGCTCTAAACGCAACAAGAGCTGCTGTTGAAGAAGGTATTGTTGTTGGTGGTGGTTCTGCTCTCGTTAAAGCTGCAAACGTTCTTGATGGTCTAAAACTATCAAGAGAAGAAGAAGCTTTTGGAGTAAGAATTGTAAGAAGAGCGGTTGAAGCTCCACTTAGACAAATTTCTGTAAACGCTGGATTAGAAGGTTCAGTTGTTGTTAACGAAGTAAAAAATCACAAGTCTGCAACTTGGGTATTTAATGCTCGTGAAGAAAAATATGACGACTTAGTAGCTGCTGGAATTATTGATCCAACTAAAGTTACAAGATCGGCACTTCAAAATGCTGCATCTGTTGCTGGATTAATGCTTACAACAGAAACGATGATTGCTGATCTTCCAAAAGAAGATGGTCCTTCAGCTGGTGGAATGCCAGGTGGTATGGGCGGAATGGGTGGAATGCCAGGAATGATGTAACCCAATCGGCTTCGGCCGGTGAGCAATACTCAGGCCGTTCTCATTTTTTGAGTGCGGCCTATACAAAAAAAGCACCGAATGGTGCTTTTTGTATTTTAACTATCTTCTTCTTCTCAAGTCCCACTCGAGATTTCTAAAGTTAGAATTCACACAGCTAATGAATCCTTGGTCTAAATCATCACCATAGTTGTAACAGCTAGAGTAGTATGCACCAAGCTTGCGTGAGGCATCTTGAAAGTTGTTATTTATGCAGCTTAGGTAGCTGTAATTTACAGTGTCACCAAAGTTGGCACAGTATGAAGGGAAGATTCCAAGTTCTCGTCCAGCTTCTCTGAAATTGTTGTTGATACAAGCTTGGTATGAGAATGAAACTTTGTCTTCGTAATTGTAGCAAGGTGGTAAGTAGGCTGCTGATGCTGCAGTAGCTAAGAATATTAGGATTAGATACTTCATGTGATCTCCTTAAGATGTGGGTGAATATATTCTATTTAACGATAGTTATTATCTTATTTATTGTCAATTTTTCGCAATAAGTCTTCCCCTCTGGTTTCTAGGAAATTATACTTTCCTAAACTGAGAAAAGGATTACAAATGTTTGGTAAGAAAAAAGAAGTTGTGAAACATCCAATGTTTTCAAAAGAATGGTTTAAGTACGAGCTATGGTCTTGGACATATATTATTTTAATCGTTTTTGGTTTTAGATCGACATTTATTGACCATTATCACATTCCATCGGGATCACTTCTTCCTACCAATGCAATTGGTGATTCAATTGTAGTTAGTAAAATGTCGTATGGATTTAAAGTTCCTTTTTCTGAGTTCTTTAATCCTATGTATATTGGTGGTGAGCAAAAGGCTCCAGCTCGTGGTGATATTGTCGTTTTTGAATATCCTGTTGATCCAAGCATCCTTTTTGTTAAAAGAACTGTTGGTCTTCCGGGGGACACGATCGAAGTTTTTGATAATACACTTATCATCAATGGCCAAGAGATTAAAAAAACAAAGATTGAAGACGATGCGAAATATCGTGAGCTTTATGATGAGAAGCCTGGGCAAGATCCAAAAGATCTCGTTTTCTACGAGCAAGAGTTTGGAGATAAGAAATTTGTTATTGGTGAGAACCCAACATTCTTTAGACACCTTGGACAAGATAAAATCACAGTTCCAGAGGGGCATGTTTTTGTAATGGGTGATAATAGAGATTACTCAAGTGATTCAAGAGTTTGGGGATTTGTTCCAATTAAGAATATTAGAGGTAGAGCATTCATGGTGTGGATGTCTCTCGTTTATCCTTGGTCACAAGAGAAGTTCCATTTCAGACCGTCAAGAATCGGTACACAATTATAAAAAAGTAAGGGCCATTAAGTGGCCCTTTTTTGTCCCTAAAAATTTGTCAGTTGAAATTCATTAAAGTTAAGAAAAATTATTCAAAAGTTTCTATCGTACTAAAATTATATTCAAAAGAAGTGTAAAGAAAAATTAACTATCAATAAATCAAATATTCCCGATAAAGTTTGTTAAATAATATTCATCTTTTTTCGGGAGCCTTCTGTTGAGAACATTTATTCTTATTTC
>Ga0100393_10005689_pt1 | contig 11225 bp, 9 predicted proteins | sample CryGeymeta201517_FD_81546 | JGI IMG/M metagenome (GOLD analysis project Ga0100393, IMG submission 81546) | Groundwater microbial communities from Crystal Geyser aquifers in Utah, USA - Crystal Geyser metaG 2015-17 | ecosystem: Environmental > Aquatic > Deep subsurface > Groundwater | place: USA... | reverse complement strand
GGTCACAGTATTTTGTGGGACATGGTTACAGTCAATAAGTATTGCTATCTTGTCATGAAAGACTCCGAGGGTTTTCCCATGTCCATGGGGAAGAAGGAAGAATGTAAATTTATCTCCCTCTATTTCAATCTCTTTACCAAATGTCGAAATCTCATGAAGTTCAAGTTTTGGAATGCCTCCTCCAAGTATTGGTTTCTTATCATTGAAGAAGTTTTTCTCAAAAATATATGGAAATCGTTTTTCCATCCGCTCCACACAATCATGATGAGTGTATATGGGTATTGACCTCGCTGGTGGACCAAAGCAATAAGGTCTAAGATCGTCAACGCCATGGAGGTGATCCGCGTGATCGTGGGTGATAATGCAGTAATCAACATGCTCAATATTGGCTCGCAAAGCTTGAGTCCTGAAGTCGGGTGTTGTGTCGATCACAACTTTTTTCCCTGTCTTAGTTTCAAGATAAAAACTTGTTCTCAATCTTTTGTTTTTAGGATTAGTCGAAAGGCATACATCGCAACGACAACCAAGCATAGGAACACCTGTGCTAGTGCCTGATCCAAGAATTGTTAATTTTGAAGATGTTATTGTCATAATCCTATTATACTCCAATTTTATTTAGAAAGAGATCAAATACGTAATCACTTGAATTTAAGTTCCCGCACAGTATAATTATTATCAAACACGGGAGTTTTTAAATGCTTAAAAAATATAGTTTTGCTGCACTGGTAAGTGCGAGTTTATTTTTCTACGGCTGTTCTCATCAGCAAACAGAAAACCATGCTCATCATCCGAATAAGAATCTTGCAGATATTGACTTAAATTTGAAAATCAATAAGAAGGTTCTTTCAAATGGCCTCACTATTCTACACCTTGAAAACAAGAAACTTCCAATTGTTTCTGTCTATACATTCTTTGATGTTGGTGGAAAATCGGAAAGCGCTGGTGTTACTGGATCGACACATTTTCTTGAACATATGATGTTTAAGAAAACAAAGAGTCACCCTGCTGAATACTTTTCAAAAATCATTGAAAATAACGGTGGAAATTCAAATGCCTATACAACTTTTGACAACACCGTTTATTATGAAAATATTCCGGTAGATTCTCTTGATGAAATTCTTTCTCTGGAAGCTGAACGTCTTGAGAACCTCGAACTCGAAGAAGAGGCTTTTGAAAAAGAAAGACAAGTAGTACTTGAAGAAAGAAAAATGCGTTATGAAAATAGAGCAGGTGGACAACTTTATCTGAGAATGATGAAGGAGATTTTCACTGGCACGCCATATGGTGGTTCGGTAATTGGAGAAGCTTCAGACGTTCAAAACCTTTCTCGAGACAAAATGCTTGAGTTTTACCACAAGTTCTATCGTCCAAATAATGCTGTACTGGTCGTTGTTGGTGACATTGACTCTGATAAATTATTTTCAATGGTCGAGTCAAAGTATGGAAAAATTCCACGTGGAGAAGGACTTGAAGAGTTACGTAAAGAATTTGCCAACCCTGAACATTTCAAGCATCAAGCAAAACTTCCAAAAGTTGTAAGCCTCCACGGAGAAAGTGTTTCGCCAATGTTTATGATGGCCTTCCCTTCTTTGAAGGCCGGAGAGGAAGATGGCTTTGCTCTGGATATACTCGCTAAAATTATTGGCTCAGGAGATAGCTCATATCTATCTAAAGAATTTGTAATTAGCAAAAAGCCAAAACTATCATCAATCTCTGCTGCAAATTATAGCTTAAAAGAATCTGGCGTTTTCTATATCGGAGGTAGTCTTCTTGATCGCGTGAGTCTAAGTGGATTTCAGCATAGTCTAAAGAGAGAAGTAAAGGCAATTTGTGATAAGGCCGTTACTGAAAGATCAGTTCAAAAGACAAAGAATAATATTTTAATTGAACTGTATAGTGGGCTTGAGACAAACGATGGTCTCGCTAGTTTTGTTGGAAATCAGCAGTTCTTCTACGGGGATTACAATGGCTATAAGAGGGAACTTGAAATCTACAGCTCTCTTACAGCAGAGAAAGTAAAGGAAACATGTAAGAAGTATATCGATAATAATAAGTCGCTATTTATTTCTGTTTGGAAAAAGCATAGAAAGTAATCGAAAAGGATAACTAAATGAAGAAAATATTTTTAATACTATTATTGGCAAAGTTTGCGTGTGCCTCAGATATTCAAGATCAAATCCATAAGTACAAATGGGATAATGTCGATGTTACTTGGCTAAGCGATGACCGCTTTCCAACCTACGATATAACTTTCTACTTTGCAGATGGAGCTTTATCAGATGGAACAAAAAAAGGATTAACATCTTTAATGTTTAATCTTCTTGACGCTGGAACGAATCGATTTTCAAAACAAGAGATCGTTGATAATTTAGAATACTATGGCGTTACAACTGGCTCGCATGTTGTGCATGAATATTCAACATTTTCGATTTCTGGTTTAACTAAAGATCTCGGGCCTACAATTAAAAAAGTGTGCCACCTCTTTAATGACTCAACTTTTCCTGAGGCTGAGATTGATAAGGCGAAGAAGAGTATTCTTACAAGCATGAAGAATGTAACGAGTAATCATGGTGCACTTGCAGGTCTCGCATTTAGAGAAGTAAGCATGGCGGGAACTCCTTTTGTTTATCCAGTTGAAGGGAAGATGAAAACAATTTCTAAGCTTCACAGAAATGATTTTAGAAATAAACTTCACTACTTTAATAAAGAAGTAAAAAAGAAGATCTACATCACTGGACCAGAGTCTACTTTAAATATTAAGAATATTATTCTTACTGAATGTGGTTGGAGTAATGAGGCTAAGTTCGTAAGAGATGTATCTTATGAAACGCCAAAGAAGGAGCACACAATTCACCTTGTTACTGTTCCAAAAGCTAACCAGGCGCAAATTGTTCTTGGAAAATTCCTTGGAAGAGGTGAGTTTGAGGAATTTGAAAAGCTTAGTGTGAGTAGCGAGTTTTTAGGTGGTGGATTTACATCTCTTTTGATGAACGAGCTGAGAGTTAAGCGTGGACTAACATACACTGTAAGTGCCTTTGCCGGTGGTCAAAAAGATTATGGTCGCTCATTAATTAGAACTTTTACTAAAGAAGAGACAACGGCTGAATTAATTAAAGTTGTTAAAGATGTTCTTTCCACGATAAATATTTCAGATGAAGAAGTGAATAGGGTTAAAAATAGTATGAAGGGTGCCTACCCATTCCAGTTTGAGAGTAGCTCACGTTTTCTCTCTGAAATTCTTTTTCTCGATCATCTCGATAAGGGTTACACTCGCTTATTTAATTTCAATAAAAATATTGATCCTATTTCTGCATCCGATGTGAAGAACACAATTGAAAGAGTTTTTCCTGTTAATGAGATGGATATTCTTGTTTTGGGAGAGAAGAAACTGTTAAAAGATCTTAAGAAGCTTGGAAATGTTAAAGTGCATGATTATAAGGATTTCCTATAGTCTGATTTCTTATGATGGGGACATTTTCAGTCCCCATTCTCATGAATCTGTTCTTGTATGCCCTGTCATATTGACGATTGCTCCAGGGCGAATGATGAGTGCTTTTGCACTAATTTTCCCTTCAACTTTAGCTGAAGGAAAAATGCGAAGGGTACCTGAAGCATTGATATCTCCATTCACTGTTCCATAAATATCGATATTAATACCATTTAGTTTTCCAACAACCTTGCCATGGGGTTCAATTGAAAGAGTGTGATCAGTAATAAGAGTGAGATCTCCTTCGACATGTGCGCTGAGGTGAACCTCTCCAGAGAGAGTTAATTCACCTTTGATTATTGAGTCCTTGCCGAGGAAACAGAAAGTTTGTTCGTTGATATTCATTAGTTTGTAACCTCTTTATACTGCTGTTGGTGAATAAGATCGCCAACTCTGTTGAAGATGACAATTTTAAAAATTAGCGTATTTCTGTCCATCTTTTTGAAAATGGCCTCAACAGGTCTAAATCTTGAAGTGGCAAATGATTCACCTTCATTATACTTTAGTGAGAAGTTATCAAGTTCTTCCTGGGCAGTAGGATATTTTTGGTAAGTATTTCCATCTGTTGTAAAGATATGGATGTAGCCAGAAAGTTTTGCACCGTCCTGAGTGACGTTGACGATATTGAAGCGGAAGAATACTTTGTCGCTATTGATCTCTACTTTTATATCTTGAATATTAACTTTTGCGGGACTTGTTAAGTCCTGTTGGCCGGCAACAGGAGAAATGAGAAATTGCCCAGCAAGTGGAGAGTCAGCTATTCCCTGAGAGAGCTTCTTTGTCAGTTGCTTATTAAGAATACTGAGTTCTTGGCCTTTTTCAGCAAGTAGACTATTTTCTGTTCTGAGCGACTTTATTATCTCGGGTTCTTTTGAACGGATAAAGTGTTCAACGTTCTTTGTATAGAAGAATGAAATCACAACGACTGCAATTGCAAGAAATGTTAAAATCGTTGGTCCGTAAACGAAGAATTTATAAACCTTTGGGGTAACTTGCTTGAAGTATGGAATGGTGTTTTCTTCGTAGACGATAAAGGAAATTTTCTCGTCTTTCTTACTTAATTGTTTTTGCGACATTATTTAACTCTTAATTTTTAGTGTGGTTACTTTGATCTTGAGTTAAATTCAAGGCCTTTGTAAAAATTTGCTTTGGATCTTCTGATTCAAAAAATCTTTTTGAAGGTTCGAAAGCGACTTCACTTGGGGCGAAGTCATTTACCTTACTCCATCTTTCGGCCACGATTTTCCAGTTATAGTATTGATCCTTTTTTAAATACAGGATCTTCTTACCAATGTCTTGGATTGTGTTTGATGTGTAGTCTTGGATGAATGTTGCTATTGCATAGTCATTAGTCTGAAGGATTGATAGCTCATTCATCTTTATTTCAGGAGCACCTGGATTGGAGAATACAGCTCTCTTGTAGTTTTTGTAGCTGCTATAGCTTCCTCTCGTTGGGTCTTTAAATTCTTTTGGAGAGTAGTATGAAATATAGCGATCAAAATCTTCTGTCGTCCAAGCATTGAGCCAGTCCGCTACAGTTGACTCGAGCTTTTCTTTTTCAGCAAGCCATGTTTGTTTTGATAAGTAGTGTAGGTCGTGAACCACAACGATATTAGTTTTGTCGAGTTCAATGTAGTTTGAAATTTTAATTAGATTTTCGTTATGTGCAACGATGCAACCACGAGAGTCAAGGCCTTTGTCGATTCTTGTTTCGTCATTAGTACTATGAAGCCAAATTCCGCCACCCGTTTTTCCATCGTACATATCAATTGGGTTTGGGTAGTTCATGACAAAAGCACCAACTCCATAAATTTCACCTTGAGTACCATTTCTTTGGAGTAATTGCTGATGTGTTAAGAACTCAGTGAAGTGGTAGATTCCTTCGGGCGTTCTGTAATCCCCTTGAAAGCTTTTGTCCCCAGCTTTTTTTCCGGTCGCCATTTGGTATTTCTGAAGAAGGTGTGGTAGCCCATTTTTATTCTCATAAAGGTATAGTGAATGAGTCGACTTCTCTGCGATGATCACATGGTGGGAGAAGTGGGTCCCAAGCCTAAGAAGTGGTTTTGGGTAAAACTCTTCAGCGTTTGAGCTAAGTGCTAGTAATGTCAGTGTTATCGTTGTTAAAAATTTCATAATTTTCCCTAATTATTAGTCCATTACTATTTTAGACCATTTTCTCATAACTGTTCAAGGGAAAGAATTAATTATATAGACATGATTTCCCATACTTGGCTGTTTTTCTGAGTTAATGTATCATTATAGGTGGAAAGAGAGGGCATAATGAATGTTGTCATGGTTGACGCACAGCAAGTTTTAAAGAAGTTTGAGTTATCTTACGAGCTCACTTGTGTCGATAATATCGAGGGCTTGCTCATGCTTGATCCCGAAAATATTGATGTTTTAATTTTAACTGAAAGTCATGGCGATAATCTTGATGGTCTGCAAGATTTTATCGCTCATAATATTTGGAAAGTTTTTATCCACGAAGATCATTACAAAGATTTTCCGGTTGAGTCTTGGTCTAAAGATACATTTGTAAAGAGCTACGCAAAAGTAGAAGAGCTCGTTAATATGAAGAGTGCATCCGAAAGCACAGCACTCATCAATCGTAATGTTTTATTGAATGAAAAAACTAATTTTAATACTTCTGAAAATAATAAGATTCAAGAAGCCGTGAATCGTGTTTTTGGAACAGAGGATTTAGCAATGAGTGATGATGAAAATGATGGCCTAAAAATCAATGTTCCATCAGCTAAAGAAGATTTAGATCTCGATAGCGATGAGCCATCTCTAAATATTAGTATCGAGTTACATGATGATGATACTCCCATTGAAAACCATGCTTCTGCTTCTGATGATTCGGGAATGGATTTTGGAGAGTTAGATACGGCAGATTTATCGTTAAGTGGAGAAGGGGATCAGTTTGAAAATGCTCCTGCTGAAGCGTCGAGCGCTGGTGATCTTGATCTCGACGATGTCTCAAACTCAGGTTTTGATTTTGTTAAGGATGCCTCTGAAATTGAAAATATATCTATCGACGACGATGCTGTAAGTGAAGAGGAAACTCCTAAAGAGGTTTTGGCCGCTGACGATCTTGATGAGCTTGACGACCTTGGTGACTTGGACGATTTGGGAGATCTTGACGACCTTGGTGACTTGGATGATCTGGGTGACTTGGATGACCTGGACGATCTTGGAGAGCCTGATGATTTAATCGCAAGTGATGAAGATGATGACATTGGAGAAACTACTGAGAAGACGGTCTTACAGTCAATCGATTCGTTAAACTTATCTGAAGAATTACCTGAGGATATTATGGGTGATTTAGATGAAGAAGATATCGTCGAAGGGACAAATGGAACGATAGGAACAGATACTTTCAATCATTCAATTAATACCTTGCTTGGAGTTAAAAGGCCTGAGCCATTATCAGCTGAAAGTGATAATTCGACTGGTGAGTATGATGTAAGTGAACTGCTTGGAAATTCTGATGATACCGTAGAGACTTTGATATCACAAAAGCCTTCGGTGTCAAGAGAGAGAGTTGAGGATGAAAATATTCAAGCATCTCTTTCTTCATTAAATTCATCAGATCTTCTCGACTTGCGAGTTACAATTCATGAATTAAAAGATGATCGTAAAAATCTCCTTGATGAAATAAATTCGTTAGAAGAAGTAAAAGATACATTAACTCGCTCAAATCTGTCTTTAAAAGCAGATATTGATGAGCTTAAGATTGAAGTTTCCATCCTTAAGAAGAGACATTTTGGAGAGCTTGAAGAACTTAAGCACCAAAATCAGATGCTTTTACAAAAGAGGGAAGTTCTTGAAGCTAAGAATAAGAGTCTTCAAAGAGAAATTGAACGACTTGGAAATAAGGTTCGTGTTGATTTCAATCAAATCAAGCAACGAGAAAAAGAGCTTGAGAGCCAGCTTGAATTAGCAAATATGGATGCTGATTCAAAGGTTAAGAGTCGCGATTTAAAAATACTTGAATTAAAAAGAAAAATCGATGCACTTGAGTTTAACATGGAAAATATTTCGATAAGAGAGAGACAGTCGATTAATGATAAAAGTGCTCTTGAAGACAAGTTGAATAAAGTTGTTGGGACATTAAGAAATTCATTAAACTTTTTAGAAGAAGAAATCGATATCGATGAACTAACAAAAGATATCGACGTATAATAGGTACACAGTGACAAATATTACAGATCATTATGAAAAGGTACTAGAGTTCATCTGCAAATTAGAAGATGTCGATGATCTCGCGCACTTATTTGAGTATCTCGATAATTTTTGGCAAACCCAATTTGGAACGGCTCCAGTACTCATTTATTCAAGAAACAAGAAGAGAAAGTCTCAACTTAGGGATTACTGGAATAAGGGTAAAGAAAAAATTTATTACGATAAGAAAGAGCTCTCTTTGTTTTCTAGTCTTGTTCTTGCATCGAAAGATGATGATGGTTTTTCTTTCCAAAAAGAAGGCGATGATCTTTACTATGTACTTAATTGTGGTGAATTTAAGGGACAGGATTTCTTTGTTTGTTTTAAAATCACTGAAGAGATTACAGCTCATATTATTAATTATCTTATTCAATTTTTAAAAACGACTCTGACAAAAATTAGTCGTTATAAAGAAGCCGATACGCTAAAATCTCTTATTCATGTTGATGATGTTACGGGACTTTATAACCAGAGAAAATTTGTCATTGATATTGAAGCTTCAATAGAAGAGTATGATAAGTTTACAAAACCTTTCTCGGTCGTATTCATCGATATTGATCATTTTAAACAAGTCAATGATGGTCATGGACATTTGGTTGGAACACAACTTTTAAAAGATGTTGCACGTATTATTAAAGATACAGTTCGAGATGAAGATTTGTGCTATCGTTATGGCGGGGATGAATTTGTTTTAATTATTCCACTTTCGACTTATAAAGAAGCTAAGGTCGTTGGTGCCCGTGTTTTAAAAAATATAAAAGAAGAAACATTCTTTGTTAATGATGGTATAAACGGATCGTGTGAATTTAAATTAAGTGTTTCTGTGGGGATCGCAAGTTTTCCACATGATGCTAAAACGAAGACAGAAATTATAAATATGGCAGATAAAATGATGTATAAGGCAAAACAATCGGGGCGTGGAAAAGTTTGTCATGCTGGTGAACTTTTTTCTGATGAAGAGCTTACTCAATGAAGTACGTTGTAATATCTGATCTGCATCTAGGGAAGGGGAAGTTCCTTCAAAATGGTCAATTTAATATTTTGGAAGATTTTTTTGAAGATGATCGCATTTATGAATTTTGTGATTATTTTTCGAGTGAGAAATATTTCTTAGAGCCTGTTTGTTTGGTTTTAAATGGAGATATCTTAAATCTTATTCAAATTGATACTAAAGGTGTTTTTACTCATATTGTTACAGAAGAGATGACTGTCGACCAAATTGATACTGTCGCAGTTGGGCATCCAAGATTTTTTAAAGGTTTGAAGAAATTTCTTAAAGCTCCAAATAAAGAAATCGTTTTTGTTATTGGCAATCATGATTCTGGAATGGCCTTTGAGGGGGCGCAAAAGCGCTTCAGTGAAATTGTTGATGGAGATGTTCACTTTTGCCATACATTCAAAAGGCATGGTGTTCATATTGAGCATGGTCACCGTTTTGAGGCCATTAATACAGTACCAATGAGTCATTTCTTTTTACGTGGACCACAAGGAAAGCAGATCTTAAATTTTCCTTGGGGATCATTATTTTGTATCAATGTTTTGCCAAAACTAAAAAAAGAGCGACCGTATATTGATAAGGTACGGCCAATGACCTCTTATATTAAGTGGTGTCTTTTTCATGATACAGCATTCTTTTGGAAGATCGTCGCAACTTGTGTGAATTATGTTCTGATGACTTATGGAGATTACTATACCAAGCAAAATAAAAACTTTAAAACATCCCTTAAAATTTTGAAGCAGATCACGATTTATCCTCGCTATGAAAAAATGGCCCGTCGAATACTAAAAAGAGATTCCAGCATTCATACCGTTATAATGGGGCATACTCATCTTCAGGAGTGGAGACGTTTTCCAGAGGGGAAGTATTACTTTAACACTGGTACTTGGAATACTATTCCATCAATCGATGCAGGAATGCACCAAGATACGAAGCATCTTACTTACTGTGCTATTGATGTTCATGTCGAATCAAATACGCTTGTGTATGCATCGGTAAATGAGTGGAAGGGTGAGTGGAAACCGTTTGTTGAAGATATCGGAACGAATTAGTCTTACACTTTGAAAATTTATTGTTATTGATTTTTTTGAGAAGTCATTTTCTTGGGATTATTTTTTGAAAAGGCTGCGTAAGTAGTTAAAAAAAAACGACGTTCTTGAAAAATCCTTTTCCCTGAACGTCGACTGTGTTTTCTGTGTCTCTGCTTAAATTAATCATAAGATATCTTTCTAAAATATCAAAGCATAATTTTCTTACAGCAACTATCAGTACGTTGATCCGATTTGTCGGATACTCACAAAAGTGAGTGTTAATAGGCTACGCAAAAATCACTCAACTATTAAAAAAAATTATTTTTTTTTCAAGAGATATGAAAACTTACCGCTGAGTGCATCTTCAATAAATGAAACGTATTTAATAAGTAAGTTTCGATCGCTATTTTTTACTCTTTTTATCTCATTACTTGTTGCTTCGAGTGACTTTTGAACATCTTTGACCATTTTTGATTCTACAAAGTTTGCAAAAATTGACTTAGGCGCAACAAGAGAACGATACATCATTAGCGTCTTTCCCTGGTAAGCTTGAAATGTCGCATCTCCTTGAACTTTTTCTGTGTTTGAAGACTTGATCATCCACCAAGAAACCTTATAGCTTGAGAGGTCCTTAGAGGCCTCTAGCTGGTGGCCATGAGTATAACGACTATTTGATAGGGGCCATGGTAATTTTAGCTCATACTCAACAGTAGCCTGCGACGGAGTATCTTGGGCCACGACATCAGATTTTAATAGATTTGGGATATAGTTCTTTTGATGATCAAGGGCGTAGAAAATTGATACCGATTCAAGTGGAGTTGCAGGAATCAGGACATAGAAAGTAAGTTCTGGCCAAACCATTTCCTTGATCTCTTTTGTTTTTATAACCATTTCTCCATTGGCAAGCTTTTGAAGTTCGAGTTGGTTGAGGTTCTTACTTATATTTAATTCAATGCTGGCTTGCGTTAGTGTTGAGAGAGCAAGTAGTGCTATTATCATTTTAATCATTTGGTCGTCCTAAACTTTAAAAAAGAGTGTCGGTTATATATTAATTTCACTCATTTTACTAACTGATTTTGATTCGTTTACAAGTGGATATTTTTATATTAATTTCCTCACATTAAAGGTGAAAATTATGAAGCAATATCAATCGATTAGAATATTTAAGAATCCTGTGCTTGAGGCAACGACTCACGTACACCCAATCGTTCCATTATTACTATGGACTCCTGTTATTGGATATTGGTTATACATGTCTCATGTTAACTTTAGCCTTTCAGCATTTGAGTTTGTCCTAAGCTTTGTGGTCGGGATGGTTATTTGGACATTAACTGAGTATATACTCCATCGTTTTGTCTTTCATATGCCAACCATTGGTCCACTGACAGAAAGATTTGTTTTTCTTTTTCATGGACTTCATCACGATGACCCAAATGATCCAACAAGACTTGTGATGCCACCTGTTCCAGCGATATTGATTGTTGCT
>Ga0100393_10005681_pt1 | contig 11230 bp, 12 predicted proteins | sample CryGeymeta201517_FD_81546 | JGI IMG/M metagenome (GOLD analysis project Ga0100393, IMG submission 81546) | Groundwater microbial communities from Crystal Geyser aquifers in Utah, USA - Crystal Geyser metaG 2015-17 | ecosystem: Environmental > Aquatic > Deep subsurface > Groundwater | place... | reverse complement strand
CATCAGGCAAAGCATCTGGACGCAGGATGGTTTTGAAACAGAAAAGATTTATGTAGGAGGCATTTACGAGTTGGAAACCATAAACAGCGAAACCACGGCACTGCACTATATTTACGGCCCATCAGGGCTGGTGGCTATCAAAAAACAGGAAATGGAAGGCAATACCAGCAGTCTGCAATTAGTGATCAACGACCATTTGGGATCGATACAACTGCTCACCGACGAGCAGGGCAAGCTAATCGAAGAATACAGCTACGATGCCTGGGGCATGCGGCGCGACCCCTACACTTTTGATCCCATCCTGAGCGGCAGCAGCCAGATCGCTTATGGCTTCACAGGCCACGAGCAGCTCGATCTGTTTAAACTGGTAAATATGAACGGCCGGATGTATGATCCGGTGATCGGGCGCTTTATGAGCCCCGATCCGGTGCTGCAGTTCCCTAACTTCACACAAGGCCTTAATCCTTACAGCTATGTGCTGAACAACCCGCTCAGATATACCGATCCCAGCGGCTATAGTTTGGTTGGTCAATTGGCTGCCATTGGAGCAAGTATTGCTTTCTCAGGAGGCAATCCATTTGCGGCCGCAGCCATTTATGCCTCCATTATGACGGTTGATTACATCATCGAAAGGAAGTTTAAAATAAATATAGGGCAGATTTTTGAATACTACACCCAAACTTTTGTTGTTACAACCATACAGACAGGCGGGTCGCTGGTGATTGGTGGTATTATTGGCAATGTAGACAAGCTGGGGCGCGAGATACTGCGGGCTACGGCCCATGGCGCCTTCAACGGCACCATGCGCATGGCACAAGGTGGAAGGTTTGAGCATGGATTTCTCTCAGGTTTTGTATCTTCGCTGGGTGGTAGCGCAATGCAAAGTTATGGCACATCAATGAGCACAGCAGATAAAATAGTTTTAAGTTCGGTTATCGGCGGCACAGCAGAGGCTTTAGGTGGGGGAAAGTTTGCCAATGGCGCGGTTACCGGGGCTTTTGTGGAGATGTATAATCATTTGCATGGAGAAAAAGCAAGAAAGGAATTGCAGAATAAACTACAGCAAGCAATTCAGGAACAGCATAGTTACTACAATAACATTGACCCATTTGAGGTTTCAGTAAGAAATCCTTTTGCAATTGATTTTAGTTTACAAGACTTTACGCCAACTGGATCTATGTTGCGGAACAACTTTGAAGATGTGGCAATTGAAATTATTGTCGATGGTAAACAATTACTTTTAGAAGTTGATGTGCACATGCGTACTGCCTCAAATCCAAACAATAAAAGATATAATTGGGGCGTAAAAATAATACCTGCTAATAGTGGGATAGCGAGTGATGGTTTTGCTTTACCATCAGGATATAATGCTGCGATTTATAATAATGTTGAGAATAGAAATTTCAGCGGATCTCCGATTGTTATTATTAATTTTAGTGAACAAACCGATTACTTAAATTTTATGCATTATGTTAGCGAATAAGATCCGTTGGGTAAAATACACATTTCTTATTTTTGCATTTTTGACGGCCTTTGTTTTTACAATGTTAATGAGCCCGTTTCGGTCATTTTATTGCTATAACAACCTAACAAACAATGTTGAGTTTGTGTCGTTAATGGATGAGTATGTTTTTCTAACGCTTAACTATAGAAATACTACTTTAGCATATCCCACAAAAGTTGATTTGAAGAAATATTTTCCAAATGTAGATGTGCTGGAGAAAGATATTAATCAATTTGGAGTGACTGTACAGCACGTATTTACTGATAGTACGTTCGAATTAAAAGTGGTTTGTAATGACCTACAAAAATCATGTGTAAGTTTTGAAACAAAAAGAAGATCATATTGGAGTTTTCTATTGAATAAATCTATTGTTTGGCAATCATTTGATAATCAATCTAACATACCTTGCATTTTCAATAATTGGCTTACACTTATAAAATCTGGTCGACCAATAGACGATTTGAATATGAGAAAAAGAATAGCAGAAGTTTTTAAAGAATTATTTAATACTAAGTTAAATTATATGGCATATTGTCATTATTCATTTTTAGATGAAGACATTGAAGTTTTATGCGATGAGGGTCTGCCTCCAGAAAATTTTGCAACCATAAAACATGAATTAAAACATAGACTAGATGTTGAGCTAGCAGGGTTGGGAATAGATGAGTTGTATTTTAGAATTAAGTGAGATTGATTATTTTTGTAGATGCAGATTCGTTAAGTTGGCAATATGACCTTTACAAAAAAAACAGCCATAGCCGCTGTTATCGGTGGCACGGCAGAGGCTTTAGGTGGCGGAAAGTTTGCCAATGGTGCGGTTACGGGGGCTTTTGTGATGGCGTATAATCATTTGATGGAGCAGAGTGATGGTAAAAATGTTCCAACCAAGGAATGGATTGAAAGTAAGGTTAACGCTGCTATTGAAGCTGAAATGCAAAAGATTCAAAACTGGATTGATGGCGGAGGAGGTGCTTTGAATGAAGATTTTAATTTTCCCAATTTTGACAACACTGATGAAGCCTTTGGATTATACAATAATCCTGTAAAGTATGAGATAGAATTAACAATTGGTGATCATACTTTTCAGGCTTCTATAGTTTATATGCCCTCAGGAAATGCAAAATCTAATATTGTAACTGATATCAAACCAGCAGGTATTGCATCTTATTACGGTTTACCCAGAGGTCAGCAAGGGAAATATCAATTGCATTTTAGTTCGCATGTTTGGGGTGGCAATAAGTATCTGCCATTAATTATTTACCTCGAAAAATCAGTATATTATAACTACCTTAACTATACCAAAGATGAAGAATAAGTATATAATGGGCTTTTTGCTTATTTCTTTTGCTATCGTAATGTTTTATGTGGTAAGTCAATACTTAGAATACAGCAATGCGAAATCTGATAAATCATACGAAACATACAACATGTTAACAATTGCGATTCTGAGTGTATCTTATTATGGTGAATCATGGCAGAAAGGCGGAGTTGAAGGATTAATATCCCAACTAAATGACTATTCCAAAGAAAATAAAATTGATTATTTCAGAAATGTGCTTTCATATCTTGAAAAGAATATGGAAAGTTTACACGGAATTGTTGTTCAAGATTCAAATGCATTTATTATCTATACTGATGGGCCTGACGGAAGAAACGATTCGTTAAGAAAAGGATATTTTGACTATTCATCAATAGAGTTTACTGATTATGTATTAAAAAGGGATGGAGATTTAGTTGTGACGTACTTCTTAGATTACAAGGAATAAACTAGTTGTCATTATTTTGGATTGGATTTCTCTCAGGATTCGCCTGTGCTGAGCAGTTTTGAGTTATATTTGTTAAATGAATATACGCCACAACATCGCTGTAAGAACCTACAAAACAGTCAATAGCCGAAGCATATCTTCGCTGGGTGGTAGCGCAATGCAAAGTTACGGAGGCAATATGACCTTTACAGAAAAAACAGCCATAGCCGCGGTTATCGGTGGCACAGCAGAAGCACTGGGTGGGGGCAAGTTTGCCAATGGCGCTGTTACCGGGGCTTTTGTGATGGCGTATAATCATTTGATGCATGAATGGCATCCAAGCCGAAAGGCAGCTGCTGCAAGTGCCCAATCAAAAACAACGGAAACGGGCAACGAAACATCTGTTTTGGTGTTTCAGGATGATCAAGGCGAATTATGTTATTGGGAATGCCCGCATGATGAGCGAAATTCCGAAAAGGCCTCCTATTGGGTTTTCCCTCCTGAAGACGAAATGTATGGTTTGACGCTGAAGGAAGAGTTTCATTATAGTGTGAAAGATGGTTTACCTGATAAATTTGGAAGACCTACTTGGATTAAAGGTTCATTTCAGGATTGGGTTACAGCCCGGAGTCTTAAGATTCCGGTAACGCATTACACCATTGGTATTGGTTCGTGGCGCTTTGAACCTACACTGTTCTTTGTCCAGCCTCAAACTGTTATTCACAGATCATATATTCACTGGAATAGTACGAGCCCAATAGTGCCTGCTACTTGGTATGTACCTTATAAACTATCGAAGTGATGAAAAAAATACTAATATTCATTTTCTTTGTAGGTATCTTCATTAGCTTAAATGGACAAATAGTACTTACACACTCATTAGTTGATAGCATATCATCAAAACTTTATCCTTTTGTTGGCACGATGAATGCTATTAATGATAGAGCAATCATAAACTTTGCAATGCATGATCATCATAAGAATTCCATTTATGTTTCAGCAACATCAATCGAATACCGGCAAGATGTACATGAAAACATGAAAATTTACATAAGTGGAGAAAGATTGTTTTTTGTTATTCTGAGAAATGTTAAAGCAGATAGAGCTTTAGAAAGCAAACTGATTGCTTATAATGATGTGAGGTTTGACAAGACCCTCGACTCAATAAATTTTGGACAGAATACATGTTCAGGTTGTATAATCATGCGTTCACCATTGGAGGTTTTTCGGATAAGAAAAAGGTTTCTAACTCGAAACACTTATGTTATCACTTCAAAAAAGTACATTCCTTATCTGTCAGCACCTGATGAGTTTATTCCGCTTAAAAAGTTTGCTTTTTCTACAGAATCAAATGAAATAGAACCTTGGTATTATGATCATAAGCCGCTCAAAGAGCTAAACAAGAAGTATTATGAAGACATGAAGCCGAGCGAAAAGATCATACTAAGGATGCCTAAAAAGTAATAATTGTAAAACCGGGCGAACATGACCTTTACAGAAAAAACAGCCTTAGCCGCGGTTATCGGCGGTACGGCAGAAGCACTGGGTGGGGGCAAATTCGCCAATGGCGCTGTTACCGGGGCTTTTGTGATGGCGTATAATCATTTGATGGAGCCACAAACAAGGCCTGGCAGATCGCCTCTTACGAAAGAGCAGCTTGAAGTGCTTAAGGAGAAAATAAAAATGGCCACTTTTAAACACCGTGCAAGTTGGGCAAAGTATGATGAAACTATGAGTGCAGCACCATATTGGGAAGAAAGTTTTGCTATTGAAGGAGTTGATTATGGTGATGTTTATTCAGCAGAAAATGTTGAAATCTGGCTCGGCAAGGAAACCTTGAATGTGGATATTGATTATTTTCCAAGCGAAAAAATGCCTCCTGTAAATATGATTGCGATGCCGGGTAGTGACTATACTTCTGGTGGCAGAATTCAATTTTCAAACAATAGTCCTAAATGGCATGGTATAATCATTGAAATCAGTTTTAACTCCATGTCTGATCTTGATAAATACAATAGTTTTATTAAAGCACACGACCTTAAATAGTTAAATATGAGAATATTTATAAAAGTTATAGGATTTAGTATAATAATTTTGCTTGTGGCTTTATTCATTTTTTTTGTTAATGTTAATAATGGTTATAGAAACATAAAAACCATAAATAACGAATACACAAGTTTGATTTTCAGTTTATATGTTGATCACTATTTCAACTTTCCATCTTCTGAGGAACAATTTAAGAAGTTTTATATTAATGCAGTGTTTGACATGGGGCAAAAGATTGAATTTGTTTTAAAAAATCCATTACTTGAAAACTCACTTCAATTTACCCAATACAAGGATGCAGACGGCACATCAAGAATACGAGCAACACTATCAAAAAAAGCAAAATCAAAGGATAATTTGATTCATCAGTCAGTTCCATTGGAAGGGTATAAATTTATGCAGTATCTCACTAATTCAAGAGCTGTCTTGTTATTTGATTACCCTGCCCGCAGATGCGGTGGAACCAGACATACAAGAATATTTAACGGAATAGAACCAGACAAATGTTTTGATGAGCAAGAGGTTGTAATAACGAAAAAACTTAAGCAGTTTTACAAGAACAGGTATGAGTTAGTGGAGTTGCTTTCTGGCTCAAGTAGTGCTTGTTATAGTATTGAAGCTAATCGAATTGACAGCACTTTTTATTTTGCAATTGATTGTTATCCTCAGGATAGCACCTGGATTGACCAACAAGGTTTGGATTTGCTTTTAGATACCTTAGGAAAAAGCTTTGCTATTCCCGAACTTGAATATGTTGACCACTTTTTCTTTCCATTAATTGCCAAAAACACTACATTGCAAAAGGAAATAATAACGAATCAAATGAATGATGAATAATTAATAAATTGGGTGGAAGTTATTTACAAAGTTACGGAGGCAATATGACCTTTACAGAAAAAACAGCCATAGCCGCGGTTATCGGCGGCACAGCAGAAGCACTGGGTGGGGGCAAGTTTGCCAACGGCGCTGTTACCGGGGCTTTTGTGGAGGCGTATAATCATTTGATGCATGAGCCTAGAGAAATCAATCAAGAAATCTCAAGAGAGACAGTTACAGAAGAAGTATCAATGTATGTTGGTATACCTGACGGCGAGCCGTTTTCAGCTACTGAAGTCACTTATAGAGTTACAGTAGCAAAAATAAAAATAGGAATATATAGAGATGGTAAATTAATTGATACGTATTATAATCTTCAGGTTACTGCGAATGGAACCAGTAATTTGCATCCAGATCTTGGTAAGTTTATTCCATCTGGGTCATTCACAGCCTCAGCCGGTTCAATTCAATTACCTGCCAGAAGATTACTAAATAACACTGTTAGCGCATCGGTTTTAAATCAGGAAAATTGGACTCATATAGGTTCTGCCAAATACTATGACGTTGGTACAGGTCCTTACAATGTAAATTTTACAGGTAGCGGGAACGTAAGAACTAATCTGGGATCATATCCAATTACGCAATCGGGATTAGGTAGTGCTAAAGCACACATATATATTTCATTTTATTAACTGATATCTTATGAACAAAAGCATGTTAATTTTTGTAAGTATTGCATTGCTGTGTTATAATTGTTCTCGTTCACAAACAGATAATGCACAAAGTTCTGAAAGTATTGTTAAGATATACCAATTTCTTAATATTGTAAATAGTGACACAATAAATGATATACAGAAAAAAAAATATCTTGACAGTATTGTGTACATTGCAAATAGTGAAATAGCCAAGTATACATCGGATGATAGGTATTACTATCTTAAGATGAATGCATTGATTTCCTTGAAAAATTACCAAGAATTGGATTCATTTTTAGGAAGCGATAGTTTTCCTAATGGACAAAATCCAGTTATACTTTTTTATAGAGCCTTGTGCAATAAGTCTTTAGGAAATGAACAAAAAACGAAGCATTTTTATTCTCAAGCAATATCAGAGCTAAATAAATCAATGGAGCAATATCCAGATAGCCTTGAACTATGGATAATCTCCGTCTACTTTACCTCTCAAATAGAAAGCTATGGAAGTGCCAGAATGAGACTAGATTCATTAATTGAAATATACCCACAATCTAGTTTGTTTGAAGCTTACAGATATAATCTAGATAATTTTATTCAACAAGAGGATATTTATTTCGGACCATAATACTCCCATCTCTGTTAACTATGATTAAAACGAAAAATTTTTCTTAACGCGTAAGCCTTCGGCCAAAGGCATCTTGCCGTTACAAGATTATTATTTTATAGCACCGGGCAGCAACTCTTCAAGTCTGTTAGCCGGATGATCGGCAATTTTCGTTAGGGTGTCTTTAAGCCAGTTGAAGGGTTCAATTTTGTTGATTTTGCATGTGGCAAAGAAAGAATAGATCATGGCTGCCCGCTGAGCTGCATCATGTGATCCGGCAAACAGATAGTTCTTGCGCCCTAATTTATGCAAAGCTTTCCATAAATTAGGTTATGTAAAGTAAACTATTATGAAAAGTGACTTGTCGTTATGTGTTACGAATCAGCAATTTGTATCCTGATTGGCTTATATCCCTTTACATAATATTTCATACACTCAGAAGCTTTTTAACCACGCAAGCAAGTTGTTATTATTCAGCCAAACTGGTGCCACTTCGGGAGATACATTTACAAATACTTTTTCTAACGCTTCTCTCTTTAGGCGAGAATCAGCACGTGCATAGACTTCCGTTGTTGTGACAGAGACATGGCCCAGAATATCGCGAATATAGACCAAATTTACTCCAGCCTGCAAAAGATGCATGGCTTTAGAGTGGCGCAAAGTATGACAGCTCAACTTTTCTGGGATAAGCTCCCGGTTTTTAGCTCTTGCCAGATCGGCATATTTCAACAAAATGTAGGTAACCCCAGGGCGAGTAAGTTTTCCATTGTGACAATTTGTGAACAATGGATATGATCGGGCCTGCGGACTCAGGAGGTTATTCTCTTCCAAATAGCTTTTTAAAATTTTCACTTGCTGCTCTAAAAGTGGTACTATCCGAGTTTTGTTTCCCTTGCCTGTGATTTTTATGGTATTTGGATTATCCAGTCTTATTGATGCCGGAGTCAAGTCTATTATTTCTTGAACTCGTGATCCTGTGTCATACATGAGTGATAAAAGAGCAAGATCACGACGTCCCCTTAGCGACGTAACATCTGGTTGATTAAGGATTAATTTGACCCCTTCAATCGTAAGATAATTCATCGAGCGGTTCGAAGCCTTTATTGACTTAATAGACAGTATGTTCTGGCATTCATGCAGAATTCCAGGATTTTGGTATTGAAGGTACCTGAAAAAAGAATGGAGTGCCGCCAATCTTAAGTTTCTGGTTGTATCGCTGGATTTTCGTTCGGTTCGAAGCCAGTCAAGAAACGACACAACTGTTTTTTTGGTTATTGATTTCAGGTGGAGCCTCTCAGCCTTTATGTTGTGGATTGCTTCCATATAGTTTATAAACAAAACAAAAGTATCCCGGTAGGAACTGATCGTATTGGAGCTGGATCCTCTTTCATGCGACAGATATCTTGTCAGATAATCGCTAAGATTTTTGGCAAAATCAGTTGGGTTCATAGCTCGATATTTCAGGAAATACATTTAGGCAAACCCTGTCAATATCCTTAAGTAAACCCGGATACATTTCTGCTGTCAGTCTTACGTATGCTTCTGTGGCACTGAAAGATTGATGGCCTAGAAAAGTTGACAGGATGGGAAGGGAACAATAAAGATCGCTTCCTGATTCTGCCATTTGGGCAAGAGAGGTCACGGCAAATGTGTGTCGCAAGTCATGCAACCTGGGGCCAAAGTGATTACCTGTAAATGGTATACCTGCAATCTTGAGAATATCACGGAACCGTCGGTAAACAGCATCGCTTGTGCATGATGAGCCATTGAGAGATACAAAGAAGAGTTGTTCTTTAGAACTTAATACAGGAAGTGAGTCACGATGACCAACATAGACTCGGCAAACTTCAGCCAATGAATCTGAGATCGGTATCAGCCGTTGTTTGCCATTTTTGGAGTCTCTAACCACAAGATACTTTTCATTAAGGTTGACATCCTGGTTCCTTAATGCCAGAGCCTCACCAATACGTAGTCCTGTACCATACAGCAATCTTATGATAGCCGGCATGATGAGAATCATGGAATTCATCATTTTTCGCTCAGCTCTGAGTGAATCAGCAGCAGCAAATAGAGATTCCATCTCAATTCTCGAGAAAATATATGGAACAAATGTCGATCTTTGTTTTGGCAGGCGGGGGATATAAGAAGGTATTCCTATCTTACACAGAAAGGACGAAAGTCTGGCAAGACACCCAGTTCTATGGACCCAATAAGATTCTGACTCATTTCTTCTACGCTCACACCACTTGTCTGAGAGTTCTTTGGAAATACCCACTTTCGTTTCGCCCAATTCGATTGTAAACCTATCGAAAATTGAATAAATGACTTCTTCAGAAACATATTTGAATCCTAAACTCCTTTTAAGGTCGATGATCTGCCTGATATATGGTGCATATATGCCCCAGAAAGCACGATTATTCATAAAATAATCCTCCTTTCTGGGAATAGAACCCTTGAGATACATCCGGTACTTCCAATGCACACTGCCTGAGAGAAGTGACATCAATGCGGAGATAGAATCTTGTTGACTCTGTATTCTCGTGCCCCAGCACTTCGGTGATCACAGGCAAAACAGTTTGCTTTTCTAACAAACGAGCGGCCAGGGTGTGGCGAAGGGCATGAGGCCCATGTCGCCTGTTTGTGGTGTTGACAGTGGTTTTAGCAAAAGCATTTTGAACAATTTGGGTAACAACTCCGCTACTAATAGGGTTGAATGGCTGACGCGCACATAGAAAAATGTAAGGCTCGTCAGATTTTGGTCTGCTATACTTCAAATACTCAACCAGTGCATTGCCTACTTCAGGTAATATCGGAAGTTCGACTTTGCCACCAGTTTTAAATTGAAAGAAACGGATTAAACTCTGTTCCCATAATACATTCTCAAATTTGAGATAAGCAATGTCCGAGACTCGAAAACCAAGTCTTGCCGCCAATAAAATGATGACAAAGTTGCGCTTCCCTACAGCATTATTCCGGTCAATGGCTGATATAACCATCTCAACTTCCTCTGCTGTATATGTCGAAGGTAATTTAGGCTGGGACTTATAGTTGTCTTTGGGCATTAGAGATGATAAATCCACATCAATGACTTCTTGAACATACAGATACTTGAAAAAGTCCCGCACGATACGAATAGATATATGAGCCAATGAAACTTTTTGAGGATTAATGCCTTTTATGTATTTAATAATATGTGACTGGTTTACAAGCCTGATCGACAGTACATTATTCTCCTTTAGGTAACGCAAGAATCTGGAAAGGTGCTGCTCATACTCTTCTATCGTATGTTTCGCCAATCTTTGAGAAGCTTTGTAAGCCAGGTAGTTAATCATTTGCTGACCTATTGGCCCAGAAAAATCTGTAATTTCTTTACGGGCCTGAATACTACCTGATTCGATAAACTCGATCAGCGTTGTTACAGCCTTAACGTTGTCCTTTTCTCTTTTGGAAAGAGTTGAGTAATCCCGTTCACCAAATTCTTGCAATAGATAATCATTGCAAATTGCTGAGTCAACCAACTCAACGCCTTGAGATTGCATAAACCGTTTTATTCGACGCCAGTGGCAGTTGTAAAACTTCAACGTTCCGTCAGCCCGTGAGAGTCTGTTTTTCAGGCACTCAGTAGCTTGCTCAGTTACATCTTCAAAAGATTTCTTTTTCATAATTGACTCCATTTTAGTTGATGGCAAAATCGCCATGTCTATAAAATAGCATCAATTATTATAGAAAGCAATACAGAATGCAAGGAGAAATAACACCCTGTTTTACAGTCTAATAAGATGTAGCACTTTTCATAATAATTTACTTTACATAACCTAAT
>Ga0100393_10005680_pt1 | contig 11232 bp, 10 predicted proteins | sample CryGeymeta201517_FD_81546 | JGI IMG/M metagenome (GOLD analysis project Ga0100393, IMG submission 81546) | Groundwater microbial communities from Crystal Geyser aquifers in Utah, USA - Crystal Geyser metaG 2015-17 | ecosystem: Environmental > Aquatic > Deep subsurface > Groundwater | place... | reverse complement strand
CCGGCTAAAAGTTTCAACGCTCCAACAGGAAACCCGTTTTTCGACCAAAATGGCGCAAAACCTGGCTTTAAAAGCCGCCAGCCACGAATGGATTCTGCCTGTTCCCATTACGTATGAAAATGCTACAAAAGAATGGATTTCGGGAATTTCAACCGCGCTCGACAACAACAAAACAGTGGTTGTAAGTTACAGCAGCGCACAAAATGCAAAGGGGCTTGTTAACCGCATTTACCGGATTGAGAACTACTTATCGTTCATCAAAAGCGTGGGTTACATTCTGAACGGTATTCCCTTTGTTTATTCTGAAGAAAATGTAGCCTTTCAAAAGAAAAAATATTTTGAGTTGGGCGGGCATGGGTTAAAAATCAGCGAACAGTATGCAAATCTCGAATTACTAATCAATTTCTTCATCCGGGAAAAAACAACGACCATTCTTTTTCAACCCGAAACTGCCATAAAAAAAACCGAGGAACTGATTTGGAATGATTATCTCGATATTCTGAAAAAAAATCTGAGAATTGAAAAACACCTTTCATCGGGCAAAAAAGCAGCGCTGGCTTTCGATGAAACCACAAAAATCCTTTTGCCTCCGGCTACTATTGCTTTACTGATTATAGAATTTGAACTTTGGCCAATAATTGCAGGTTTACTCTTCATCTTGTTCATCTCACGTTTGGTTATCATAAAAATAACGCAAAAACGTTTGAATGAACGCAAAATATTCCTATCTTCGTTACTCTACGATTTGGTTGTTCCTTATTTCAAATTATTTTACCGCTGGTATTTTAACAATCGACGTGAAAAACAAAAATGGAAAGTGAAGGCATAAAATTATCGGAAAAAGCGCTTCAGGATTATCAACTGGTGCAGGAAGCTTTAAAAGGCGACGAAAAAGCCTTTGCCCGATTATTAAGCCGTTACAAAGACACTATTTATTTTATGCTGCTTAAAATGTTGAATAACCGCAGCGATGCTGAAGATTTAACGCTCGAAGCTTTTGGGAAAGCATTTAAAAACCTTCACCAGTATTCGCCTACTTACGCTTTTAGTACCTGGCTTTTTAAAATAGCATCAAATAATTGCATCGATTTTTTGCGAAAGAAAAAGGGAGTTATTATTTCAATCGAAACCGAAAATGAGCAACTCGAATTAAACGAATCGTCCAAACTGAAATCGAAAGAATTAAACCCTGAAGAACGTTTAATCAGAAAACAAAAAGCAATTTTATTGCGCAAAGTGGTACACCGGTTAAAACCGCATTATCAAACGTTGGTCGAACTCAGATACTTCCGCGAATTTTCCTATGAGGAAATATCCAAAGAATTAAATCTGCCACTTGGCACTGTAAAAGCCCAACTGTTCAGGGCCCGTCAAATGTTGTTCAAACTAATTGAAAGCACCGAAATGAACGAACAACACTAAAACGGCAATGGACATTATCTTAAAATATTTTTCCAAACTTAAACCTGAACAAGTTCAACTTTTCGCTCAATTGCAACCTTTGTACGCCGAATGGAACGCGCAGATAAACGTGATTTCGCGCAAAGATTTCGAAGGTTTTTACGAACGCCATGTTTTACACTCGCTGGCTATTGCAGATTTTCTGACTTTCACTCCGGGAACAAAAATCCTCGATGTGGGCACCGGCGGAGGTTTTCCGGGAATTCCGCTGGCCATTTTTTTCCCTAAAGTGCAGTTTCATTTGGTTGATTCAATTGGCAAAAAAATTAAAGTAGTAAATAATATTATTGAATCGCTTGGCCTGCAAAATGCCACCGCTGAACAAATACGCGCCGAAGAATTAAAGGGGGAATACGATTTTGTGGTAAGCCGCGCGGTAACAAGCCTGCACGAATTTGTGCCGTGGGTGCGTAAAAATATCGCAAAAAAACAGCGGAACGCCATGCCCAACGGCATTATTTATTTAAAAGGCGGCGATTTAACCGAAGAAATAAAACCCTTTAAAAACCGTGTTTTTGTAAAAAACCTCTCCGACTGGTTTGATGAGGAATACTTTGAAACCAAGAAAGTCGTACATTTGGCGGTTTAGCAGTTTGCGGTCTGGCAATAAGTATTTATTTTATGAAAACCGATTTATAACATTAGATGATTCCACAAATTGAAAAATTGAAAAACATCAACTCGGGCAACTTTTTTCTGATGGCCGGTCCGTGTGCCATCGAAGGCGAGGAAATGGCGCTGGAAATCGCTGAAAAGATTGTTGAAATTACCAACAGACTGAAGATTCCGTTCATTTTTAAAGGTTCGTACCGCAAGGCTAACCGTTCACGCATTGATTCGTTTACAGGAATTGGCGACGAAAAAGCATTGAAAATCCTTCAAAAAGTGGGTATGACTTTTGATATTCCAACGGTTACCGATATTCACACTGCCAGTGAAGCGGCAATGGCTGAGGAGTTTGTCGATGTGTTGCAGATTCCGGCTTTTCTTTGTCGCCAGACTGATTTACTTGTGGCTGCGGCAAAAACGGGGAAAGTGGTCAATATAAAAAAAGGACAGTTTCTTTCGGCAGAAGCCATGAAATTTGCAGTAAATAAGGTTCGTGAAAGTGGAAATCAAAATGTAATTCTTACTGAACGGGGAACTACTTTTGGTTACCAGGATTTAATTATCGACTACCGCGGAATCCCTGAAATGCAAAAATTCAATGTTCCGGTGGTTCTCGACATTACACATTCGTTGCAACAACCCAACCAGGCCAGCGGAGTAACCGGCGGCAAACCTGATTTGATTGAAACTGTTGCCCGCGCCGGTATTGCAGTTGGGGTGGATGGCATTTTTATTGAAACACACCCAAATCCGGCAGTCGCCAAATCAGACGGGGCAAATATGTTACGACTCGATTTGCTGGAAGGATTGCTGGAGAAGTTGGTGAGGATAAGGGAGGCAGTCAAAGCATGAATGCATGAATGGGTGATTCAAGTGTGGGGCGGTTTACAACCGCCTTGAATTTAAAAAGGCTGTAAAAATAAGATTATAAATTGTACTATGATACCATTTGAAAACATAGTAATTGAAATTGTTTCGCTTACTAATGAATGGGCTAGCAAATTGTTGTCACTTCCGGAAGAATCGATTGCGGATCGCAGAAATTCGCAGAACCGCTCCATCAAACAAATTGTTGGCCACATGGTTGATTCGGCATCGAACAATACACACCGGGTGGTGCATTTGCAATACCGCGAACTTCCACTGCGGTTTCCAAATTATGCCACTTACGGAAACAACGACCGGTGGATTGCCATACAGAATTACCAGGATGAAAACCGGGAAAACCTGGTTCAGCTCTGGAAATATTCGAACCTGCATTTTGCATATATCATTAAAAATATCAATCCTGAAATGTTGCAAAACGTTTGGTTGTCGGATGTAGGTGAAAAAATCACCATGAAGAAAATGGTGGAGGATTTTTTGCCCCATTTCAAGTTGCATCTGGGCGAGATTGAGGAGTTAGCGGCCCCACCCCAGCCCTCCCCGAAGTGAGGGAGTAAGAAAATTATATATCTTTGTTAAAAAGTTTTGGCAATGGAAACATTAGAATTAAAAGTAAGCGACAATGCTGCAAGAATATTTAAATCAATGGATTCAAATAGAAAAAAGCAAATAGAAATATCTTCGGAAAACTGGTTAGAGCCTAAAAAATCGTTGGAGCAAATTATGAGGGAAATGTCGGAAGAACCAAAACAAAATAGACTTACTCAGGAAATACTGGATGATATTTTAAAAGATGAGTAAGTGATTGTTGTTTTACCGGCGATAAGAACTTGCTTGTGTTAAATCCATTCCGTAAAAATACAAATCATCTCTCCAAAAGAATTTATTGATATAATTTAAAAAATGAAAAACAGAAGAATATTTATTAAAAAAGCCGCTGCAGGAGTTGCATTGGCGGGATTGTTAACAGTTACAGAAAATGCTTCAGCAGGCGAGGTGAAAATTACAGGCGCACTGATTCACCATGTTTTTTTCTGGTTAAAAGAGCCAAAAAACGAAGCGCACAAAAAACTACTTGTAAAAGCGCTGAATAATTTACTGAAAGTGGAAACCATAAAAATGAGCCACATTGGATTTCCGGCAGGTACCGAAAGCCGTGATGTGGTTGACCATTCGTATTCGGTATCGTACATGGTAATGTTTGATAATCAGGCAGACCAGGACACCTACCAGGTTCATCCGCTGCATCTCAAATTTGTGGATGAAAACTCGCATTTATGGAGTAAGGTGGTGGTTTATGATTCCGTGGATTAGTTGATTTAGAATTGTTGCTGGTTGCCCGTTACTCGTTACTGGTTATTCGTTCGAAAATTTCCAAACAATGCCATAAATTTGTTCAGGGCCCGTCCCCCTTTGAAAGTAAAAAATATTTGAAGCAATTATCTTTTTTCAAAGGGGGAACCAAAGGGGGATTCGAAACTGTAAATTACTAAGAATGAATCAACTTTCGTTCCTCAATCTTCCTTTCCAAACATTTAATAGCGCAATCAATCGCTGTTATTATTTCTGCAATAATTAATTTCAGTTTTCTTCAAATTGTTTTGAGTAAAGTTATGAAATATTGGTTATTGCTGAAATTGAAAATATTCCTGAATCCCCCTTAAGTTCCCCCTTTAATATTTAAATCTTGCATACTAATCATAAAATGCAATTAAAGGGGGACTCGCTTCGAGGTTACTTCCCTTGCAAGCAATAGGATTTCTGATAACTTCCACATTTATCAGACGGCAGGTGACCCGCCGGTTGACGAACAAATTTCAATATTACGTTAATAGAAAAAAAGATATGCCATAAAAATTGCAGCAATAATTCCCACAAAATCGGCAATTAAACCGCATACCACGGCGTAGCGTGTATTTTTAATTCCCACCGCGCCAAAATACACCGCGATGACGTAAAAAGTGGTATCGGTAGCGCCTTGTACCGTGCTAACCACGCGGCCTACAAACGAATCGGCCCCGTACATATTCATTGCATCCACCATCATTCCGCGTGCCCCGCTGCCACTCAATGGTTTCATTAAAGCAGTTGGTAAAGCCGGGGTAAAATCGGTATTGATACCAACCTGCTGAAATAACCATGTAAATCCTGAAACCAACCAATCGAGAGCGCCCGAAGCACGGAATACACCAATGGCAACCAAAATTGCAACCAGGTAAGGAATTATTTTTACAGCCGTCAGGAAGCCATCTTTTGCCCCATCGATAAATGCTTCGTAAACGTTTACTTTTCGGATAACACCCATCAATATAAAACTAATGATTACTGAAAACAAAATGACATTACTGGCGATATTTGAAATCTGGGTTATTGCTTCTTTTTCGAGTGTTGAAAAATACCAGATTAACCCGATAATAAAAGCAGTAAGCCCACCTAAATAAGCAAGAATTACTTTATCAAAAAGATTGATTTTTTGATAAATGGCAACAGAAATCAGTCCGGCCAGGGTAGAGAAAAAAGTAGCCAGCAAAATAGGAATAAAAATATCGGAAGGATTTGCAGCGCCCATTTGTGCCCGGTAAACCATAATGCTCACGGGGATTATGGTAAGTCCTGAAGTATTCAAAACCAGAAACATGATTTGAGCGTTTGAAGCCTTTTCCTTGTCGGGATTGGTTTCCTGCATTTCCTTCATCGCCTGCAAACCGGTTGGAGTTGCTGCATTATCGAGGTTAAGCATGTTTGCGGCAATGTTCATCATAATCGGGCCATACGCCGGATGGTTCTTGCCCAATTCGGGAAACAGTTTATTAAAAAACGGGCCAATTGCTTTGGAGAAAACAGCCACTACTCCACCTTTCTCCCCAATTTTCATAATTCCCATCCAAAGGGTTAAAACACCGGTAAGCCCCAATGAAATTTCAAAGCCACTTTTGGCCATGTCGAATGTAGAATTCATCATTGCGGGAAAAACCTCTACATCGCCAAAGAAAAGCAAACGCACCAACCCGATGATAAATGCTGAAAGAAAGAAAAATACCCAGATGTAGTTTAGTGCCATGAAAAGAAAGCCCCTCCTGCCCTCCCCCAGGGGGAGGGAAAAGAATTTTTATATTTTAGACTCATAATCTTTTGACATTTTTTCAATTTCCTCAAGGGTGGGTTCGCCAGAGAAAATGGCAAGACGGTAGCGGAAAGTGGCCGATTCACCTTTTTCCAACGAGAGATTCATTTCTTCTTTTCCGTTGGAGAAAACTTTCTGACCAAGTGTGTTGGCTGCAAACAAACCATAACCGCGGGCATGCCAGTAAGTAGGATAACCGGCATTGCCGGGATGATCAAAAATAACAATTGCCACTTTCTCACCATTGATTACTCCCGAAAGTTTCATCCATTTTCCGCGGGTTGACCAAACGGCATCGTCCTTAATTCCTTCGCTGCTCAGATAACTTCCTGAAACGGTTTTTTCATCCGATGCATCCACTTCGGTTATATTTCCATGAGAATCGGTCAGTTTAACGTTTCCTTTCGAAGGTAATTCAAGTTCACGTGTTACTCTGATGGCAAACATCCCCTCTTTGTTATCGGTAATATTAACTTTTCCGTTTTCGGCTTTTAATGTGGTTGTGCGGTCGATGATGCGGGTTTTTCCATTCACTTTGAAAGTATGCTCTGTTAACTCGTTTAAAAGTTTATTGCCATTAATATCTTTCCACGAAGCAGTAGTAACCAAAGTCGCTTCACCCTTTCCGCTTTTTGTGCTTTCAACGGCTTCGTGATAAATGGTGCCGTATTTTGGAGCGTCCTCCTTTGAAATAGCCTCCGAGTTATTCCAGAAATCAAGGCCGTTTACGTCGCCGTAATTAAGCCAGATTCCAACATGGTGAGGATGATCAGACCGTTCACCGGCTTTATTTTTTAATGGAAACTGCCTTGTAACTTCATTGCCTTCGGCAGTAATTACCGGCCATAAAACCGGTTTTTTAATATTGTCAGGATAGATGTACGAAGTGAAAAGTTTCCCACCAATCAAAACATCTATCTTTTTTTCAGCAGGTTTTGATTCCAACTGAACCTTTGGCTGAGCCAGTGTTATCGAAAATGTGAGCACAAGGATTAACATTACCGAAAATAATTTTTTCATGATATTATATTATTAATTAATAAGTCAACAAAATAATAAAAAAAGAGGGACATTTCTGCCCCTCTTCAATTTATATCCAATCAATTTTATTTCTATTTATGTTCCGGACGTTGTTCAATCACGCCGGGCTGCAAATCGATCTGTGCCTGTGGAATTGGAATGTATTTATCAACATCACTAAAGGTAGCACCTTTCATAAAATCCTTGCGAACCCTTAAATCGGCAGCAGCAAAACCATTCAGTATATCAGCCATCGATTTTCCGCCAATTTTACCAGGCAGTTTATCCCAGCGGCGAAGGTCGAAGAAACGCATTCCTTCTGTAGCAAACTCAAGCCGAATTTCCCATTGTACCGCCTTCATTGCATCATCTTTGTTGGCAAAAGCAGTGTAAGTGCCAATTTTATAATTGGCAGCGGGTTGTGTAAAATCCACATCACCTTCATTTCCCCAGGGATAAACTGATTTTGGCAAACTGTAAATTTTTACCTTTCCCATTACTACTTCATTGCCTGCACGTTGCCGCACCAGGTTAACCAAATCGCGGGTTTTTGCCAGGTCGCCTTCCGATGCAGCCACCTCTGCTCTCCAAAGTAAAACATGAGAGAACCTGATGTAACGATAATTATTTGCATTCACTCCTGTCATCCAGCCGGTGTTTGTTGAATAAATGTATCGTTGCGATTTGTAAAAAAATGGTTTCATCGCTGGAAGGTAGGGTCCGCCATCTTCCTGTTTTCTAATCCAGTCGTGGCCCCGCATAATTCCCCAATCAAGATACGGAATTCCACGTCTGCCCATGGTCCAGTCAATTCGCGGGTCAAGCCATTTATCTGTCGGGATGAATTCATCTTCCGACCTGATTCCCATATCATTTTTCAGGTCTGAATCATTAAATGTATCGAACAGAGGCAATCCATTTTCATCCACTTTAAATGCATTGGCCAGGTTTTGAGATGGCTGGTGAAATCCGCAGCACATGCCAATATCACCGGCGTGCGGATAGTTTAATCCGATACCCATTTCTCCGTTTAATGATTCCTCAATATCATTAACATTGGCCTGTATTTCGAATATAGATTCGGCATTATTTTCTTTTTCAATTCTGAAATTATCGAAAAAGTTGGGCATCAGTGAATAGTTTCCGCTATTGATGATATTATCGAGCAATGGTTTTGCATCCAAATATCTTAACTCCTGCAAATAAGCGCGCGCAGCCAGCGCCATGGCAGCATATTTGGTGGGGCGGCCGGGTTCAATTTGTCTGTCGGGCAGAGTTTCCCATGCAAACTTTAAATCTGAAATTATATTATCTAACACTGCATCCGGAAGATTGATATTTGAAACCTGAGCCAGATTTTTTGTGGTTTCGGTAATTATCGGAATGTAATCGCCAAAAACGAGCCAGGCCTCAAAGTTAAAAAGTGCGCGAAGAAAACGTGCTTCAGCTTCATAAGCAGCAGCTTTTTCATTTGAAATTTCCCCCGATTTATGTATCACTTTCAAAATTTCGTTGGTTCTGAAAACTCCCAATCCAAAGGCCCATTGCCATTTTTCAAGCACATAAATGTTCTCCGTATTAACATTCCATCTTTCCATATCCATTGACGGAGCAAAGCCTGTACTTTCTGCTCCGGTGCAGGCATCGTCGGAAGCGACCGAACCAAACGTCCAGTTTTGTATTGAAGCACCCCAGGTAACCTCCCAAAAGGCGCTGCCCCGAACCATGCTATATGCACCAACCAATAGGGCATTAATTCCTTTTTCATCATGAAAGTAGTTGGATGTCGGAATACCGGGAGGGTTTTTCACCAGGAAGTCATCGTTACAATTCACCAACGAGAAGAATAGAAGAATAATAGCCGAAAGAGTTTTTACAAACTTCATAAATGGGAAACTTTGGGTGAAAATTTTAAAAAGAAGTAAAAAAAAGGGGACTGAAGTCCCCTTTTTAAAATTCATTTACCTATTAATTATTTATATTCCGGACGTTGCTCAAGCACACCCGGTTGTAAATCTAACTGTCCCTGAGGAATAGGTTGATATTTGTCAGCATCACTAAAGTTAGCTCCCTGCATAAACGAGGGTCGAACATTTAAATCATTAGTAGCAAAACTGTTAAGGACATCGGCCATTGATTTACCACCAATTTTACCGGGCAGTTTGTCCCAGCGGCGCAGGTCAAAGAAACGCATTCCCTCGGTAGCAAACTCAAGTCGTTGTTCCCACTGAACAGCTTTCATTGCTTCATCTTTGTTTGCAAAAGCAGTGTAATTACCAATTTTATAGTTGGCGGCAGGCTGTGACCAGTCAATATCGCTTCCTGTGGTGCCGGGAGCAGAATTGCCCCATGGATAAAAGCTTGACGGCAAACTATATACTTTCACCTTCCCCATTACTTTGTCGGCAGCAGCACGAGTGCGAATCATATTAACCAGTTCCAACGCTTTTGCATTGTCACCTTCAAAAGCAGCAACTTCAGCCCTCCACAATAAAACATGGCTATAACGGATATAGCGATAGTTATTGGCATTTATTCCTGTCTGCCAACCTGTGGTAGTAGAAAGGGTAAAGCGTTCTGACTGTTTAAAGAACGGTTTTGGAGCAGGCAGGTATGGACCACCATCGGTTTGTTTGCGTACCCAGTCGGCCCCGCGGTTTACACCCCAATCTTTGTAAGGAATACCACGACGGCTTACCGTAAAATCGAGACGTGGATCAAGAAGTGTTGCATCATCAGGAATAAATTCATCTGAAGACTTTTTACCCACGTCATTTTTTAAGTCGGTATTGTTAAAAGTATCGAACAACGGGAGACCATTGGCATCCACCTTGTAGGCATTTACCAGGTTTTGTGACGGCTGGTGAAAACCGCAGCACATACCAATGTCGCTTCCGTGTGGCCAGTTCAAACCAATTCCCATTTCAGCGTTCAGCGATTCGTTGATGTCGTTTACGTTGGCCTGAATTTCGAAAATCGATTCCTTGTTGTTATTGGTTTCAATTTCGTAATTCTGAATAAATTTATCCATCAGCGAATATTTACCACTGGCAATAATTGCATCAAGCAGCGGTTTAGCTTCGGCATATTTCAAATCCTGCAGGTAGGCGCGGGCAGCCAGGGCCATTGCGGCATACTTGGTCGGACGGCCAGGTTGTGCCTGCGATTCGGGCAAATTATCAGCAGCAAATTTTAAATCATCGGTAATAAATTTTAAAACTGCACCATCGGGATTCACATTCGAAACTGCTTTTGGATCAGGTGTTTCCTCGGTTAGCAGCGGCAAATAATCGCCAAAAACCAAACGGGATTCAAAATAGAACAGGCCACGAAGGAATTTAACTTCAGCCAGGTAAGTTGTAGCTTGTTGCTGTGTAATGGTTCCATCGGTCAATGTTTTATTAATAACCCTGATGGTTTTGTTGGCACGGTCAACACCCATACCAATATTTAACCGCCATTTGTCGGCCGGATAGTTGTTCGTTGGCGTTACCGCCCAACGTTCAATAAAATTCACTGGCGTTTGGTCGCCTTCTTCCGAACCTTTGTATGCGTCGTCAGATGCGACCGATCCGTAGGTCCAGTTTTGAATGGACGCACCCCATGAAACATCCCAGAGAGCGCTTCCTTTGATCATCGAATATGTTCCTGTCAATAAAGCATCAATCCCTTTTGCATCGTAAAATACATTTTCAGATGTAACACCCATTGGCTCTTTGGTCAAAAATTCTTCCGAACATGAAAATGAAATGGTCAGTAAAAGCATCATGACCATTATTATCGATATTTTTTTCATATTATTCATTTCTTTTAAAATTTAACATTTTATATCAATTATAAACCAAGCTGTACACCGAACATAACCTGACGCGAAGTTGGCCATGCACCCATATCCATCCCCATATAAGTACCCGAAGCGTTTACTTCCGGATCAAGTCCTTCGTATTTGGTAATAGTAAACAGGTTGGAAACCTGTAAATATACATACAGGTTCTTAATTTGGGCTTTGTTTAGAAGCGATTTAGGCAATGTATAACCAAACTGCAGGTTTTTCATTCTCAGGTACGATGCATCCTGCACAAAGGCAGTAGAAGGTTCCTGTGATCTGCTGTCGTAATCAAACATTGGCAATG
>Ga0100393_10005676_pt1 | contig 11238 bp, 15 predicted proteins | sample CryGeymeta201517_FD_81546 | JGI IMG/M metagenome (GOLD analysis project Ga0100393, IMG submission 81546) | Groundwater microbial communities from Crystal Geyser aquifers in Utah, USA - Crystal Geyser metaG 2015-17 | ecosystem: Environmental > Aquatic > Deep subsurface > Groundwater | place... | reverse complement strand
GGCCTTAAAGAAAACCTCTGAAGTGATCGCAGTTATAAACTGAGAGTGAAGCTCAAGACCTAAGTATTGGTACAATGCTTCATAAGCAGTGTTACTAAACATGCTAATTGCCTCCTTGGTCGCACAGGATTCCATCGGCACAGTCAAATAATTCGCTCCGAGAACGCTTAGAATTGATTCTGCTGGACTCATTATTGAAGGCCCTTTCTGTGGCCTTGCCTTGGTAGAAACGTCCTTCACTGGTGATCTGTGAGACTACAGTATTTAATGGTGTGTTCTTTGCTTCTTGAAGCTGAAGGGTGGCCTCAATCGAATCTTTGAGATTTTTTCTTTTCTTTGCAAGTTCAAGCTTTCTTGTTTCAGGTAGATTAGGGTTCTGCTCAAGTATGTTAAGCATATCTAAAGAGCTATTCATTTCATCAGAGAACTTTGTCATGGCAACGGATGCGGCCAATTTACGACAATAAGAACCTCTTTTAATGAACGGAAGGTATGAGAGGTATCTAAGGGTTTGCTTATCAATATAAGTGTCCTCCTTATTTCCTCCAATCTCCTTGAGTTCTTCTTTACCAATTAGTCGATCAATACTGATTCTATTTGCATTATGGTCAATCTTTTTAAGTAACCCCTTACAAAGCTTTTCGTAGGTATCTTTTTCTAGCTCATAAAGCCTCGTTCGTGGTGTAATTGCCCTGTTCTTTGGGCCATACTCCACTGAGATTCGACCTTTTCCTATAACCGTATCACCAACTAATGCTTTTAAAAGTCCAACTGATTTTTTTGCTTCATTTGAATTAAATCCGGCCCATTTTGCAGAAGATTCAATTAGCTTATTCTTACCGGCCTTACTTCCAAAATGACTTCCGGCCCAATTTGCGAGATCGACAGAATAATTTGAACTAGATTGACATTCCTTCATGGCCTGTTCCATATTTCCACCATTTCTTTGAATGGCCTGATGAACACAATCCTGTCTTTCTTTTTTAAAATCTTCTGAACGATTATCAACATACTTATCAATCAAAGCACATTGATCTAAACGCATTTGGGAGAGAAAATTAGCATTGACTCTTGTATGCTTTAGAATTGAACACCATGTAGGGCTGAGATAACAAGTTAGAAGCATAGGACTGGCCGCAAGTATATTATTTCCGACAGACTCAAAATATTTTGCATCCAAAAGGTTTTTCAAAGAGGCCTGCAAAGTGCTTTTAAAATCGACCTTTCCACAATCAGCACCAACCCCAAGACTGAATCCTAAATCTACGGTTTGATAATTATCAAAGACAGAATCATTTTCTTTACTTCTTTCTTTAAACAAGTAATCAGAAGATGACATTTCTGAGCTATGTTTGTAATTAAACTGCTTCGCTGATACAGGCACAGATAAAAATATGATTGCAATTAAACTAATTACTTTCATTTTGCCTCCCATTTTTCTTGTCTTTTTCCTCATTAACGAGGAACTTAAGGGCCTTCCAAGCATCTCCTTTAAATACGTTGATTGCGTATTCTAAAGCGAGTAAGTCCTCATTATTCGTAGGTGCTAACCACCTGTCATAAGGAGTTTGGTAGTACCTGAAGGCCCCTTGATTGGATTTGTCTTTGTTCGAGTAAAAGATTTCTGTATATTGACCTTTTTTGACTTTGAGAGATTTAATTATATCAGCCTCAACTTCTTCTATTAGTTTCGAGTGAGCATATAAATAATCTGCATTATCAGGACTCATCCTTAGAAAAACAAAATTATCGGCAACCGACCACATGGCCTTACCAGCTTCCATTTCAAAGTAGTTTTGTGGCCTTGGTGTTAGGCCAATGAGCCAGAATCCAAGTTTTCTAAAGGTTTCTGCTGCATCAATGATAAAATCTTTTGCTACAGGATTATCTCTTCCGAGCATTCCAAGTTCTTCGATAACAATAAAGCCACCTCTTTTTTGATTATCAGGTGTTTGAATAAAACTTCTAATTTCTTCAATCACACTCATTGTCATTAAGGTTTGAAGAGTTTCATCTTTTAAGGCATCTAGGTCATAGACATAAAGCATGGTCGAAGAGTCCTTTTTATGGCCGTTTGAACCTTTAAAATACTTAGAGTAAATTCCATCGCCGTAAAAAGGTTTTAGCTTCACAAGAATTTTTTCAATTTCATCTTTCATTGATTCAAATTCAGGATCAGCAGTAAGTCCGGCCATTGAAGCGACAAAATCATCTATTGTGACTTCTACACCTTGATCGTCTTTTTCATTTTTATGAATTTCGCCATCAATGTAATAAAGAGATGATTCTTTAGATTTTTTTATGTATGCCAGCTTTAGTGCTTTTGAGATGCTTGAGAGATGTTCACTTTCAATTTCAAAAGTTGGAGATGTAAGTTTGATTCCCGTGGTTAATAGCTTTGTTAGAAAACCGACTTTGGCATCATCAAAAACACCTCTAAATGGTGAAAATGGCATTTCTCCATTAGGATCAAAAACTGTTAGCTCGCCCTTGTAGGGGCCAACAACTCCCTTATAACTAGATTTTTTATCAATCACAAAAACCAAAGGTTCTGGAGCAAGCTTTTTGGCCGATTGAATACAGTCAATGATGAATGCCGATTTCCCACTACCACTATCTGCAAGCACCACAGTATGATTTGAAGTCTCGTTTTCAAGAAGATTGAAGTTTACTAAGTTTTTTTCTCGTGACAGATACAATTGAAGAGGATTTTTAAGGCCCTTAAAAGAGTCAAAAAATGGCAAAAACATAATTGCATCATTCTGCAAGATTCTAATGTATCTTTGTGAAGAATGATCTGCCTCAGAAGAGTAATTCAAGGGTAGTGAATTAATAGCAAGTCCTAATCCAATTTCGTCTTCGATAATAACTTCACATTCCAAATCATTGTGAAAGATATTTACAAGTTCTCTCGTCCTACTATCTAAAACTTCATCTGTTTCACCTTCGAGAATAATACAAAAAGTTAGGTGCAAGCATTTTTCACCGATAGCGAACCTGTTTTGTGCGTCTTTGATTTCATTTTTTTGAATTTTTGCTTTTTCTGAAACGGAATTCTCTAGGAAAAAGGCCTTTAAATCAAAAAACTTTCTCACACTATTTTTTGAAGGAAAGCTAAAGTTAAGAGAAATCTTATATGGAAAGTTAAGTTTAGTGAAATATGCCATTCCTCCGGCATAGGCAAATTGTGGACTCGTCTTCAAAGTAATAGTTCTAGTTTTTACCCCTTCACGTTTGATACCTTTATAATCGAGCAGTGGACTGTTATAAATTAGCTGATCCGCTATTGGTAAATGTGAGTTGAATTTTGCAAACTCACGTTTGTAAAATTCCTTTGGATTAAAGAATTGTCTTAAGTGAGTAATTAATTCTTGTGCATCTAATTGCCTTAGCGGAATTTTCGCATTTGCAATGTATTGTTTAATAACTTGCTCGAAAAAAATTACTTCTTTAACAAACTCACTCATTTGATCAAACAAAATCTTCTCACCCTTGGATAAAATATCCTTCCATTCTGCAAGAGCAGACTTTTTAGGGAAGAATCTAATTGAGATTAAGGACTTTCGTTTCAATGGGGATAATTCGTGATCTGAATTGCATTGCTCACGAATCATATTTACTTTTTCTTCAAAAAGTAATTTGGAAACATCATGTCCGTATTTATATTCAGAAAGTATATTGTCCCAAAGATTATCCTCCTTTGATATATAAGACTGATCGTATAAAACTTGCAGAACACAATTTTCAGGTAGTGCAAAGAGAGTTTTAAAGGAACCTACAGTTGACGTAACGGCCTTTGCCCTCATTGGTTCGTGTTCAAATAGATCGGCTTCTAGCACAACTCCAAGACTTCCATCTTTATTAATGAAAATCTTAAACTTTTCCACATATTCACTATATGGAAGCAAACTGCTTAAAGACTCTGATCGCTTAAATAAGGCATCTGCTAATTTGTATCTATTAGTCATTGCTCTATTTACTGTCTTTAATTGTTCTTCTTTTTCTTTTTGTTCTTCCAATTGCTACCTCCTTAATGTTTTTCTGAAAAATCCCACCTTGTCTCTTCAACAAGGAGATAGACCCAAGCTCCTCCAAAATAATCACCAGTAGGCATTTCATGAGCGTGTAGCCATGCCTTTTTAACCTTTCCCTTGGTTCTCGTTACAGGGTTAGGAATATTTTGATCTTCTTTCTCAATATTATATCCGGCCCTCTCTTCCAGAATTCCATCTTTATTTGAATTATGAGCGCACCCAAAAAAATTGAAACTAATCAATGATACGAGTAAGATATGAAAATACTTTTGCATTGCTTGTTCTCCTTTCGTTTTTTCTAAAAAAGTCATTTGGAAGCAAGACTTTTTCTTGCATGACAATCCAAACGTCTTGACCTGAATTAACGGATAATGTTGGCATTAGTGATGTGACTTGCTTTAAATACCAATCACTAACTTTTGATGCTGCCCCTTGGGCACCATTTTGAACTAATACATTTGCCGAATCTGGATTCTTGCCTCCAATATTTTGGGCCTTTCGAGTAATAATTTCACCGATTCCATCAACAACCGTTTTTAAGAATGCCATCTTGGCAACACGGCCTTGCTTGGAATTAAGCTCTGCTTTTACTGCAAAGGTATTGTCTTTGTTATCTGCGACGAACCCGCTAATCTTGCGCTCAAAGAATTTTCCTTTTTTAGAAACACATGAAAGACGGGTGGCCTGAAAATTAATCCTTTCAGTCGCCATTGATGGGGAACTTTTAGCAATAATAAAGCAGCCTGAAAGATCGACTTTGTGCTTATTAGGGCCAACGTATGAAAAATCAAGAGCAAGAAGCACTGGATAGGTCTTCCCCTCTGGGGCATCTATGCCAGTCATAAGCTTGGCCTTAACATAACTACCAGTAGGTAATGTAATGCCTTGTTCGACTCTCTTTTGCTTTACAGGAAAAGAAATGACACTTGGGCCATCGTAGTATCTTTTCTTAGAACTCTTAGCGTTAAATGAAGCGACAGAATTATTTACCGTCGATTGCTTGAAATTAGTGTCTTCGGCATGAATTCTTACGGATTCATCACTAGTAGATATTTTTTCTTCTACTGCTTGATTCTCATTTTTTTCTAAGTCGTTATCAGCACTCGTTTGTGGTCGTGGTGCTAGGACTTTGCTTCAACCTTTTCCTCAAGTAATTTTAGTTTTTCCTCAAGCGCCTTATTTTTTGCCATAATTTTTCGCGCGGTTTTGCCAAGCTGGACTTCTTTACTTTTAAGATATGAAGTTGCTTGAGAGCCAAAAATTCGTCCTTCGGTGAAAACAGGCTTTCTATGGTCTTTGTAAACGATTTTTTGAGTTTCTGAAAATTTACTTACAACATAAATAGACCCGATCATCAAAAAAGCAACAAGGCCAATTCTTGTCTTAGGATTTTGCAGTAAAAACTCTTTGATATTGTTAAAACTTCTCATAAAATTCTTTGGCACATAATGATTAAATAAATTCACAGTGATTCTCCTTTTTCTTCAATTAAAACTGAAATTGGAAGTTTAAGATTACTTATGGATGATGTTGGCTTAGAAACAACTTTAAGAAGTGTCTTGCTTGTTCCTTTTCCCCTTGGGACTAAGATTTCATCATCGACAAGGGATATGATCGCCATAGACGGATCGCTAAACTTTAGTTTATCAATGGCAATTTCATACTTTTTGGTCTTGTACTTATTTCTAAGTTCAATGACATACCCTTTGTAATCCTTGCCAGTATAAACTCGAATAAGCTTTGCAGAGACTCCATTGATGTATCCTGTAGAAATCCATTTGTCTTTAACCTCTCGTTTGTAGCCAACAACATTGTCATCCTTGTCTATAGATTTCATAAATTCCATTACTGTTAAGACGGGCAGATTCTTTTCAGACCTTTCAATCAACATACTTTTAGGCCTCAAATCATAGAATGGCTCATCACTTCCACGTTGATTTTTAACAATTCTGAGATTAAGAGTCGCTACACTTCCATCACTAAGAACAAACGCTACTTTAGTCGTTCCTTTAGAAAAACGTGGCCTGATGGATAACACAGAATAGTCGGGATCATTTGGATCAGCAGGCTTAATTTCAAATTTTCTAGCTTGTGAGATTGTTCTAACTTGCTTGTGAAATCTGAATATTGTCTCCTTTGAAACATTGACTAACTCTGGTGTTGATCCGTAGTAAATGTCCTTAGCTTGCGAAATGACCGAAAACAGCATCATCCCAATGATGTAAATTAAATATCTTTTCATACTCATTTCTCCACTTGGTTTGGTTTAGATTGAATTTCTTTGCCTCGAAAAGAATCTGCCTCAGTTCTAGTTAGGGAAGTAATTTGTAAAAACCACTTTTTTCCTTGCTTCGGGGGCATGAGCTTAACAATCATCTCAACAACTTCATCTGTTTTCCCGAGAAACTCATTATTGGCATATCTTTCCCTCGTAACAATCGCCACTACCTTATAGTTGCCCTTCTCATCAGAAATGATTTCTTTATCAGCAATCTTAAGAATTTCAGAAATATTTTCAAGTTTCACCGTTTCAATCCAATCAGACGTTTCCATGTCAAAGCGAACTTTTAAGTCATGGGACATATAACCTGAAAGCTCTCGGTATTGATCCTCGATATTCATCGAATTTATATTCCCTAGAGTTCTTATAAATGTCATTACTGCACTATCAACATATCCATCTGTAACTGTCTGTGGTGATGCAGGGGTAAAGTCAATAACCCCCGGTGCGAGGATATATTCTTTTTCTCTCAGCTTTGAGTATAAAGTGCTAATTTCATTTCTTGTAACCAAAAAATAGACACTAAAGACTCCAACAAGAATGAGAATTAAGTTTTTCAGCAAAATCTTTTCTTTTAAAAGAGCAGCTTTAAAACAAAGATATTTAGGCATTACAGATAAATCAACCCCGTCATATACACCTGACGGGGGAGCAGATATTTGTGCAGCTTCTATTCCTTTTTCCATTGCTCCAATCATATTATTGCTCATTAGTGCCAATTTCATCCGCAGTGGTGCCGTTACTGTATGGACTTTCATTTTCAATGATTGTACGAGCATAGTTAATCGGAAAAACACAAGTCTTAATAACTTGGACAACGAATGATTTTCCATCTTTAGATTTAAAAGCTTTGAATTCTTCAATAGGCCTTCTTGCATAGTATCCTCCATTAGTTTGTTTTTGGCTTTCGGTTTTGTTAGTCATAAAATCTCCTTTTGATAGTTAAATATTAAATGTTACTCTTGCTTTCATTCCAGTAGTTAAAGACAGTTGAATACCTTCACTACTTGTGTAAAAGTAATAGTCGCCTTGTGCATGTTCGATACAACCTTTAATCCATTTTTTATCTAGTTGAATTTCAAGACAAGAACCTGATGAAAATTCATGCCCTTCGATTTCCCATCGTCCTATTTCGTTTTTAACCAAATTTCCTAATATTTTTGTCACTTATTACCTCCTTTTTTTAGTAAAATTGAACGGCCATATATGTAAGTAAAAAAACAACTCCTTTATTTACAATGATGCTTAAGTAAGCTTCAATCTTTTCAAGATTATGGATACTTTTGAACTTTGGTGGAGAGAAAAATATCCACTTTAAGCAAGTTACAGAGAGAAAGAATAAAATAACGTCATGTCGTTCAGTCTTTTCTAGACCAACAAGGCCTACAAGATACTCATTCCACATTTCAGTCATTAACTCTAATCCGTAATAAAGAGTACAAGCGCTAATGTAGATACTCGAAAAAAGAAGAATGAGCCTTAGAAAAGTGTTAAGTCCATCCCAAACTTCTTTCGTAGTGTTCTTTTTAATCACATCCAAAAATAATAATTCTGAAAAAGCTGTTGCTAAATTTGCTCTCAATTTGTTCTCCTTGTTAATAGTTAGTCTGAATACTTTTGTTTTCCTTTTGGGTTAATAAGAGCTGGTAAACTCATATTCATCCTGCTGTATGGCCAGTGTAGAAAAATCCCTTTATTATTTTTTCTCTTAATAAAAGGGCCTAATCCTAAAAAAAATGCCAAGAGAATAAACATTGTCCACCATGAGTAAAATATGACCCCAAAAATTAAAACAACAAAAAGTGCGATGAAAATGTCACTTAGTTCCCAAAATTCAAATACTGTAATTGGTGAATCAATAGTCTGACTTACTTTTCTACCGTACTTTTCTTTAATTTCTGTGTAATCGTACATTCTCGCTCCTAGTTAAAAATTCCGTTACCACCACCGATTGAAAAGATGTTTTCAACCCAAATTGGTGCAGTTCCTAAAATGATCGCAGCGACTATGCAGATAATAGCGATACCGAACCTTTGTTCCTTTAGATTGTAGCCCGCAGATAAAATACTGATTCCTGCAAACAATCTTGCACCCCACTTGAACAGTGCTGTATCAACGATTCTTAATACTGTCCCTGCTGCTTCTAGCTTATCAGCGGCATCGGCCCCAGGAATCCTTGGCCCTGCATGTACCACCGAAGTCAATGCAATCAAAGCGAAGAATAATAGCCACCAAAAATGTGGAAACTTTGGGTCTTCACTAGAAAACTCGGTAGTATTGATTATTGAACTGGCAAGTACCATATTCATTTTTCCCCCTTAGTGATAATTGTTTTGCAAATTGAACAAATCATAGTGATTCTCCTTCTTTAATTAATGCAATCATTGCCTCAATGCTCTGAAAGCCCTTTATTGGTGGATAAAGCGCCTTCTTTTTTAAATCAGCGATAAGAGTCAGTGGAACTGCCTTGATATTTTGTTTTTTAATTTCACTTGCAGATGCTTTTCTCGTTGGAATTGGATATCTGGCCTTGCTGATCTTCGCATCATCAGTTTGAAGTGCTTCCACATAAATTCCACGATTTTGTAATGCGAGAAGCGTATTAAACATACGCTTGCAATGTGGACATTTTGAATCAAAGTACATTCTGATTCGATAGCGTGAAGGATCAAATTGAGTTTGCGTATTGATTGTTTTAGCTTGAACAACCTTTTTAACTTCAGGAGTAAGCTCTGCGTTTTTCGTTAAATATTCACGCATTCTTACTTGAAGTCTTTGGTTTAAAGCGTTCTTCTTCTTATTATACGCCATCCAATTACTGATATTTGTATCAGTTGGATTTCTGGCCAATTCCATAAATGGCCTTGGAGGCGTGTAATTACCTTCTTTGAAGAACTCATCATTTTTAGGGTCTAAATACTTTGACCATTTGAATGATTTTTCTTTATCAGCTTCTTTTTTTCTTGGGAACTCGTTTGTGGTCGTGGTTCCTAGTTCTTTTTTCCGTCGCTCCAATAATTGATACCATCAGAAAAAAAGTTTAGGTCTTCACCTTTTGCCTGATGTGAAACTAGACAGAGTAGGAATAATAGTGTGATTAGATTATTCATAGTTTTGCACCTCCTTATAATCAATAAGCCCAAGATGAGCTTTTTCTATATATTCATCTAACAATGACTTTTTAGTGTTTAAATTGACGACATTTTCAAGTTCCTTTTTGGTTAAGTATTCCATTACGGGAACTCTGCCGCTAATACCGTTTTTACATTTCACACATCCTTTATAATTGATTGTTCTAAAGTCACTTTTTTGTGAAAGTGAATACTTAGTGCATAATTGCTCTGAAATTTCAGCATCTACCTTTATTGAGCAACTAGGGCATAATTTTTTAATTAAGCGCTGTGCAGATGAAAACTTCAGGTTTGAATCAATCATATATTGTTCAACGCCCATATTTTTAAGTCTTTCAACAACCTTTGTCGCGCTATTGGCATGAAGAGTAGAGATTACAAGATGGCCTGTTGCTGATGCCTTAAAACATAGATCAGCAGTTTCAAAATCACGAATTTCACCAACAAGTATTACATCAGGGTCTTGTCTTAAAATTGCTCTCAGTCCATCAGCAAAAGTCAGTGATTTTTTAATCTCAATTTGATTGATCCCTTTAAAGGAATATTCAATCGGATCTTCAAGAGTAACGATGTTCTTTTTTTCTTTATCAAGAGAGTTTAAAAGACTAAATAATGATCTGGTTTTACCACTTCCTGTCGGGCCGGATACAATTATCACACCATTTTTTTCTTTTGCTGACTTTACTAAGTCTGATACAACATCATTACTCAAGTTGACTGATCTTAAATCAAAGTCCGTTGTCATATCCAGTAGTCTAAGAACTATTTTTTCGCCATATAAAGTCGGAGTACAATTAACTCTAAGGGCCAGCTTCCAAGAAGGTAATGACAAACGACTATCTTGAGGGCGATTACTTATTGAGATTGATATATTACAAAGTCTTTTAACTTCCTGAATGAAGCTGAGTCTGTATTCTTTATCTAGGGTTTTATAGGTATATAAATCACCATTAACCCTAAGCCTTATCACTAAGGAATCCGAGTTCGGTTCTATGTGAATATCACTTGCAGAGGTTTTGTGTGCTTCCATCAAACATTCTCTGAAAAGAGATGTGTATGGTGATTTTTTAGCAATTCTTTCCTCATGCGTTTCTTTATACTCAATTGTTAGTTTTCCCATTCTATCTCCCAAGTCCTGCACACATCGGCTTCATTGCTGCTATTGCAGCTTTTGAAGTAGCTAGATAAGGAATATCTCTTGTGCATGAAACTGGTTTCCATACAACAAAGAGATGGCCATTAAATTTACCGCTAGTGATCCTTCCAATTTCTCTGACATTTTTAACTGTGTCTAAAATTCCTATGTTTTGTCCCTCTCTAAAGCATGAGCTAGAGCCGGGGCTAATCATTTGCCACTGTTCTCCAAAGCTAGATGGTGTTGCTCTAAACACTTCTGATGAAATCGACTTCATCCTTGAAGCGATCATCAAGGCCCCTGTAAGAGATGCAGGCCCATTATAGCTACCCATTCTTGGATAAAAGGTTCCCCAACCATTACATGCAGAGTGATTAGATGGAGGAAAGCTAGGCAAGGTAGGGAGTTTTATACTGCACATTGGTGAGTCGGAAGCAAATGAAACATCGGTTCCACCAGTGGCCGAAGTTGCAGCTCCTTTTATAAGACAAGCTTTTGGAGCAAGTGACCAAGCTAGAAATTTTGGTTGGTATTTATCGCTAATGCCAGTTGACCAATGTTCAGCGACATGCTCACTCATACCGTCAAAGCAGAGTTTGGGCATTCTTGTTCCTCCACACGGAAGCATATTGAAAGGAATTTGCGCGAATGGCACAG
>Ga0100393_10005669_pt1 | contig 11245 bp, 10 predicted proteins | sample CryGeymeta201517_FD_81546 | JGI IMG/M metagenome (GOLD analysis project Ga0100393, IMG submission 81546) | Groundwater microbial communities from Crystal Geyser aquifers in Utah, USA - Crystal Geyser metaG 2015-17 | ecosystem: Environmental > Aquatic > Deep subsurface > Groundwater | place... | reverse complement strand
CTGCCGCAGAATACGGCGGAATGGTTGGCGCTTTCCGCCGGGCTGACGTTCGCCGCGACCAACGTGCTGTCGCGCCGAGCCGAGGCATCCGATATCTGGCTGAAATCGATCAGCGTATGGGTCGGCGTCAGTGTGCTGTCGTTGCTGGCGCTGATCTACCAGCCCGCCACGCTGGCGGCTTTGCCGGTTTTGCCTGTTTCTGGATGGGTGTGGCTGCTGTTGGTCAGCATCCTGATTTTTACCGTGACCCTGACCGTGCAATACGGCTTGGCGCGGGCGCCTGCCAATCAGGCGATCGTGATCTTCCTGTTCGAGCTGGTGGTGGCGGCGGTAGCGAGCTACCTCCTCGCCGGCGAAGTGATGACGGCCCAGGAATGGCTGGGCGGCGCGATGATCGTCGCCGCCAGCCTGTTTTCCGGCAAGCTGGAGGGGGCGGCTAGTTATGGTGCTGCGGCTTGATCGCGCGGCGGTGGTAGCGGAAAACGGTGCGGGAGAGCCAGTCATGGGCTTCTTCGCCGAGATGGGTGAAAGTGGCGTAGACCCTTGTTCCGCCCGGCTCTTGTTGTACGGCTTTGATTTTCGCTGGTAGAACCAGCGGTTGTGGCAGTTTCGGGCTGATGTAGGCGGAAATAACGATATCATCGCCCTCCGTAGCCGCTTCCTGGCTGATCCATTCCATGCCCTCGGTGCTGACAAAGGCGGGGCAGGTTGCGGGCATGGTTGCATTCTGCGTCAGCAGCTTGGCAACCAGGCTGAGCGTCAGGTCGATTTTGAATTCGAGGCGCTCCAGAACCTTGCCTACGCCGGGCCCCATGTCACCATCCCGCTCCGGTTGCATTGACTCGATCGTGGCCAATGCCCTAAGCAGCGTGACGTCACCATGCATCCAGACGGCGATATCGTCAGCCGAAGGTTCAGCCTCTGGGCGCCAGCTCAGGGGGATAAGGGTAAAATAGGAAACGCCTTCCTTAGAGAAAACCCTGTCTAGTCTGTCCATATTGGCCGCTGTTCTCCGCTTATGATTATTCATAGCATAGCAAATTTTCCCCAGCGGCTTCAATCGACCGATGTGGGCGACCGATGTGGGTGCGAATTCATTCGCACATGGCCGAATGAATTCGGCCCTACAACCCTTCACTTCTCACCCGCGAGTGTTGGAATTCGCCTCGAATTCCTTTAAATCGACGCGCAGCTGTGGTTCCCAGCCTGGCTTGCGGTGCTCGGCCACGACATTGGTGAAGATGCCGCCGCGCACGGTGAATTTCGCCGTCAGGCGCATGAAGCGCGGCTGTGTCGCGGCCACCAGGTCGTTCAGGATGCGGTTGGTGACGGCTTCATGAAATGCGCCCTCGTTGCGGAACGACCAGACATACATCTTCAGGCTCTTCAGTTCGACACACTGCCGATCCGCGATGTAGTCGAGATACAGCGTGGCGAAGTCGGGCTGACCAGTTTTCGGGCACAAACAGGTAAACTCCGGGATTTCCATGTGGATATGGTAATCGCGTTCCGGGTTCGGATTATCGAAGGTTTCCAGGGTCTTGCTGGGTTGGCTGGACATGGGTGTATTTCCCTAAGTGAGATGCCGGCAATTATAGCCTGATGAGTGGTATTTGGAGTCGGTCGATGCTATGATGACTATATCAATGACCATGAGGATTGTCTTATGAATACTGTCAGCGTTGCCGAGGCAAAGGCCCATTTGAGCGAGCTGCTGAATCAGGTCGAAGCGGGGGAGGAGATCGTGATTACCCGGCGCGGTCAGCCGATAGTTCGTTTGATTTCGGAGAGAAAGCCACTAAAGCCACTTCCCTTGCCTTCCTTGGCCGCGTTTCGAGCCACCATGTCGGAATCGCCTATTTCCAGCGCTGATTTAATCCGGCAGATGCGCGACGAAGGGTATTAATGTTCTATTTCGATACCAGTTTTATCGTGCCTTATTTTTTGCCTGAGGCAACTTCACTTCAAGTAGAGAAATTCTTGCACAAGTTCGAGAGCGGTTTAACCATTAGCCAGTGGACGAAAACCGAATTTTCCAGCGCGGTAGGAATGAAGTACAGAATGGGATTGATCTCCCCAGTGGAGGCCATTGCCGCGCAGGGGCGTTTTGAAGAAATCATCACTGCGTATTTTCTTGTCCTGCCGGTTCAGGAGAGGGATTTCGCGCTGGCCTCCGAGTATTTGCGACATTGGGATCGCAGCTTGCGCTCCGGCGATGCTTTGCATTTGGCCGTCGCAAAAAACAATCATGTCCAGAATCTGTATAGCTTTGATAAGGTCATGATCGTTGCGGCAGGGAAAATCGATTTACCCGCCAGTTCCGGAATCTGATCCGTTGCGCCTCACCCACATCAAACTCGCCGGCTTCAAGTCCTTCGTTGATCCGACCACGATTCCCGTTCCCGGGCAGCGGGTTGGTGTTGTCGGTCCGAACGGTTGCGGCAAGTCCAATGTGATCGACGCGGTGCGCTGGGTGCTGGGCGAATCGCGGGCGCGGGAACTGCGCGGCGAATCCATGCAGGACGTGATTTTTAGCGGCTCTGCCACGCGCAAGGCGGTGAGTCGAGCCAGCGTCGAGCTGATCTTCGACAACAGCCTGGGCAAGGCTGCCGGGCAATGGTCGCAGTACGCTGAAATCGCCGTCAAAAGGGTACTCAGCCGCAACGGCGAGTCCTCCTACCATATCAACAACCTGCAAGTCCGTCGCCGCGATATCACCGATATTTTCCTGGGCACCGGGTTGGGAGTGCGCGCCTATGCCATCATCGAGCAGGGCATGATCTCGCGCATCATCGAGGCGCGACCCGAGGAGTTGCGCGTTTTCCTGGAAGAGGCGGCGGGAATTTCCAAATACAAGGAACGTCGTCGCGAAACCGAGCTGCGCATGAAAGATACCCGCGAGAACCTGCTGCGCGTCGAGGATGTGCGTCAGGAGTTGGGCAAGCAGATTGGCAAGCTGGAGACGCAGGCCGATGTGGCGCAGCAATATCTGGCCTTGCAGGCCCAATTGAAGCTGTCGCACAACCTGCTGGCCTTGCTCAAAAAGCGCGAGGCCGCCGCGCAGTGCGAGCGCTGGCAGCGCGAAGTGGCCCGCCTCTCCAACGAGCTGGAAGCGGAAAACGCGCGCTTGCGCCAGGCCGAGAGCCAATTGGAACGGTCGCGGGAAGCCCATTACGCGGCCAGCGATGCGCTGCATGAGGCGCAGGGCGGTCTTTACGCCGCCAATGCCGAGGTTTCCGGGCTGGAGCAGAACTTGCAACACCAGCGCGAAAGCCAACAGCGCCTGGCCACGCAGTCCACCACCCTGCGCGAACAGGCCGAGCGCTTGGCAAGGCAGCGCGACGAGGCGCTCGTATCCCTGGAACACTGGCGCGGAGAATTTGCGCTGGCGGGCGAGCGAGTGGAACAGTGCCAGGAACAACTGGAGCGGGAGGGCCGCAATATGCCGCTGGCCGAGGAGAGCTTCCGCGATTGCCAGCGGCGCTATAGCGAGCTGCAAAGAAGCCTTGCCCAAGCCGAGCAGGCGAAACAGATCGAGGAAACCCATCGCGCCCATGCGCAAAGGAACAGACAGCAACTGGAATCGAGGCGTCAGCGTTTGCAGCAGGAGGCCGGCAGTTTGCCGCACTTCGATGTTGCGGCTCTGTCGCAGAAAGAGGTCGAGCTTGTCGATGTGGCAGGCCAGTTTGACACGGTTCAGGTTGAATTGGCACGGCTGCTGGCGGCGTTGCCCGAACTGGAAAAGGGTGCGATCGAGGCCAGGGACGGGTTACAAGCGGAGCAGCGTCTGGCCACCGAGCTGGAAGCCCGGTTGAACGCCTTGAAACACTTGCAAAGCCGCCTCGACCATAACCAGAAGTTGCAAGCGTGGCTGGCAAAGTACCAGCTGGAAAGCTTGCCACGGCTATGGAACAGCCTGTGCATAGCCACAGGCTGGGAGGATGCGCTGGAAAGCGTGCTGGGCGAGCGCCTGAATAGTATTGAGCTGGAAAGCATCGAGCAGGCGCAGGGGTGGCTGGAAGATGCGCCGCCAGCGGCGGTCACTGCTTTTGAAGTTCATGTAGGGTGTCAAAAGCTTCGCGCATTGCACCATGTCGAGCAACATACGGCGCAATGCGCTTCGCTTATTGACGCCCTACCCCAAGGGATGGTACCCCTGTCCCGCTATGTTTCCTGGGCAGATGGCGCCCCCCCAGAATTCCTGGACGACTGGCTGGCCAACATCTACGTAACCGAGAACGCTGCCGAGGATTTCGCTCAGCGTAAAGAGCTGCCGCACGGGGCGATGCGGGTGTCGCGTGCGGGCCATGTTTTTACCCGCAACAGCATTCGTTTTCATGCGCCGCAAAGCGAGCTGTATGGGGTGTTGGCCCGCCAGCGCGAAATCGGGCAGTTGCAGGCCGATCTCGGAGTGAAACAGACGGCGCTGGCGCAGAGGCGATCCGTGATGGTCCAGGCTGAATCCGCTCTGGTGCAACAGCAAAAAGACATTGCCCGGCTGCGCGGCGCTACCGGCGAATCTCAGCAGAAGCAGCACCGCCTGCAACTCGAAGTGCAGCGGCTGGTGCAGGTCAGGCAGCAGGCCGAGCAGCGTCAAACAGGGATTGCTGCGGAGCAGGCCGAAATCGCCGAACTGTTGGAGTCGGAAAGCGAGCAACTCTTTGCGGCGGAAACCCACTTGGAACAGGGTCAGAACCAGATTGAGGCGCTGCGCGAACAGCTGGATGACACCCGCGAGGAGCGTTCCGGTGTCGAGCAAAATCTCAACCGGCAACGCGAAGCGCTCCGGCAGACGGAGCGCGCCGCGCAGGAGGCGGTATTCGTCGAGAAAAACTGTCAGAACAAGATTGGTGAGCTGGAAATTTCCAGCGCCCAGCTCGCCGAACAGGCCCAGGAAGCGCTCACCCAGCTTGAAAACTTGCTTGCCGAGCAGCAGGGGTTCAGCGAGGAACCGTTGAATCAGGCGCTACAGCAGGCATTATCCCAGCAGCAAGAGAAGGAGAAGGCTTTGGCGATGGCGCGCGATGCCTTGGCCGAGGCAGCGAACAGCCTGCGCGAGCTGGAGCAGCAGCGCATGAGCAGCGAGCAGAAATTGCCACCCCTACGCGACCAGATCGGCGAAGTCCGCCTCAAGGAACAGGAAGCGCGTCTCGGCCAGGAACAGTACGAGGGCCAGCTCAGGGAAGCCGGCGCCGACGAGGCGGAGCTGGCGCAGCGGATGGAGAAAAACCTCAGACCGAATGCCCTACAGGGCGAGATCGTCAGGCTTGCGGCGGAAATCGAAGCGCTCGGCGCGGTCAACCTGGCCGCGCTGGAAGAGCTGCAAGGCAGCCGCGAGCGGAGCGGCTATCTCGAATCCCAGGCCAACGATCTGAACGAGGCCATCGCCACGCTGGAACAGGCGATCCGCCGCATCGACCGGGAAACGCGGGAGCGCCTGCAAAGCACCTTCGATGCGGCGAACCATCATTTCGGCGAACTTTTTCCATCATTATTCGGTGGCGGGCAGGCGCGCCTGGTACTGACCGGCGAGGAAATCCTCGATGCCGGGATCCAGATCATCGCCCAGCCGCCGGGCAAGAAAAACAGCTCGATCCATCTGCTGTCCGGCGGGGAGAAGGCGCTGACCGCGCTGGCGCTGACTTTTTCCCTGTTCCAGCTCAATCCGGCTCCGTTCTGCCTGCTCGACGAGGTGGATGCGCCGCTCGACGATTCCAACACCGAACGCTTCTGCGAGCTGGTAAAAAAAATGTCGCTGCAGACCCAGTTCGTTTACATCAGCCATAACAAGATCGCCATGGAAATGGCGGAGCAACTGATCGGCGTCACCATGCAGGAAATGGGTGTGTCGCGCGTGGTGGCGGTGGACATCGAAGAGGCGATGCGGATGAAGGATGAAGCGCTGGCTTGAGTTATAATTTGTCTTGGAGAAAGCAGCGCCGCTTTTTCCGATGTAGGGCGGAAAAGCGTAGCGTTATCCGCCGCAAGTTTAATTCACCGAAACGGTGTGCGGGCATCCCATGCGGCGGAAGGCGCTACGCTTTTCCGCCCTACGCGGGTTACGCCCTACGCGGGTTGAACAGTCACAAAAAATCTAGCGGAACAATGCCATGAATGAATTGCAAATCAGTTTGCTGGCGATCGGTCTCTTGATCGTTGTCGGCGTGTATGGTTTTAACCGTTTCCAGGAACGGAAGTATCGGCGCATTGCCGAGAAGGCTTTCCCCGCCAGACAGGAGGATGCGCTGCTTGATAGCGGCTCTGACACGTTTCCCGACACCCTTCCGGATGCGCACGAAATTGCTGATTTTCGCAAAGAGTCGCGGATCGAGCCGATTGTTTCGGCGCCGCCGGAGGAAATGCCAGTGGAGCCGGCGGAGAAACTGGCGGCACCGGAAGAAATCATTGAGGAAATCGAGCCTATTTCTGTGGTTGAATCGCAGCCGGAAGAGGGGGTGAAGCCGCCTTTCGTCGCTCAGCATGAAGTGATGCCGGTTGTATTGCCGGATGAAACCATTAATTACCGGGTTCAGCTTCATCCGAGCGAATTGGTAAGCGCGTCGGCGCTTGCCGAAACCTTGCAGCGCCAGGGCGGTTTCGCGGGTAAGAGAACTTGTTGGCTCGGCATGAATCCCTTTACCGGCAGTTGGGGGGAGGTCGGTCAGGATGGCGCTTCAGAATATCAAAATCTTGCGGCTACACTGCAATTGGCGGATCGCGCCGGCCCGGTTTCAGAGCGGGAACTGGGCGTTTTCAGCAGCCAGGTTCAGGCGGTAGCCGACGAGCTGGTGGCGGTCGCCGAATTTCCCGACCGGCAGCCTGCCCTGGCGCGCGCCGTGGCGCTCGACCGGCTTGGCGCCGATGCCGATGTGCTGATCGGCGTCAATATCATCACGCAGAACGGCGAGGCCTTCGCCGCCACCAAAGTACGGGCCATGGCTGAAGCGGCTGGAATGAAATTGCAGCCGGATGGTGCGTTCCATTTTTTTAACGACGAGGGTGCGGATTTATTCTCGCTGGCCAATCTGGATCCAGCGCCGTTCTCGGCAGAAAATATCCGCCAGCTCAGCACCCATGGCGTTACCTTTCTGTTCGATGTGCCCAGGGTCGCCGACGGGGTGCGCGTGTTTAACCAGATGCTGATGGTGGCCAGGCAGATGGCCTCCTCGCTGGGTGGGCAGGTGGTGGACGATAACCGCCGGGCGCTCTCCGATGCCGGAATCGCCAGGATCAAGCAGCAGCTTGCCGACATTTACGCCAGGATGGAGGCGCAGCAGATCAAGAGCGGCAGCGCGTGCGCCTTGAGGTTGTTTTCTTGAAAAAGGGTATCGCTACGCTCCACCCATCCCACGAATGACAACCCCCTCCGACATCGCCGCTCGCGCCCGTTTCCTGCGCGAGGAACTCGAGCGGCACAACTATCTGTATTACGTCCTGGACGCGCCGGAAATCCCGGATGCCGAGTACGACAAGCTGTTCCGCGAACTGGAGCGGCTGGAGGCAGAATATCCGCTGCTCGCCACGCCCGATTCCCCCACCCGGCGCGTTGGCGCCACGCCTCTCGCCGAATTTTCCCAGCTGACCCACCGCGTGCCCATGCTTTCCCTCAATAATGCGTTCGAGGACGAGGAGGTGGCGGCGTTCGACCGGCGCGTGAGGGAAGGCCTCGGCGTCGAAGTGGTGGAGTATGCGGTAGACCCCAAATTCGACGGCTTGGCGATCAGCCTGATCTATGAAAACGGCATCCTGGTTCAAGGCGCGACGCGGGGCGACGGCTACACTGGCGAGGAGGTAACCACCAATCTGCGGACGATCAAGGCCATCCCGCTGCGCCTCCATACATTGACCCCGCCCAAATTGCTTGAAGTGCGCGGTGAGGTGCTGATTCTCAAGGCGGACTTCGAAAAGCTCAACCGCCAGCAGCGGGAAAAGGGCGAAAAGGAATTCGCCAACCCGCGCAACGCCGCCGCCGGTTCGCTGCGCCAGCTCGACCCGCGGATTACGGCCACACGTCCGCTGACCTTCTTCGCCTATGGCCTGGGGAGTGTCGAGGAGGTGAATTTGCCGCGCAAACTTAGCGCAATCATGGATTATCTGGAAGGCCTGAGAGTGTCGGTTTGCCGTGAGCGCAAGGTGGTGCAGGGGGTTGAAGGGCTGCTGGACTACTACCGCATGATCGGCGCCCGGCGTGATGGCCTGCCTTACGATATTGACGGCGTGGTGTACAAGGTCAACGACCTGGATAGCCAGGAGCGGTTGGGGTACGTCGCCCGCGCGCCGCGCTTCGCCGTCGCCCATAAATTCCCGGCGCAGGAAGCGATGACCGAACTGCTGGGGATCGACGTGCAAGTCGGGCGGACTGGCGCGTTGACCCCGGTGGCGCGCTTGAAGCCGGTTTTCGTCGGCGGGGCGACGGTGTCCAACGCCACGCTGCACAATGAGGATGAAATTCGCCGCAAAGATGTGCGCATCGGCGATGCCGTGATCGTGCGCCGCGCCGGTGATGTCATTCCGGAGGTGGTGGGCGTCGTGCTGGGGAAGCGTCATCCTGGGGCGCAGGCATTCAGCTTGCTGGAACAATATCCGGTCTGTCCGGTGTGTGGCTCCCATGTCATCCGTCTCCCGGACGAGGCGGCGGCGCGCTGTAGCGGCGGGCTGTTTTGCCCGGCGCAACGCAAACAGGCTATCCTCCACTTCGCCAGCCGCCGCGCCATGGACATCGAAGGCATGGGCGACAAACTGGTCGATCAACTGGTGGACAAGGAACTGATCCACACCCCGGCCGACCTGTATCAACTGGGCATGAACACCCTGGCCAACCTCGATCGCATGGCGGAAAAATCCGCGAGCAATACGCTGGCGGCGATCGAAGCCAGCAAGAATACCACTCTGGCGCGGTTCATCTTCGCCCTCGGTATCCGCAACGTGGGCGAGGCGACAGCCAAGGATCTGGCGCGCCATTTCGGCGGCCTCAACGCGCTGATGGCGGCAGACGAGGGCGCGCTGCAACAGGTGCCGGATGTGGGGCCGGTGGTGGCGCAGAGCATCGTCCAGTTTTTTGCCGAGCCGCATAACCGCGAGGTGATCGCCCAGCTTATCGCCGCCGGTGTGCACTGGGAAGAGGGCGCGGGGTCGCCCATCAGCACCAGCCCGATCAGCGGGAAAACCTTTGTATTGACTGGCACCTTGCCGAGCTTGACACGGGATGAAGCCAAGGAAAGAATCGAGGCATTGGGCGGCAAAGCGAGCGGCAGCGTGTCGAAGAAGACCGATTTTGTGGTGGCTGGCGCGGAGGCCGGTAGCAAGCTCGTCAAGGCTCAGGAACTGGGTGTTACGGTAGTGGATGAAGCAGGATTGATGGAATTACTGGAAGAGAAACCATGACAAAAATAACCAAGGCGGTTTTCCCTGTGGCGGGCGACAACGCCTGTCTTTACTTGTTTCGAGTTATAAAATGATTTCGGCACAAGAAGCACTGGATATTCTTGATGGAGCGGAGCAAATTTGTCCCGCCGAGGAAGTCGCCGCCGCCGTCAGAAGGATGGCTGGAGAAATCGGCGCATCTCTCGGACAGTCTTATCCGCTGGTGTTGAGCGTGATGGGAGGCGCAGTGGTATTCAGCGGCCAGCTACTGACCCTGCTCCATTTCCCGCTGGAATTCGATTACATCCACGCCAGCCGCTATGGCAATGAAACGCAGGGCAACACCCTGCAATGGAAAGTGATGCCCAAGGAGAATGTGGCGGGGAGGGTGGTGCTGGTGCTCGACGATATTCTGGATGAAGGCCACACTATGGCGGCGATCCGCGAGAAGATACTCGGTCTTGGAGCCAAGTCGTTCCACAGCGCGGTGTTCGCAGACAAAGAGCTCGGTCGTGAGAAACCCGTCCAGGCTGATTTTATCGGGATCAACCTGCCCAACCGTTATGTCTTCGGCTTCGGCATGGATGTGCGCGGGGCGTGGCGCAACTTGCCCGCGATTTATGCGTTAAAGGAAGAACAAGGGTAGGGCGGAAAAGCGTAGCGCCTTCCGCCGTATGAACGACCAAAAAACGGCGGATAACGCTACGCTCATCCGCCCTACTGAGCTCTCGGGACTCAGGACTTTATTTTACTCAGGACTATGTTTATATGTTAGGAATTATCGGCGGTACCGGACTGACCCAACTCGCGAATCTGGAGATTACTCACCGGCAAGTGATCCGCACTCCTTACGGCGAGCCATCCGGCGCGCTGACCTTCGGCAAGATCAAGGATCATGAGGTGGCTTTCATGGCGCGGCACGGCTACGGCCACTCCATTCCGCCGCACGAGGTCAACTACCAGGCCAATATGTGGGCGATGCACTCTCAGGGAGTGAAGAACGTCGTGTCGATCGCGACCGTCGGAGGAATCAATCCGGACTACGAGCCGGGCGCCATCGTCATCCCCGACCAGATCATCGACTATACTCACGGGCGCAAGGCCACTTATTATGATGGAAATGGCAAGCCGGTCACGCACGTTGATTTTACCAAGCCCTATTGCGAGAAAATGCGCATGCAGTGCATGCAGGCTGCGTCGCTGGCTGGCGAGAAATTCGTCGATGGCGGGGTCTATGCCGCAGTGCAGGGCCCGCGCCTGGAAACGGCAGCTGAAATCAACCGCCTCGATCGTGACGGCGCCACCATGGTGGGCATGACCGGCATGCCGGAAGCAGTGCTCGCCCGTGAGTTGGGGCTTTGTTACGCCGCCATTGCCGTGGTTGCCAATCACGCCGCAGGGCGCAATTCCAGCAAGCACGCCATCAGCTTCGAGGAAATCGACGCCGTGCTGAAGCAGGCCATGCAGCGTGTAAGAATCATCCTGGAACATATGGTGGGACTGGATGGCGATTAAAACCGTATTGCGCATGGGTGATCCGCGTCTGCTGGAAAAGGCAGCGCCGGTTGCGGCTTTCGATACACCCGAATTGCACGCACTGGTGCAGGACATGCGCGACACCATGGCAGCATTCAGCGGCGCCGGCTTGGCTGCGCCGCAAATCGGGATCGGCTTGCAAGTGGTGATTTTCGGTGTGGCCTCCAACGCATAAGGTTAGATCGTGATCGCGGAGCGAGCCACGATCTGAACCGTTTGTTGAACGAGCCCGGTTGAGGCTTGAAAGGCTATGCAAATATCTCCCCGATCCTGCCTCGCATCCGGGGGCTGAGATGCCAAGAATCTTTTAATAGGCCACTTCCGGTGTCAAGGCGCCGGCGTCTTG
>Ga0100393_10005649_pt1 | contig 11267 bp, 8 predicted proteins | sample CryGeymeta201517_FD_81546 | JGI IMG/M metagenome (GOLD analysis project Ga0100393, IMG submission 81546) | Groundwater microbial communities from Crystal Geyser aquifers in Utah, USA - Crystal Geyser metaG 2015-17 | ecosystem: Environmental > Aquatic > Deep subsurface > Groundwater | place: USA... | reverse complement strand
TTCCCATGGTGAACCACTTGACGAGTTCAAGCCATTCGTCAAATGAGAACATGTGACCATGTTTCCATAGGCTCTGCATACGCTCCGACCACGTGCGTGAAAGACACGTAAATTTCTTCACAATGACTTCGGGCTGCATATCCCGAAGAATTTCTTCATCTGTACGCGTACAAATGACTGCTCGAGTAGTTGAGTATAGTAATCAAAGAGAAGGTCAGTAAAGAAATTAACGAGCCAAGGGCAAGAGAATCAAAAACGAATACCGGCCAAGAATATTGGAAACAATAAACTTACGCGCGGCAACAACCGAACCTGCACTAGTACCACTGATGATATTTGGTAAAACACCAGCTTCGAGTAATCCACGTATATGGCCAAAATGGTACGATCCCATGGTGGAGCCACCACTGAGACACAGCGCGGTTCGACCATATGCAGTGCGCGCTCGCCTAAAGAAATCAATCATTTGTTCACGGTGAACTTTTGTCAAGTGAGGTCCAGGCGGCCTGGGAGATCCAGGTAAAAGTCTCTGAATAATTTCCTGCTGCTTTTGGTCTTCCGACTCGGATTCAAGCGATGAAACAGAAACGTCGGTTACAGCACTGCTGCTTGCCCTCGGGTGTGGTCTTTCGTCAAATGACATGGAAGTGGCAAACCGGATCAAGGATTTCCAAATCTTGTCCTTTTCAATGCGGGCCTTTCGATCGAGTGTCTCTTCGTAATCTCGCTTCACATCGCTCGATTCTTCTTGAAAATCTTTCAGCTCATCTGGTATTTTGAGAGCCTCATCCGTTACCCATTCCATGGTCTTGGCAACTTCTTCAATAAAATCTCGCACAATGTGCATAGGTTCACCAGTATTGGTGTAAGAAAATAAATCTTCACTCATGATTCCACCCACATTTTTTCTTGTACACTGTTGCAGGACGGCCAAGGCCAAGAGAGGATCGTTTTTGTGGCGTGCACTCTTCAAATCCTTAATCAACTCAATGATAAAAGACCAATTGTATCGCCTGGAAGTATTGGCAGGCTTCTTTTGCCAGAGGTCACGTTTTTGTGATTTATCCAGCTTACGTGCCACCTCATACCATTCTTCGTATGACTTGGCATTGGCCATCTGTCGTCGCAATTTTCGGTGTTTTCTTTTGGCAAATAGCAATTCTGCCAACTTTATACCCAACCGGATCACGATGTACACACAAAGTTCCACGCCGATTAAAAAGTACGTAATGCCGAGAACCGGCCAACGCAAAATACGTGCCGAAATTCCGTGCATACGTCCGGGAATGATGCTCAAGACGCAGAGCGTCAGTATAATGCCACCAAACGTGCGCCAGAGAAAGACACCAATTTTCCAGTCCATCATGGGCCATTCTCGCGATACCCACTGGTACCAGGAGCTGGGCGTCGTGACACTTTTGTGCCATTTCTCCAGTGCCTGGGTTAGATTCAACATTTCCGCTGCACTAATGCTTCCGTCCTTATTGGAATCAAAATGACGCAAAAGAAATTCCTCCACGGAATTATTTCCACCAGCTCGCATGGTCTGCTCCCAAAGCTGATTTAATTTGGCTCCTGGTGCTCCGGGCAGTTCGACCTGCAGGTCCATGGCATTATCTGCCCAGTGTTTTGGCAATAAAAAATGGAGAAAGCTGGAGAAGGCCAACTTGATATAGTCTTTCAAATCCGCAAAGAGACGTGCCAGCAAAATGGGAAGGGAAGCTGTTACAGCTGGTATGACATCTTTTTTGTAATAATCGTAGACAGATTCAGCTGTCACTTCTTCCTCTTCGGTGTCAAGGTAGGCTCCACTCGTCATCGTTGCAGATCTTATTGTATCTGTCATCTGTTGCATTAAACGAAATCGCATTCAAGGGAGAAAGGGGTTGTGTATTGTTAAATGGATTTTATTAGCTGTCTTTTGTATGTTTGTAAAAATCGTGTATATTAGACACGTAGCTGTGGTGAGAAAATAATAATAAGATCAAAAATAATAGTCGTGACTAGCCGTGTGTTGGAGCTCGGTCGTAAATTTTGTTGGTGATTTTTTTATGTTTCCGATTGTGTTCGTTTTAAAGTAGAGTAGTCTAGATTTCCTGTAATAATAATAGTCATCATCTCAATTGATTTTCCTTCGCAATCAACGGCTCGAGGCGGGCAGATGGCAAGGAAAAAGTGCCAAAAGGACGATTTGGAACTCATGAGCGCTCTTTTCTAGTCCTGATTCATTTCCTACTCGTCCTGGTGACAGGTTGTCGATGTTCTTCGGAAAAATGAGAGTGCTGACGAATGTGAACCGGACATGTATTGTCATCAGCAAGGACAAAAGAGAGAGCGTCATGATTCTTAAAATCAAGGTCTAAAATTGAAACTTTCCCATTGATTCTTCAGACACTCCTTCATCAAGATGCCGCGCTAGACTACTACAGTAGCTACGAGTAGCTACGAGTAGTCTAGTACACCGGAGTAGCTACTAGCTAGTAGGTGCTTTCTGCTGATCGACAGTACAGTACTATTATTTTTGTCCGAGTAGGTTCATACATACTGCATACATTATGCCGAGCGCTCGAACATTGCTTACTTTTGCACGGATCCCCAAAGCAAGGCAAATGAAGAAAGTTTGCGTAATACTGTAGCAGACTTCCAGTGTCAAACGAAGTACTCCATTCACCAAGAGAAAGTCTGTGATTTTTAAATAAATGAAAGGATGGCTGGCTGTCTCTCATTTTGCAGCAATAGATATTTACCATCTAATACGGTACTACCTGGTAGCTAGTTACAAGAAAAGGAGCACCAACGTACCTACAATAACTCCTTATTCTCCATACAGACAAAGGTAAGCTTGGGCGTACCGTCGTACTACTACCCCGTGAGATTGCTCGTACAACGTACGACACTAGCAGTAGTTTTTACCTGGTAGTAGAGTAGTTCGGTTGCCCAAGTCCCGCTGTCAATCCCGGATGGAAAATATAATAGAGTATCTACAGAATCAAGACTCGAAAACGAGACGTATTCCGAGCACCTTCACTCTCAACTCTCAACGCTTCTGATGTTGAGATGGGAACAACATTAAAAACAAAGCAAGTAACACCCTCTGCAACATTAAAATAACTAAACAAGATAACAACATCGAAATGGGGCTCAAATCTATGTTCAAGAAAGTAAAGAATATCGTAGCCTTTTCAGATAAAGATGACGGCGATAAAACTGACGAGGATGCTCCACCACTTCGCTTCGAAAAGGCCATCATTGCTATGCACGGAATTGTAAATCAGGTCAGCAAAATTGATCCGGATGGAGTCGATGTGGTCTGTTTTCCAGGAATGGGCGGAGAAGGAGGACTCGAGCATGATATTTACCGCAATATCAAAGACACGAAAGGGTTGGAGGTCATGGTAACAGCCCAAGAACCCAAAGGTCCCTGTAAAATGGGACATGCCATAGATGTCGTCCTCAAAGAGGCATTTGAAAAGAAGCGACCTTGCACTATCTTGGTGTTGACGGCGGGGCGTCCCGATGATTACGAGGAATTGAGTCAGTCACTGGCTGCGGCAGCCAAACGGGTCAAGTCGGAACGAGATTTGACCATTACCTTTGTCCAGGTAGGAGACGACGAATGGGCGACCAACTATTTACGCCACCTTGACAACAACTTGACCACGACAAATTCGGATGGTAAGGTTATTGATATTGTAGATTCCGTCAAGGACGAAGATATTAAGGCAGCACTCAAGGAAATAAAAAAGAACCTGAAGGATGGCAATAAGGCCAGTGGTGCAACGGGCGCCCTGGCAGGAGCATTTGCTGGTGCCGCCCTGGGAGTTGGTGGAATGTATCTAGCAAATAAGATGTACGCCAAAAAAAGGCGCGAGGGATGGAATGGAAAATGGAAGGCTTCGTATGAAGGAGCAGAGATTTGTACGCTCAAAGTAAAAGACGACATGGAGGGCAACCTCACGATCAAGGGCTGGCCCGACAATCAAGTTTCTCTTGGAAATTACATTGAAATGAACAATGATGGCTTGAGTATAATACATATGACTCCCGATGCTCCAGAGGATATTGTCGTTGGCACGATTGAGGATGAGCATACCATTCTATGGGACGACGGAACAAAATGGGAAGAGATTCCTCCCAAGGGAGCTCACTGGACCAAGTACGCTGGGGCAGCTGTGGGCGGTGCTATTGTTGGTGGTGCCACTGGATTTCTCTTGCAGAAGAGCTTTTTCAAGAAGGCTTCCAATAAAGTTGAGAGTGATTATGTCATTGTTTTGGATCGAAGCCAAATGATGGCCATTCCAGATACTGGAAAGTAAAATTTTGATGTGCTTTCTTGGAGTGGAATGCAATATTCCAGTAAAAATAAATGTAAAAATATTGAGGAATAGATCATTTTCATTTTGCATAATGTATTCGTATTCGCCCTTCTTTTCTCCTCCCAACTAGCAACAGCCTCTGAATGGTGAACCTGTAGTATGCCGGCTCATCATAGTGGGCGACCATGAGCAGCAGCAACTCTGAGCGATGAAGGAAATTGCTGTTTCTCCAAATCAAGACAAATAATTAACACCACAGGGTGTTATCTACTTTGCCTCACATCCTACGGTCCGCAACTATTTCCTCATCACGGAACGAGATGACGATGACCCATGTTGTGCTCTGAAGATGCAGTCGCCATAAGTATCAAGTGCCGATCAGAAGAGTGGCACGCCTGGCGCTTTTATCCCACCTCCGATCGATTGCGTAGACATTTTCTAGCTAGGTCTGAGAAAATTGAAGAACAAGAATACTCCGGGTTGGTTGTGTGCCCAGAAGAGACCGGCGCGGGGTCTCATCAAGGCAATTCGAGCTTACCAAACACAAGGCGACGACAACGAAAGCCATTTCACGTCCTTGCCTGATTATCTCATTATTGTAGACGATGATACCTATTACAATATGGAACATTTTTCTCGATACAATACTTTCATTCCAAACAATCAAGTGACAATCCTCAGGAGCGCAGCGATGGCAGTGCAATGATTGCACCCTGTCTTATCACACAGCCCGTACGATATCCTCACGGTGGATTTGGGTCAATTTGGTCTCAAGCCTATTTATTGCGACAACTACCAAAATTTGACAGCTCTTTCGATATTGGAGAAAAACCAATATGCCAGGCCATTCTCAAAGAGAACGGAGCAGAAGAAAAGGCTGTCTTTGAAGAAGGCATGCATTTATTAGACTTGTTGGAAGCGTATACTACCAAAGATCCTTTTGTGAATTACAAGAATTGGACCGTCGGATACTGCATGCACAGCGACATTGTCTGGGGGTGTTTTATGAATCTGCTGACGAGATAGCTTTCTCCAAGATACAAAATTAAACTGTGGGATATAGCCTTCCCGGAAGATGGATCAGAGACACGATCGATTCTTTGTCACAAAGAGTACGATAACTGCAACGCAGAAGAGCCCGTGTGTCATTATCAAAACTCTAAAAATATGACAGATCTATTTCAAGAGGACATAAGCGAAACGAACGCAGCAACGGCAGTGAATTCAGTGCTGACACAAGTACATGATTATGTCCAGGACTAAAAGTTCTTTTGTTTACTATTTTATGAAATTATGTTGATACACGAAACGCTTTGAAAGGCATGCACGATCGCTCCCCTCGAACTAGAGAAAATCAGATCAGAGCCAGTCCTAGAAGGTGCTGGGCTTGCATCTTTTTAGTCTTTCATTGTAGCAGTGCTCACTCGGATGCTTAACTTTGCAAACATCCTTGCACCTTCCACCGTTGGGCTTGATCAAAAAGCCTGAATGGAACCACTCCGCTGTATTTGTTGTCGTTTTCAGTTTTTGGTTTTCCTGTTTCATTGCATGCTTGTGATTGTTCATTGCATGCTTGTGATTTTTCAGGAAGCCTCGTCGAAACCACTCTGCATGCCCCTTATTGCTGTATTGTTTCCCTTCAGCTTGGACAAAAATTCGTCGTTTTGATATTTCCTTTTGTGGCGCCCGCATGCACAAGACACCGTCGCTCAAATATGCGTTCACCTTAGATGTGTCGACCTTGTTTGGATAGATGGTGTAGGACTGTTGTACCGGGAGACGACCGCCATATCGCTTCGCCGTTACAGTTAGTTTTCGCTTGTCTTGTGAAAGCAAGACGGTTACATCTTCAATTTTGGCTCCTGGAATGTCCAGTTCCTGAAAGAACTCTCCCTCTGAAGATTGCAAAGGAGGTTCACCAGCTTGGACACAGATACAAGATTCCGACGGAGCCTCTTGTCGCTTTGTCTTAAGTGCTCGAAGACAAAGGACGCCATCGGTCAAGGAAGCGTGAAAAGAATTAGGGTCAAGACAGTACTCCTGAAGAGGAAGCTTCTTCTCGTATCGTGACTTGCTACCGCGATGTGCCAGGGCAATGATGGTGTCATCGTTCGAGTACTCGACAAAAATGTTCTCAGCCTTGACACCGGGAAGGTCGGCCTCAGAGAAGTAGTGTTTATCATCCTCGTAACAAAAGAATTCGTCATCCGATTGAGCAGTAGGCTGCATCTCAGTGCCTCTTTCCACGGCTGTGGTATGGTGATTCTCGTGAGGAACAGTGTTGGACGCCTGTATGTATTCAGGCACCCAGCTTGGAGATGTCTTCCACTTTCCCGCCGCTGGTAGTCTATGAAAACCATCATTAAACAGACATTCAAAACCCTCGTGTGTGTAAGGCTGAAAACAAGGGAATTGTTCGCACCCAGAGATAACCATTTTAGTGTCTTCGTAGTGTTCTTTTTATTTTATTAAATTTTATCAAAAAATGATGCTTGAGAATCGGACGCTTTTTATCAGAAGGGATGCACGTTTCGCAGATGGGACCAATGTGGTTCGTGTTGGAGTCGTCATCATCAAAGCTTACTCTGGTAGAGCCCTTGCCCCGTCAAAAATGCAACATAGCGGAACAGAGCACTTCCTGTTTCTTCACAATAAATATCTTTGAGAAATGTCAACTTCTCATGCTTCTGAGATATACCGTCATACTCGATTATTGTAGTACTATACTTTATGAGAAAACTACAAATGATTTGATTTCCAGAAGTTGATCAGTTCTGATGATTACGCCCATCCCATGACGCGATGAAAGAGAGGTGTCGACGTAGGCATTTCTATCTACTAGCTCTAATGAAAGAGAATGAATGCCGCAGTTATAGGAAGGACCTCAATTTGTTATGTCTCACTTTTCTTCTAGAATAGCCACGCCTTCTTGCATAGTACTCGAATCAAGCACTCAGTGTGTAGCTAGAGATGTAGGAAACTATGAAGTATTCTTTTCTTCTAGAATAGCCACGCCTTCTTGCATAGTACTCGAATCAAGCACTCAGTGTGTAGTTAGAGATGTAGGAAACTATGAAGTATCCCACGGCAATGCAAAACTAAATGTATATAAAGGGTATGTGTACACAGACAACGTTCTTCCTTTCTCTTGTGTTCACTCAGAAAAGACAAAAGCAACATTCGACTAAAGTAGGAAGTGAATAATCGAGGTGAGACAATCCATTGTTATTCTTTATTCTTTTCAGAAAGCTATTGAATCCCAAATCACCAATCAAACGACAGCGTGGGCTTCGCTGTAGAGCTAAAGAGCTTCATAGATGGCTTCGAGGGAAAGCTTTGGGTTCGCACCGACCAACTTTTCGTCCCAGGAGGTGATGCTACCCTCGGTGGCACTTGGTCGACCTGGCGAGGGTCGATCATTTGTACATCCGTCTTGGTACTTACTATATTCTCTTTGGGCTGTCGCAAGCATAGAAATCATTTTACGAAAAATTAGAACGTCTCTGCAAAAAGGAACCGAACAGCAGTGTGACACAGTGACACATAATGCACTACAAACTACAAACCACGTCTATAATTTTACCTTGAATGTCGGCAGGGCTCTCGACCACGCTTTTGCAGCTTTGGCCTTCGATGGTAGGTTTCTCACGACCGCTGGTGATGCCATAGTGAATCGAATGATAATTGGATGGCTTTACTGTCGTCGCTGGATTTAATTAATTTTTGTTTTTGCGAGAAGATATTATGTTTAGTCTCAATGGAGTGTGGAGGACACATTTTTTGTTTGTAGTTGCTCTCCGAGAGTCTGGTCTTGTCTGTGATGAGTTCATTTTTATGTAGACCTCTTGATTTCCATAGCACGAATGATTGTCAGCAGTGGCAACCACTATTGGTGGTACTACTAGCTAGTACTGTAGAGTACAGTAGCTACTACTACTAGTAGTAGTAGCTACTGTAGTACTCTAGTACTACTAGTAGAGTACTCCTCCTCCTACCTCCTACCTACTACTCTAATACTAGTAGCTACTCGGAGTACTACCGTAAGTACAGTACAGCACATTGGAAATTCGCATCCTTAACTCTAGCTACTAGTCGTGATGATCCCACGTCCCAATATTTATTTTTCACCTATGAAAGATCAGATCGGATGATGATCAAAGAAATAAATGAATACTCGGGTAATAGGAGCGCGAAAAACAAGGATCACAAAGAAAAAGTGGTCTAATGGTAATCATGTGCAACAAGCATGAGCAAATTGCATGTAGCGTCCTGCAAAGCCTCACGGGAACTATTACGGGAGTGTGTATTCTCAATGTAGTGCTGGGCGTTTGTTTCATTGGTACAATCTCAGTATTGCAATCGTTGGGACACCCACAAGCCACAGGATGGGTATCGGCTCTTGGGGCCTCCGTCATTTTTGGATCAACAGGGCTTCCCTTCAAGACCGATTCCCTCGAATCTGTATCGGTCGATCCTATATTATTTGCCTTGTTTTCCAGCCTAGGGATTTTTCTCGTGAGCCTTCCCTTGGCGCTGGTACTGATTCAGAGAACGGGTGAATTTTTTTTCGAGCCATGGTCCCTGCTAGGCAGTGTCGATATTCTCGCGACTACCCTTTTGGCCTTTCATACAGTACAGAAAGTTGGATATGCCAAGGGTCCAGCCATTTGGGCTACAACAGGTATAGTATTTTCGTTTCTACTGGGTGCCGTCGCCTTTCACGAAACGATTACCGGAATGGTCGCGGCGGTTGTGAGTATCCCATGTTTGGTTGCAGGAATGCTACTCATTCTTTCGTGTCAGGCAACAGCCGATAAAGAGGTAATATCAGTCATAACCACGACTGAGTATACGCATGTACCCACAATCGATGGAGAGGAAACCGCCAAAGTAGGTGTGGACAAAGTGCACATCGAATTGACAGTCACGGGACTATCAACATGTAGCGAAAATTGCGAGGAAAACGACGAACCCAATAACACACAAGCAAACAACGACAACCAGAGCAACAGCAACAACATTCTTTTGGGATTATGTCTAGGAATTCTAACCGGTCTTGTAGACGGCAGCCTCATGGCTCCCTTCAAACTTTCCCACGCCACTAATGGGATAGAGACGTATCATTATTTGGCATCGTTTGGTTTCAGCTCCTTGACTACAACGCCTATTCTTTTCGTTCTATACAATGTTTTTTTGTGGTTTCGAGGAAGACCCATTTCCAAAGACCAAATAAAACTTGCGGCAATCCCCGGAACACTGAATGGCATCCTCTGGGGTCTAGCCAATGTCATGAGCGTCACGGCAACATTCCACTTGAGCATGCGCATTGCCTTTCCGTTGACGCAAACGTGCGTTCTTTGGGCGACTGGATGGGGCATGCTGTATTTTCAAGAAATTGAAAAAACACAAGAAACGTTGGGAAAACTGGGATCTGGTTTCGGATTCTTCATGCTTGGAACGGTTTTGCTGGCCGAGTCTTCGTCATCGGATAACTAATGAGTAGAATTAATTCACCATATGAAGCAGTTCCATCTTCAATCGCTAACAAAGTAAAGTTCCTTTGATTGCGCTATGGGGCATGCTGTATTTGCAAGAAATTGAAACACAAGAAACGTTGGGAAAACTGGGACCCGGTTTTGTTTTGTTTGCCAAGTCTTCGTCATCAGATAACTAATGAGTACAATTAATTCATCATACGAAGCAGCTCCATCTTCAATCGGTCATAAAGTAAAGTTCCGTTCATTGCGCTCCCGATGGATCATCAGCTCGTCCACTCTCGCCAACATCTTCCGTTCTGCTGCTTCACGTGTCGGTTGCAGAAAGAAATCTTTGAGCTGCGGCGTGTCAACATTGGTGGCGTGAGCATTCTCAACAATAGTACATCCCATATTAATGGCATTTATCATGTCATCCCTCATGACTTTCTTGAGCAAGCTAATGGCAACATTGGCCAGGGTCCCGGTATTGTAACACAACATGCTTTTCCACACCATAGGATAATGCCGTTCAAATTCATCCCACAGTCCTACCACTCGATCAACGCCTTGTATAAGGCCAATATCGGCATCATGAAAGTCAAACAACGCCAAAAATCCTGTTCGTACAACTTCTAGTGTTGGTTGCGCACTTCTCACTCTATAGTAAGATCCCACTGAAAACACATCCCAGTTATCTAGTAATTTACCTCCTTCTGATATTGTGTTGCCCAAGGTATTTTCTGGTTTACACATAGACCAATCGGAGGCAGTCACTGAGAATTTTCTTTCAGGGTCAGCATCAATGTTCAAAACATGACCAGGCTGTTGTTGGAATAGCCTTCGCAGAGCTATTTGTGCTTGTTCTCTCGAGTCGTCGACCTTGTAGGTTTCTCGGTATTGTTGCATGCGTCCTATTCGCAGCAAGGCATTCTCTACGTTTCCCTGGGTAACAATAGCATATTGAGCGTAGTCCATGTCGCAAAGAGGTTTCAGAGAACTGTCAGCTTCTACTTCCAGTTTGATGGCAAGTGCCCATTGCCGCTCCTGATCTGAGATGGCCATTGATGGATCTTGCATAGTCGAAGTACCAGGGTCTCCTTCGCCTACTAATGGCCCGGGCAGGCCATTCAACGATGATAATAAGGGTGCGTTATAGTCCATCTTTGAAGCGCTGAAGCGCTGGTGACAAGTTATGAATCAGAGGAGTAATTATGATGCACTTTAATCATTTTTTGTAATTTCAGGTCATGCATGCTCCTGATCGCGAGGTTTCTTCTCATCACAGGCGTCACACTGATCGAGAATTGAACACACCACGATGCCTTGCTTTCTATTATTTAGAGTACTACTACTAGCTACATCAGAGAATGACCATCTGGGTAAATCCCGATTCCCTGTGTAAATTACCCAAACACAAACCCTACGGGGTATGGTTATTGAACCTGTGTACATTGTTGTAGAATTATGTAATTAA
>Ga0100393_10005648_pt1 | contig 11269 bp, 12 predicted proteins | sample CryGeymeta201517_FD_81546 | JGI IMG/M metagenome (GOLD analysis project Ga0100393, IMG submission 81546) | Groundwater microbial communities from Crystal Geyser aquifers in Utah, USA - Crystal Geyser metaG 2015-17 | ecosystem: Environmental > Aquatic > Deep subsurface > Groundwater | place... | reverse complement strand
CAGAAACTTCGTACAGCATAAGGAAGCCAAAAATTACTTTATCAAATTACACGAACAAAACACCTGTCTCGTTCGTTTTTCACTTACCATAAGCATTGGCCTTAGTACTTTCAAAAATAAAATAATACTTCAATCATGAATTTATTTTTAGACATTCGCACAAAGATCTAGATTTTCGCTACAATGGGCAGAGGTGCGTCCAGATTTTACAAACATACGGCAGGCTTGCTGCGCACATTTTTTATTGAATCATACTAGACTACTATTATTATTTTTACTGTGTATTGTTTATTATTATTATTTTAATTAGTCTCTTATAACGATATTAATAGTAGTAACTTCTATATCTGCCCCTTCCGTCCGCAGACTGCAAAGAATAATAATTGATCTTCATCCATTTTTAATGGCTCTACCAAACCATCATCCAACAAAGCAATCCAAAATCAATAATGGTCAAGACGAGATCAAGCCAGGAGAGTTCACCTCTCTTGGTTTCCAGTAAAGACTCAAATTCGAACGAGAGCGATGATGTTCACATTCGCATTGCCGGTATGCGTCAGTTGATGCAAGAGACGCACGCCTCCCGTCGAAACTTTCGACTGGACTGGCGGTTGGATCAGTTGTCCCGTTTGCAGAGAATGGTAGACGATCACTGGGATGAAATTCTCGAGGTCCTAAACTCAGATTTAGGAAAATGCCGAGAAGAAGCTGGCGTGTTGGAAATGGCGGCGGCCAGTACCGAATTTTCGTATTTGAAGTCTAACCTTGCGAAGTGGATGCAACCGCAGCATGTGCCATCGCCCGCCTCCCTGTTTCCCGCTTATTCCAAAGTAACACCCATGCCACGGAACGGACCCGCCGTATTAGTTATAGGACCTAGCAACTATCCTATCAGCATTAGTCTAATGGCGGTGGCCGGGTCTTTGGCAGCCGGAAATCCTACAGGTAAGAATCAAAGAGAATTGATCTTGTTGGGCGATTGCTTGTCACTTATTCTCAATGCAACAATGTTGTTACTTCCTCTTGATTTGCAGTGCTAAAACCGTCCGAGCTGTGTCCCGCCTCAGCCAAACTATTGTCCAAATGCATCCCGGAGTATTTCGAGGCGAGTGCATTACAGGTCGTCGAAGGAGGCATTCCAGAAACCACAGCATTGCTGGCTCAGGACTGGGGACTGATCCATTTTACCGGCTCGGAACGAGTCGGAAGACTCGTGGCTTCGGCGGCTGCCAAAACATTAACACCGGTGGTTCTGGAATTGGGTGGAAAATGTCCTTGTTATGTCGACGAAAGTTGCCCCTCTGATATCTCGCAAGTCGCCAATCGCATCATTTGGTCCAAGACGGTGAACTGTGGTCAAAACTGTATCAGTCCAGACTATCTTTTGATACACAAGAGCCAAGTCGATGGACTGCTACCCGAATTGACGAGGGCTTTGGAAGAGCAATTCGGAACAGATTCCTCATCACCATCCACAGCAAGCAATGGCAGCAGCAATAGTTACAAAAGTCAATTGAGCAAGTTGGTGGCGCCGTCGCATGTTCAACGAGCTGTTGACTTCATTCAGGAAATAGAAGAAATGGCCAAAACGGACAAGCACATTCAGATCTTGTCTGGTGGATCCAGCAAATGCGACAAACAATCGGGATATGTAGCGCCTACCATAATCCTCAATGCGCCCTTGGACTCTCGCATAATGAAAGAAGAAATTTTTTCGCCCATCCTTCCCATTCTTGTTGTTAACGACCGTGATCAGGCTGTCGAAATCATCAACAGTATGGACGGCACACCGCTGGGACTTTACGTCTTTACAAAAAGTGAAGCAGTCTTTCGAGAGATGACGGAACGATGTCGATCGGGCACCGCTGTACGAAATGACCTCATTGTTCAATTTGCTGGACCACATCTTCCCTTTGGTGGACTTGGAACAAGCGGCATGGGAAGTTACCGTGGAGAGAATTCCTTTCGTTGTTTTAGTCACATGCTACCTTGTGTGCATCGACTTACACTTCCGGGGGCTGACCTCTGCTCTCTTCGCTGCCAGCCCTTTGTTCCTTGGAAGTCCTTCATATTAAGCAAGCTTGTGCCGATGGCACCGAGCATTCCTGTCTTGATCACTGGCAAAAGAGCGGCTGTGGTGGTTCTATTGGCTGTAGCAGTAACAAATTTGGTCCCAGGAGCCGATGTGACCATACGTTCAACGCTAGCCAGTGTGCTGCGCAAAGCTGCAGATGGGCTGAGCCGTTAATTCTGAGCGGCGAGTGATGGGATTGGGTTTTTTAGATATTGCCGAGTACCGAGCACTATCATATCGGTCGGAAATGGTGTAGAATTATTTGGTAACGAGTCCACCATGTTAAGTGCAAAAACTACTAGTAGTAGGAAACCCAAGCCACGTTGTCACGTACTCTACTGGAGAGGCCAGTATTGAAAAAAATTTGCAGATAAATGCAAATCAACTAAAGTAGTCTTCAAAAAAATTCACGAAGTTTCATTTAGCTATTAGAATTCGTTGTAACTACTATCACCTTATTTTAAATATATATCTCCGGGCGCGTTTTATCTTCTACGCCGACTTTTTCCTTGCTTGAATCATGTACCGCTTGAAGAAGAATTCGCTGAAGAGGTAGAGGTAGCTTGCGTACATAAACAGCGTTCCCCGGATGTTGAGAGTGTTTGCATGGCAACTCTCTTTACCAGCGAACTTATAAGCTCCGACGCAAACACTTACTCCAACCACCATTTGGAGAATTTGTGCTACAGTTATGACTTTGGGGTTGAACCATTTTGGACGACAATGGATGGCCATGAGGAAATAATAAAAGTACATAACCGTGTGTACCCCGTAATTGACCACAGAAAAGATAAAGCCAGCTGGAGTACCAGAGACAATGGTGTGCCAGCAGCAGAGCAAGACAGTCACATGATGATAATAGTGAAGAAACATGAGCTTCTTCTTTCTGGCAACAATGAAGAAAGTATCGAAGAGTTCAAAGAATTTGCTCCAAGCAAAAATCAACCCCCACATTGCACTTGAACCGTATCCAGCCAGCGTCAACGAGTCCGTGCAGACAATGGTCTCAAAATCATAGTGGTATATGTTGTGAAGGAGATGAGGCGCCATGCGGATAAACCCGCAGAAAGAGAACACCGACAGGAAAAAGTTCCAGGCAGCAAGCCACTTGCGACAATTCCACGCCTCGTGGTTTGCCATGTACGCTTGGCCAGCAAAGATGCTAATGACGTAGACAATGACTGTGGCAATCGGCAGCCAAGAATTGTTTTCCATAAACGCGAGCACCTTTGCAGCCCCAGTGGAAGGAAATTCCCAGTTCATATAGGTCTTCCCAAAGTGCGGATAAAGGCACGAGAATTCCTCATAGGGAACATTTCGGATCAAGGCCGTTCGGAGGCAAGCTCCAGATGCTTCAGTCGGGGTCCAGACCATTTTTTATGCTTGACCTTTGACAGATCTTGTAGACAATAGGTTTGGTAGAAATAGAAAATATTCTAAATTATGTTTTCAATTGTTAGAATGGTGTAGTGGTTTGCAGACCGAATTGTTGTGTTTGGTTTGGAGGTAGATGGTCTGAAGCCTGAAGCTCAGCAATAGTTGGATAGTTGGATGGCAGTTGGCCGCAGTCCCGGGGCTTCCCTCTCATTATACATTATACTTCACACTTGCCTCTTACTTTCCTGGACTGCTAATGGAATGCGACTCGCTTCACTCGTTTGGAAGGGGCTGAATTTGATGTCTTTTTTATCGATTGTGACTGGTGCCATCACAATTCACAGTGACATTTCACTTCCGTACACAAATTCGTCGATATTAGTAGTAGTGCTTCTCGTGTCGTTCCCGCATGGTTGTCTCAACAAGAACAAAAGCTGTCCCGGCATGACCATTGGGTTAGTGTGCATCCTAAGTCATCGTTATTATTTTTTGACTCGAACGGACAGTACCTGGTAGAATAGTAGTAGACTAGTATTATTATATTTTTTTGGTATCCTTTGCTAGAATATCCTCGAATGATCCCCGCTCGCAAACAGCTTATCATTTTTATCATTGTTTAAATCGCTGATGATGAAGGTCGCGGTGAAGTTGACAGATGGCAATCGCTATGCCGTGGTCTCCAACAGAGATCATTGATCCGATGCAATAATATGGGCAGCTAGAGCCCAGGCTCTGATCCAAGCCTTGCAAATACTAGTACTAGTAGTAGATATCACTTGGAAATTTTTTAATTTGAGGACCGGTTTTCCAACAACCAGAAGAATTGCGCATTGGTTCTTCCACTGTGATAAAACGAAAAGATTGCGTACAATATCTGGAAAGCGTCGGAGTGAGGTTTTTATTACCATAAATCCCTAACGCTAACTTGGAGTTCATGTCTCTAATTCTTTCACAATGGTCGCGCAAATCGATCCAAGACCGACCAAGACTCATTACAATTGAGAGTTTCAGGATTTGCGACGCCACCACACAAATCAAGAATAATTGACCATGGTACAACTATGCGCCACTCTCCTTCTTTTCTTTGTTTCCTTCTACAGCACTGTCAATCATGTCACAGCACAGGACCTCACTGTACCGTCACAAACTCCACCCGCAACGTTTCCGACACGCGCCACAGCTTTGTTGGCGGATGAAGATGTCATGGTAATGCAACATGAAATGGCGTGGGGTGCCACTGAAATGAAGCGTTATAAAACACTGAGGGGTGAATGGCCGACTAAATCAGCATTGGCTAGTGACGAACTCAAGCGAACCAGTACCTCTACGTTTCCGGACCTAGTAGAGGAAGAGCTGAGTTTGTTCCGAGGGACAGCAAAAGAAGGCTCTGGTGCCGAGTCCGACCGCACTGTCGGTGATCATTACTGGGATTATCTGGTCAGCATGTTCTAAGATTTTATAACGCTAGAATATTTTCATGAGACACTCAAGGGAGCGCTGCAGGTCGACACAACAGGCAGGGCTTTGGTCGTAACAAACAGACAAGACTGTAGCCAGGACGCTCTTGAACTGCGGAAGTGCACGAAGGATCAGGCTCATTTCAAGATATATCCTGCTTATTACCGTCGCATTCAAGACGAGAGCAGCCTCACGAGTGAGACTGTAGCAACCTTGCCGCCCACATGGCTTTCATCGAGGCACTCTTTGCGCTTGCGTTTTTTTTTTCATCTGAGGATGCCATCGGTTATGATAGTGAACGAATGAACCCTTGCTCATTAAGCAGTTTTGCAAGTATTCTGTGGGATCAATAGTGCCTGCGGCAGATTTACCTGGAATTACGGAAATCTTAAACTCCTTTACAAAATGCTCTGTCATGTCACTGCGTCTGTTGTGTGAAACTTGACATGTGTTTTGAATGATCGATAGTTCCATCCCTGTATGTATTGTGCATTTGTCTCATTCATTCCAATAATTGTTATAAGATCGTCACATGGATACTTGCATGACGGCTGTTGCGTAACTGTGTAACGTGGGATGTTACATGAACCACATGTCACAAAGCCGTCACAACTACTTGCTGGACCTCTCTTCCTGACTTGTTCTTGTGAGTGTGTCAGATCGATTGTAGTCTGATAGTATTTTTCTACATTGATTATAAAATCAGAACCTGTGGCTTATTGTGAAAAGTGGATGTATTGACTAGTGGTACTTTTTGTTCTTGGACGCAGCTCCGGAACCCAAGCAAACTCGGGAGACAATGATTCGAAAGTCAAGGAGCATATGCATCAGAGGTATTGCTTTCCGCACAGGTTGAGAGGTCTCACCAGTTTAGATTACGTCAAGGATAGATTATCACATGATGAAAGTTGTGTTTCTGCAGGTGTGGAACTAGTTGTCGTGATTGTCTTGTCAAGCAAAAGATCTTTCACGAAACAGCCAACCAACGTGATCTGCATCAAATGGCTTTTGTCGCTGACCCTGGATAGACTTTTGCTCAAGAAGTCTCCTGAATTGCCTTCTACGTACCGCCAAGCCCAAACCTTCAGTTGTCTTTTCTTGAGCTATGCAACTCAGCAGCGCCCACTTATCCGGCCGAGACAAGATACTACCATTGGCGCACAGAGCGACTTAATTCTGCAAAGCACGCAGTTACCGAATTGCATCTCGAGTAGGCTCCCAGCTATATGCTAATGCTATGCGCGGCCTGCGCTTTCTCTTCCGCGCTGTTTAATGGCAGGGACAGTGCATAAACTACTCACTCCATCCACAACCCTAGGCATTTTCAAATGGCGAATTCGAAAGATGCTCGCCAGAGGCAGCGCTGTAGTAACGACTGGCTGTACTGCATACTAATTTGTCTGCGAACCAAATTTCAGAAGTCATCTGATGGGCGAATGCTGCTGATGGCGTGCGTTTGCGAAAAAGTGATCCTATCTCCTTCCTCCCCGATTGAGATTTTGCTTCGGTTCTCCCAAATTGAGGGGTGATTTCTACTTGAGAATTTCCCTCTTTTGCTTCCACGTTAGCTCCCTGTGACACACCCGCGATATCAGTGATGTCGGAGTTGTCGTTGCGTTGTTGAACCAAGGCAAAGCTGCGAATCCCTCCGTTCCTATCATTCCGCGCTTCCTCATAGCTCGCACACTTGCGCGCTTTCCCTGAGCAGTGGAATCGCAACTGTGTATTTCTGGGATTGAAGTCATCATAACAACGAACAGAAGGAAAAAAATAGAAATTTTGAGCAGGGAAAAATACTCTTGTGACACGCAGACGGGTTACAATAGTAGTCATCCTGGGTGACGGTCCGATAAATCTCGATGCAGTCATTACGACTAATTTTTTCCAGTCGACGAGTGGTAGCTAGTGCGATCCAGCAACAACAAAATGTAACGAGATGTACCACATTAATAATAATTCCATGCAGCGTAACAGAGCCATGATTTTTCGAAATGTATTGAGTGTTCTACTAATCTTTGTTATCATAACAGCGGCAAATGCAGCGGCTGAAGAGAAAATACGGTCGTCGCCTTCCTCGACTGAACAAACATCCACTGTCCCCGGTGAAGGTGACATTGCCATTATGCAAAAAGAAATTAAATGGGGCATGCAAGAAATGCAACGCTATAAAACAATTCGAGGTGCCTGGCCAGTTAGAATGCACGGGGAAGAAAATACTGACGATGACGATGACAGCAAGAAGAAACGGGGCAAGGAAGTTTTCAGCAGTCGCAAAGCACACCAAAAGGCAACTGCAGGAGCCACCGTGCGGGGGGCGGCACATCCCGAACATTCCGAACATTCATCATATTGGAATCTACTGGTTTCAGTCTTTTGAACACCATAGAAGGGACTTTTAGTGATTTAATCGACGCTTAGTGATTATTAGACAAGTTGTCAACATTACAAACAGGAAGCAAAGGACCCGTTGATGGATGTGTCGATCGCCAACAGCAACCTCAGACCTCAGGTATCTGCACCATAGTCACGTGAGAAAGCAGACGTAAATCCTGACTTATGACGAGCAGCATGACAACGGCCCGAAATCGTGGCTACGTCGAAAATATCCTGGTAAAAGGAATTCTCTTGTGAAGTTGCCCTGCAAAGACAAGAGACAAGTAAACACACGTTGCTCAATGCTCAATGGCATTCTGGATTCTGGCACATCTCCAAAAACTGCCGGATACAAGTTATGCTCCATTAGTATTATCTTTTTAAGGGACAAAACAACTAGCATCACTTTTTATGCACATAATGTGTTGCTATGTTGTGCGAGTGCGAAATAAATAGTAGAAACATATGTTGTACCAGGTACACAAGTACAAGACTTCTCTACTACTCTAGCTAGCTACTGGTAGACCTCTACTACTACTCTAGTAGTCTAGCTTGTAGTAGTCTACTATTAAATACTCGAGTAGCGATTTTGTGGCATGATGCTACCAGTACTACTAGTATCTTCGTAGCTAGAGTAGTAGTGACAGTAATTGCTTGCTATGATACCGTACTGGTACTCAGTTGAGGGGTACGTGAGTGCGTTCAAGTACCGCAGGAAATATATCTAGTACAGTATTACTCGTGTATTGAATTTTTTTAGTGAATGCGCTCGTTCGTCCGTGTCAGGGGCGGCAGCGCAGCGCAAAACCCTTCACCGGACATTGCTACAACCGTCTTTTTAACCAGGTAATTTTTTCAATCTGAAAAGTAGTAAAAAAATATCCAAAATGCCTGGTGTGCCGGTAGACACCTCCGGCAACCACTCAGCGTTCTTTCGAAGCTTGACGAAAGGCTGAAACCTGCCGAGAAAGTAGCCAGACGAGGCGCAGATGAGAATGCCATGCAATGATCTGACTTGGTACGTTTCATGGACGACCATTGACATAGCATTCCTAATGGCCGTACTTAAAAAGGCTAAGTTCACTTTTTGACCACCAGAAAGGAGCCAGGTGATTATTTATTTTACTGAATACTACCAGCAGTATTAATAGTCCCGGAACTGCCCTTTCAAGCTACAGGTACTACTACGACTAGTAGTACCAGTACCAGTGTAGTAGTAGTGGTAATAATTATTTTGGTTATAGGCCCTTCTGATAGATGACTATTATTATGACCTCTTCACAGAGTGCCTGGCTCGCTCCGCCCATGGTTACTACCTGGTGGAGTACTCTACTTATTACGCCAGCCAGTACTGGAGTGTACTGTCCCAACACACCAGAAGTTTCATGCTGCATGCTACCCGTAGACTCTCTAGTATTGCTCATCACGCAGAACAATAGTATGGTACTAGAGTGTGTTTTTACAAATTAAAATCACTGAACATTACACTGTACCAGGTAATAAAGAGTTATTAAATTCTCTACGAGCGCAAGGAATCGATTTACAAGACGCAAAAGATCAGCAGCAACCAAAAACATGAGCACATCTCGCCGGAGCAAGGAGTACAGCAAGGACGGCCCTTCCGTGGACTCCTCTGGACGGTCTTCCTACAAGCCTCGACCTGAACAATTCGAGGATGACCACCTTGACGAAGATGATCAACAATCAAATTCGTCCTTTTCGGACGGATCCGAGTCCAACAGCGATGGATCTTCGTACGAGTCCTCGTACGAGTCCGATTTGAATTCTTCTAAAGTAGCAGCGAAGCAAACACTTAATATTGCCAAGAGGGAGACCAATCGAGTTCAGGCCTGGCGCACCGTCTTATCCATAATGCTGTTGGTCACGGGAGGGATTGTAATCGTGACAACCTATATGTTTTTAGCGGAAAATGAAACGAGCGAATTTAAAAGTGCGGTACGATTCCTATTGTCGTATTCAGCTACTTGGTGTATTTCTATTGATGGATCATGCATTGCAAAGCGCATTGGCAATCCGGCATCCTTCATCTTCAGTCATCTAACCTCTTGCATGTTTCTTATTAACCTTAATACTTTGCTTACCCACAACAACAGTTCGAACAAGCGGCACTGACCGTGTCCGATTCGTTGCAGTTCAACAATGTCAAGATGATTGATTCCATGACCAGCCGTTCAGAATCTATTACATCTCTAGTGTTGGCTACAGGTATGCAGTGGCCATTCGTGACGATTCCTCACTTTGAGATTCGTGGGGATCGGGCGCGCAAGGAGTCGCTTGCGGAAACGTTTGGGTTTTCTCCGCTTGTAAGTGCCGCCGATAAAGACGAGTGGGAAGCCTACACCATTCAAAACCAAGCATGGGTCTTGTAGGGGCGTGGATTTGATATAGACACAACACAGGAAGATTTTATGCCATCGTCTCCCCTTATTCCTACCGAAATTACTTATCAGAACGAAATGGGAACACTCAGCCCCTACGGAGCTGTAAATGAATCCACGCCCGATACTCCATTTGCAGTGAACTGGCAGATGTCCCCCGTCCCAGCCTTGACCGCAAGTGTGAATTCTAATTTGCGAACCTCGCCTCTTTATCGCCACTTGATTCAACTGATGGTGGATTCGCATAATACTGTCTTGTCGAATTTTGTTGACCTTGGCGAATCTTATGATAATGTCATCACCCCGGAGGATCATCAAGCGCTCCACGAAGAATTTGTTGGATCGAGCGAAGGTACATTCTTCAGGGCTCGAGACCGACCACATTCGGTCCGACTAGCACCTATTTATGACACCTTCCAAACGGCCTCGAGACAGGTTGTCGGTATGGTATGGTCTATTGTTCCGTGGGACTGGCAACTGGCTGGCCTCTTACCGGACGGAACCGAGACAATCTATGTTGTTCTTGATAATAGTTGTGGGCAGTCATATACGTACGAAATCCGGGGTCCAACCGCAATCCTCGTTGGGCCAGGTGATCTTCACGAAGGATCATACGAGGATATGGTCGTTGAAGGTTCTTTCTCTCAAGAGCCGGCTGTACTTGATTACAATGCTAGTATTGTGGGCGGTGATAAATTCACGGTGGAAGGTCACAGTTACACGCTGTGTAAATATCGAGCTTTGATTTATCCGACAAGTGAAATGGAAGAATCCTACGATACTGGGCGCCCCGAAACGTTTGCTATCATTATGGGAGGAATCTTTTTGCTGACAGGTATGATATTTTTGATCTTCATTCGGTATGTTCAGCAGCGACAAGATATGGTCATGGCCACAGCCACTCGGACCAGTGCAATTGTAAGCTCGCTTTTTCCTGCCAATGTGCGTGATCGTATTATGAAAGATGCAGAGGAACAAGGCCGACTAGATGCCAATGGGGGCAAGGCAAGAGGAGGAAATTGGAGGCTCCAGGGCGGAGAAGACGGTCTCGGACCTAAATTCAAATTAGAAAATTTCATTGCTGCCAAAGGTGGCAAAAAAGGCGATGTATCTCTTGAGGACGGCGAACTCGATGCCTTCAAAAGTAAACCTATCGCCGACTTATTTCCTGACGCTACGGTCCTTTTTGCTGGTGAGTATAAAACCCTAAATTGCAATTGCTCTTTGCCTTTACAAAGACTACATCTCACACTGACATTTTCTTTTTAGATCTTGTGGGTTTTACGGCGTGGAGTTCGGAACGCGAGCCTACGCAAGTATTCCAGTTGCTGTAAGTTCTGGTGGGCCTTTTTGATTCAGGGCGTAAAAATTGATTCTGACGATTTTATGTTCTTGTCAACAGTGAAACCTTGTATCATGCCTTTGATACAATCGCCCGGAAAAGGCGAGTCTTCAAGGTCGAAACGATTGGTGATTGCTATGTAGCCGTCACAGGTCTTCCTGGTGCGTTTCTTGTTTAGGGGGATGGGTCCGCCTTTTTCCAGCTTCTTTTCATGTTCTCTCAACCGAATGCCTGCTTCTTTCGCTT
>Ga0100393_10005634_pt1 | contig 11287 bp, 9 predicted proteins | sample CryGeymeta201517_FD_81546 | JGI IMG/M metagenome (GOLD analysis project Ga0100393, IMG submission 81546) | Groundwater microbial communities from Crystal Geyser aquifers in Utah, USA - Crystal Geyser metaG 2015-17 | ecosystem: Environmental > Aquatic > Deep subsurface > Groundwater | place: USA... | reverse complement strand
TGTCGGAAGTTCGACCTTAGCCTTGGGTTATCATAGTCCGCTTCATATAACCGCTGAGCAACATATCACGCTTGAAGATTTCTCACCGCGAGTTGATGGCAACGCATTGTTATTAACACTGAAAAAAGACACTGCTGGCAACAGCAACTTTAATGATGCCTACCAAGCCGCCATCAGCTGCTTTGGTGCCTCTTCAACGGTGTCGATTGAAGATGAAGATTTGGAAGATGTATTCCTACGTCTCACCAATAACCCGGCCGAGGTGCAAGCATGAACTGGTACGGCTGCTATACCCTTTTTACTCGTGAAGTGCGCAGGTTTTTAAATGTGAACATGCAAACCATTGTTGCGCCTGCCCTTACAGCCGTGATGTATTTGATTGTGTTTAGTTATGCCATGGGTGATAGGCAAGTCCCTGGCATGGAAGTGGATTATTTTAATTTCTTGATTCCTGGCCTGGTGATGATGGCCATGCTACAAAATGCTTTTGCCAACACTTCCAGTTCTATCATGGTCGGCAAGCTGATGAATGTGCAGATTATTTTGATGATGGCACCATTATCTGCTTTAGAATTAATTGTCGCCTTTTTATCAGCCGCAGTTGTGCGCGCAGTGATTGTCGGTGTGGTGTTATTATTGGTTTTGGTGCCCTTTACCCACATCCCCATTGGCAATATTGGCTTTATCTTATTTTACGGCATTTGCGGCAGCATCATCATGGGCGCGATGGGTTTGATTGGCGGCATGTGGTCGAAAACTTTTGATGATATGGCATTGCTCAACAATTTTATTATCATGCCGCTCACCTTTTTATCAGGCGTATTTTATTCGGTGAAACAACTCCCCGAAATGTGGCAATCCGTGAACCATTGGAACCCATTTTTCTATCTTATCGATGGCTTCCGCTTTGGCTTCTTAGGCGTTGGTGACACCGACCCCTACAAGGCAATGTCTATCGTATTGATTGCCACACTGATTTCCATTGCCGCCTGCCTCAAGCTCTGGTCTTTGGGCTGGCGTTTAAAAGAATAAGCTTTTAAACATCGACCTATCAAAGCTCCAATATTTGACATGTAAAAACCTAACTCACAAGATGTACCGCATAACAGTACATCATCAAGGTGGGTGTCATGGAAAGTATCAGTGTTAATAAATTTCGCGACAACATAAAATCGCTTGTAGAGCAAGTGGTTACAGACCATTTACCGCTTAAAGTGACCCGAAGAAGTGGTGATGATTTTATCGTCATCAGTGCCGATGATTGGGAGCGCGAGCAAGAAACATTACATGTTCTGCAAAATTCCGACCTCATGAAACAAATTGCCGCATCTTCAGCTACACATACAAAAAACAGTGGTTACAAGCCAAGTGACAGAGAAATGAATGAGATCACTGGTCTTTGAGGGTAGCACTTGGGCGGCATACGAAGCACTAAGGCTTAAAGATAAAAAACTGCATACATCGCTGTGCAGAATTTTAAAAGAATTGCTTCGTGAAGACCCAAGCAAAGGAACAGGCAAACCTGAACCACTCAAACATAATCTCTCAGGTCTTTGGTCGCGCCGCATCAGCCAAAAAGACCGTATCATCTACAAATATGACAACGACTACATCTACATTTTCGCTATCGGCGGGCATTACGATCAACTTTAAGTTTGAATTTCCCCATTATTATTTGGGGCTATAATAACAAATTATTCTTAACTCACTTGATACAGAGGGTACTTAAGAAAAGCCTTAAAGCCAATCAGGAAATGAATCTAATATTTCAGCCGCTTTTTGGGCTTCTTTACTTTCAATAAAAGACCTCAGTCCAACTATCAATGGTCCGTTAGGCTTTAGTAAAAATGCATTTATAGGTGCAGGTGCAGGTGCACGCCTCTTATCGACTTTAATGTATGCAACGTAACCAGCAAAATTGACTTGGATGAAATTAACATGTCCAAATCTCTGCTGATGAGGGTCCATCATTATATTTGAGCCGATTTCATCATTGTATCTAGTTAGAATTACTGAAAACTCATCTTGAGACCTTGGGTCTGGATTTGGTGAGCCGCTGATATATTTCCTTAATTGCTCACGATACCCCCCAATCTTAACTCGCGAAAATATAGGCCGTTCTGATACTGAAACTCTCCATAGCAGACTCATGAAAAACAACTTCAAAAGTGAATAGTTAACATCTACCAACCGATAAGCTTTTTTCTCCCCATTTGAGTTCTTTATAAAAAATTTTTCTTTATACTCTTGTAATAGCAACTTATGAGCATAATCGTCCCATCCTGAAAAAGATGCCTCGCAGCTATCACAAATTATTCGATCGTACTCACCTAAAGGGACCTTTTTTGGGTAAGGCGAATTTCTACTATAAACCTTCACAACACTACCCTCTGAATACATATTTTTAAACATGCTCAAAGGAATTATATGAGATTTTACAAGCTTCCTATCTTGGAGACATAACTTACACTTGGGCAAATCCACTCCCTATTCTCCAAAATAAATTAAACCACATTGTTACCAGCGGCAAAACCTGATGACCAAGCCCATTGGAAATTGAAGCCGCCCAAATGGCCGGTCACATCAACAACTTCACCAATAAAATATAAGCCTTGTTGGGATTTGGCTTCCATGGTTTTTGAATCCAAATCACGGGTATCGACCCCGCCTACGGTGACCTCTGCGGTGCGATAGCACTCAGTGCTGCCGGGTTTGATACGCCATGCGTGCAAGAAGTTTGCTATAACATCCATATCTTTATCAGAGAGCGACTGCATCTTTTGTTGCAGTGGCAAGCTTTCTGCAAACAAAGCCACCAAACGTTTGGGTAAGATGCTTGAAAGCACTGTGGACACTTGTGCTAGCGGTTGCTCCAACTTCTTTTCCGATAAAAACAAAGCGGCGTTTATCTGCGGCAAGACATCGACAAGCAATGAATCACCTGGCGTCCAATACGAGGAAATTTGCAGTATGGCTGGGCCTGATAATCCTCTGTGGGTAAAGAGCATGGCTTCTTTAAAAATGGGGCTGCGCTTTTTATCGGCAATCGATACCGACACAGGAATGGCAATGCCTGCCAAAGCCAAAAAGTCTTCTTTTTCTCTGCCGCTAAAGGTGAAAGGCACCAAACCTGGACGCGGGGTGACGATGCGTAAGCCAAATTGTTTGGCGATGTTGTGTCCCCAACCTGTAGCACCCATTTTGGGAATAGATAATGCGCCCGTAGCTACAACTAGCGCACTTGCTTGAATGTTTAGCGCCTCACCTTGTTTGGAAACAAACAAATGATATGCATCTTCATGAGAGAGGCTTAGCACCTCAGTTTCTAACCAGAGCTGAACACCCACTTCAGCACAAGCGGAGAGCAGCATATCAATAACTGCTTGCGCCGAAACATCACAAAAGAGCTGCCCATGTTCACGCTCATGAAAAGTGATGCCGGAATCTTCCACCCAGCGAATAAAATCATCTGCGGTGTAACCTGCCAATGCTGATTTACAGAAATGGGGGTTTTCGCTTAAATAATTTTCAGCTTTAACAAAACGATTGGTAAAATTGCAGCGGCCGCCGCCTGAAATACGAATCTTCTCCGCAGCCTTTTTCGCCTTATCTAACACCAACACCGATTTACCGCGTTTGGCCGCAGTGGCCGCGCACATCAAACCCGCTGCGCCTGCCCCTACAATCACCACATCATAAACCAGATTCGTATTCATCTGCCTATAGTTGAAAAACATCATTTGATTTGCAAATTTTATTCGCAAATGCGTATAGGCTTACGATTATTGTCTATATATTCGGAGCCAAGATGGCTATGATTACGCCCTATCATTTTTTAAGCGAAACAATGGAGTGCAACGTTTATGACAGATTCCTCAGTAAACATGAATACGGCAGAAAACGAGGCAGCTCGCCAGCCTTATCCGAATTCAAAGAAGGTATACATTCAAGGCTCTCGCCCGGACATTCGTGTGCCGATGCGCGAAATCAGTTTGTCACCTACCACTACCTCTGCAGGTATCGAAGAAAACCACCCCATTTTAGTTTACGATACATCTGGTCCGTACACTGACCCTGAAGTCACACTGGATTTGAAAAAAGGGCTTCCTGATGTGCGCACGACATGGATTGAAGAGCGCGATGACACCGCGTTTTTGACCGGATTATCTTCCAAATACGGCAATGAGCGCCGTGATGACGAAAGCATTAATCACCTTCGCTTTGAGCACCTCAAACAACCACGTAAAGCCAAAGTCGGCAAAAACGTAACGCAAATGCATTACGCTCGCCAAGGCATCATTACCCCAGAAATGGAATATGTGGCGATTCGTGAAAACCAACGCCGTGAACATTTGCGTGAAATTACCAAACAACACCCAGGCCAATCCTTTGGTGCCAGCATTCCCCGTGTCATTACTGGTGAATTTGTGCGCGAAGAAATCGCCCGTGGCCGCGCTATTATTCCAGCCAATATCAACCATCCTGAATTGGAGCCAATGATTATCGGCCGCAATTTCTTGGTCAAAATCAATGGTAATATCGGCAACTCAGCTTTGGGCTCCTCCATTGAAGAAGAAGTAGATAAAATGACATGGGCAACCCGTTGGGGTGCCGACACCATCATGGATTTATCCACAGGCAAAAACATTCACGAAACCCGCGAATGGATTATCCGCAATGCGGCAGTGCCTATTGGCACCGTGCCAATTTACCAAGCTTTGGAAAAAGTGAATGGCATTGCTGAAGACTTAACATGGGAAGTCTTCCGCGACACTTTGATTGAGCAAGCAGAACAAGGCGTGGATTACTTCACCATCCACTCTGGCGTATTGCTGCGTTATGTGCCGCTTACAGCCAATCGTTTGGCTGGCATCGTATCGCGTGGCGGCTCTATTATGGCCAAATGGTGCTTATCGCATCATAAAGAAAACTTCCTCTACACCCATTTTGAAGACATTTGCCAAATCATGAAAGCCTACGATGTATCCTTTTCATTGGGTGATGGCTTGCGCCCCGGCGCAATTGCTGATGCCAATGATGCGGCGCAATTGGGCGAGCTTAAAACCTTGGGCGAACTCACTCAAATCGCATGGAAACATGATGTGCAAGTGATGATTGAAGGCCCAGGCCATGTGCCTATGCAAATGATCAAAGAAAACATGGATTTGCAACTTGAATATTGTGATGAAGCGCCTTTCTACACCTTAGGCCCCCTCACCACAGATATTGCACCAGGTTATGACCATATCACTTCTGGTATCGGCGCCGCCCAGATCGGTTGGTATGGCTGCGCTATGCTTTGTTATGTAACGCCTAAAGAACATTTGGGTCTGCCTAACCGTGACGATGTGAAAACTGGCGTGATTACATACAAAATTGCAGCCCACGCTGCTGATTTGGCCAAAGGCCATCCCGGTTGTCAGCAACGCGATGATGCGTTGTCCAAGGCTCGCTTTGAATTCCGCTGGGAAGATCAGTTTAATTTATCATTAGACCCTGACACAGCTCGCTCATTCCACGATGAAACATTGCCAAAGGAATCTGCCAAAGTGGCGCATTTCTGCTCCATGTGCGGCCCGAAATTCTGCTCGATGAAAATCACCCAAGATGTACGTGATTATGCAGCAGAACATGGCATTGAAGCCATGAATGCCATCGAAGCTGGTATGTACGAGCAATCGGAAACATTCAAAGAAAAAGGCAGCGAGATTTACCACAAAGCCTAAGTCTTAAAGCACCACAAAAAAGCCAGCCTTGGTGAAACCTTAGGGTGGCTTTTTTTATGCTTTATTTTCACCGCGAAGGACGCGAAGTTACGCTAAGGATTTCAATGGGAATCCCCCCTTGTTTCTTTGGTACCTGAAGGAAAAACACCAAAGTTTAAGGGGCGGTTTTGATTCAAGGCGTTTTGATTCAATGCATCTTGCCTTTCAGGGCAAGCCCCGCACTTCGTGCGCCCAAAAGTGGCGTCATCCACCATGAACGAACGTACTACAGTTCGTGCGCTCCAAACCAACTATCTGCCGAAGCAATATCCGCAATCAAAGGCACATCCAATGTCACCGCAGCTTCCATCACGTCTTTAATCAACTTCGAAACCCGTTCCACATCAGCATCGGGGCATTCCACAATCAATTCATCATGCACCTGCATAATCAATGAAGCTTTTGGCTCTTCTGCTTTGAGGCGTTTTTGCAAATGAATCATCGCGACTTTAATGATGTCTGCAGCTGAACCCTGCAACGGTGCATTGATGGCGGTGCGCTCTGCATAAGCTTGCATCATTTTGTTGCTACTGTTGATATCGTGCACAAACACCCAATGCCCAAGCAGCGTTTCCACGTAACCTTGCTTACGGGCTTTTTCCAGGGTGATATCCATAAATGTTTGCACGCTTGGGTATTGCGCAAAATAGGCTTCAATAAAGGCTTTGGCTTCGCCACGGCTAACATTGAGCTGCTTGGCCAAACCAAACGCACTCATGCCATATAAAATACCAAAATTCACAGCCTTAGCCCGACGGCGCATTTCACCGCTTACTTCTTCCAGCGGAATCTGATTCACAGCTGCAGCAGTGGCAGCATGAATATCCAGGCCATCAGCAAATGCTTTTTTAAGCACTGCATCACCTGAAAAATGCGCCATCAAACGCAATTCAATTTGCGAGTAATCGGCAGCAATAAGCTTGTGTCCCGCTTCAGCGACAAACGCTTTGCGAATCTCACGGCCTTCGGTGCTGCGAATAGGAATGTTTTGTAGGTTAGGATTGGTCGAAGACAAACGGCCAGTGGTGGTTACCGCTTGATTGTAAGATGTATGCACCCGTTTGGTTTTGTTGTTAATTATTTTTTGCAGGGCATCGGTGTAAGTCGATTTCAATTTCGATAAACCGCGCGATTCCACAATCAAACTCGGCACTTCATGCTCTTCCGCCAATTTTTCCAACACATCTTGCCCTGTTGCCCACTGACCCGACTTGGTTTTTTTACCACCCTCTAGACCCAAGGTTTCAAAGAGCAATACACCCAACTGCTTGGGCGAGCGCACATTAAAATCTTCGCCTGCAGCCAAATAAATTTGCTTCTCCAAGGTTTCAATGCGTTCACCAAATACTTTGGAGAGTGTGGCCAGTTGCGCCGCATCCACATATGCCCCAACCCACTCCATATCGGCCAACACCAAAGACAATGGTAACTCAATCTCGTCATGACGCACCAAGCGCCCATTGGCTTCTGCTAGCAACTTGGCGCACAAGCGCAACGTCACTTCTGCATCTTCTGCTGCATAAATGGCTGCTTGCGGCACGTCCACCAAATCAAAAGTAATTTGTTTCACGCCTTTGCCTGCCACGTCCTCAAAAGGGATACATTGATGGTTAAGGTATTTCAGCGCCAATTTATCCATGCCCACGGCTTGACCTGGCTCAAGCACATAAGCAAGCAGCATGGTGTCGTATGCAATGCCAGCAAGCTGGATATCTTCAGTGCGTAGAATTTGTAAATCGTATTTGGCGTGTTGCAAACATTTACGATGCTTTTCACTTTCCAAGACAGGTTTCAGAGCGTTTAGTACCAACTCTTTGGCCAACTGCTTGGGCGATTCGCTGAGCAAATCAGCAGCGCGATGACCCACGGGCACATACCAGCCTTCGCCAGCCTTGACCGAAAAAGATAAACCCACCAAAGCTGCATCGTGCACATTTAGCGAAGTGGTTTCGGTATCCACAGCGATCAAGTCAGCTTCTTCCAAAGCGCTAATCAATTGCGCCAATTTCTACTCATCATCCACTACATACGTCACCAGCCCTTTTGCAGAGCTTGGTTCTCCCAAATCAGCAACTTCATGGTCCACATGGTCACTGGCCTCATCTTCAAGCACATCTGGTGCAGTTGCGGTAACATCAGAAATCGATGCATCGGCAAACTCGGCAGTGAGCCTGCGAAACTCCAGTTCTGCAAACAGTTTGGTTAACACTTCACGGTTGGGTTGTTGCACAATCAAATCATCAAGGGTGATAGGCAGCGGCGTTTGCTCATCCAAAGCCACCAAGTTGTAAGACAAACGGGCTATCTCGGCAAATTCAATGAGATTTTCTCGGCGTTTATTTTGTTTGATTTCATGGGCATGCGTTAAGATGCCTTCCAAATCACCATACGCATTCAAAAGTTCCACTGCTGTTTTCGGACCAATGCCTGGCACACCCGGAATATTGTCAGCAGAATCACCGGAGAGCGCCAACAAGTCTTGAATACGATCAGGGCCAACACCCCATTTCTCCATCACTTCGTCCGCGCCATATTCTTTGCGGCGCATGGTATCGAGCATCCAAATCTTATCGCCCACCAACTGCATCAAATCTTTATCGGTGGAGACAATGGTCACATCCCAACCTTTGGCCTCAGCTTGCCTGGCTAATGTAGCAATCACATCATCGGCCTCATAATTTTCCACACACACACGCGGCAAATTAAAACCATCAGTTACATCAAACACATACTGCCACTGTGCTGCCAAATCCTCAGGCATGGGCGGCCGATGGGCTTTGTATTCGGCATACATTGCATTACGAAAAGTTCCACCTTTAGGGTCAAAGACCACAGCCACATGCGTGGGCTTCAAATCCTTAATAATCCCGCGCACCATTTGCACATACCCAAACACCGCATTGGTCGGCTGGCCTTTGGAGTTGCTCAGATTGTGTTTAACGGCATGAAATGCCCGAAACACATAGTTGGGGCCATCGATAAGAACTAAATGCGGCATGGGGCATCCTTGGGATAATGAAGTGTTCCAATGATGTGGTTATCTACGTATTGGTCAACGGTTCAATTTATACATATTTTAAACCGCGAAGGACGCGAAGTTTCGCAAAGTATTTAGCGAAGGGGCAACCCTCCCCCTGTTATAGCTATGCCGCAGTCTTGCCTATTGAAAATGGATAGGCGCAGTAACACGCGCCCATTTTCAATAGGCAAAGCGCAGGAAATTCATAGCTATTGAGGGGCAGCTTTTTGGTTCGTTTTGATGCCGCGTTTGATAAATTACTGCTTAAACGTGCGATAAACACTTTATATGCTGATTACACAATGTGAAACGTGGTTTCAGAATCAGCTTCATGCTAGCTCAGCTTACCAGTTCCAAATCAACAGTTCACCAGTGTTTTTGCCTTGGCTGCCTTTAGGCAATGTGTAGGTAATCTTCAGCTCTTTTATTAATCAAGTCGCCATTGATATCATTGAGTACTTCACACTTGGATTTAACCTTTGCAAATAGCAGCGCTGCAGCACCACAGACGGCTCCAATGTGTGTTTGGGGAATATAGGCAGGATATCTTTCACTAAACGACCTTTGCCGCCTATCCAGGGTATTTATCATGATAAAAATGCGCTGATTTGCGGCGCGATCGCTGCAGCCAACGCCGCACCATTTTCATCGGTGTAGATTCGCGCTTTGCCATTGATAATCCTATCCCAGGTGAGTTTATTACTTGCGCTCATCGCTGCATACACATCTTCTCCCATTGGCACTTTGGCGAAAATCGATAAATGCGCCAGCGCTGCAAGCTCACGGGCCGTTGATTCATCACAACGAACGACTGAGATCGTTTCGGCGCCAAGCCGAATAGTGTCAAGCTTGGCAATCGTTAGCTTTACAAAGTTGCCTTCATCATCAAATTGTTTCAACGATGCCGGCGCTTCTGCCAACAACGCTACTGTCTCGTTTGAGTACGTCGCTATATCATACATCACTCATGCCCTCGCTTCTGCTTCGGATAGCTCGAAGTCATATATTTTAAAATTGATGAAGCCGTTAAACCCATCCCCGATTTTTATCGGTCCGGATGGCAGGGCATTGTGCTGACCCACTGGAACGTCACGCACTTTCCTGCCATCCAGGTAACACCGGACGCTTGATTGCCCCTGCGTAACAATAAGCTTGTGCACGCGTCGCGCAGTTAGCCCTGTAACTGCTTGACTAACAAAAAAGGCACACGAACCAAGAATCACCCACAGATTGCCACCGCGCAACTCAATGAAGTTTTTATCGTCTAAATAACTACCAAGTTTTAGCAGGAATTGACTATCAGGCACCAGAGCGTCGACACTAAACTCAATCACAAATGAACACGGTGCACCACTAATTAGCACATTCCCAGCTTGCTTTAGGCTCATAAAGCCATCTGAAGCTCTGGTTGATGTGAGTATATCAGAATCGTTCGGGATATATGATGATGTGTATGCTTTAGGCTCGACACCGACGCCGGTCACATATGCAGAGGTCGCAACATTATCATCAGACATAATCTTCAAACGGATTGCGCCTGATGGGGAAGATAAAAACTCTGTAACCACGGTGACGGCATGGTGGTCTCTTGTGATTCGCTCAGGAGATTCTGAGCTAACCAGCGCCATGTTAATCTTCCACTTCCCCGGACCAGCAATTGCTCCATTCTCCAGCCTAATGCTGCCAGTCGGGCTCGTTATTGAATCTTGCATTAAGTAGAGCGATGGTTCATGCCTTTCCATAAAATTGGATGACGCTATATCCTGGAACACATCACTATCCCCCATACCAGAAGACAAGCCACTGACAAGCTGCATAGTTTTACCCGCAAATGGCGCAGGCACAGCACTTGCATCAACTGTAGCTACACCACGCTTAACCCAGGGGGCTGTGTCAAGGTCTTCACTACGGCGAATCAAGTTCGTCGAGCCAATGGACTCGTGCCGAAGCATTATTCTTCCATTCTGGGCGCGCGCATAGCGCGGCTCATTGGGGGCTGCGACTTTATCTAATCCGTCGAGAGGATCCATATAAACTGCGCCTGATGCGCGTTCAAAAGTCAATTTACCACTGTATTTCCCCTCAGGGCGCGCGGCATAGATAAACCCATCTGTAAGCGGCGCATCTCCGCCTGACACAGTGCGAACATAAATATACGTGGGGGCGCTAGCATGCACGACAAAAGAGCCAACGCTATCAATATACCATAGGCCAGATACATCACCAGCAACAGTGCCGTCAATTTTGTATTGATCGTATCCCGCAGCGGCATGCGTAAGCGTTACCAATGTCGGCTGAATGTCTGCACTTGGATAAGGATCAATCATTGATCGTTTGCCGGTAATTTCAGTCATTGGACTAGCCACATTGCTTACCAGCCCAAGCAATCCTCTGTCTTTATCGACTTCAAAGAGCGCAGCACCCCCGCTGAGCAATTTAAATGCATCAAGACCGAGGGCTGACAAATCGGCCTCAGCACCTGCGCCGATGGATGTCGCCAGAG
>Ga0100393_10005627_pt1 | contig 11292 bp, 6 predicted proteins | sample CryGeymeta201517_FD_81546 | JGI IMG/M metagenome (GOLD analysis project Ga0100393, IMG submission 81546) | Groundwater microbial communities from Crystal Geyser aquifers in Utah, USA - Crystal Geyser metaG 2015-17 | ecosystem: Environmental > Aquatic > Deep subsurface > Groundwater | place: USA... | reverse complement strand
GCGTTGGATTCAGGCGCAAGCGCGTGGACGCCGTTCGCCAAGTCGATTTCTCCGTGAACGAAGGGGAGATTTTTGGCGTGATTGGCCCAAACGGGGCCGGCAAAACGACGACGATCAAAATGATTACGGGGCTGGTCACACCAGAGCGCGGAACCGTCAAAGTGCATGGCATCTCGGCCTCCGAGGTTCGTTCACGCGAAGACATGGGCTATTTGCCCGAAAACCCTTATTTCTATGAACACCTGACCGCCCGGGAAATGCTGCGCTTTTATGGCCAGCTTTTTGGCATGGGTGGCAAGACGCTTGAAAAACGCGCCGCCGAACTCATTGAACGCGTTGGCCTGACGGAAGCTGCCGACCGCCCGTTGAAACGTTATTCAAAGGGCATGCGGCAACGGGCTGGAATCGCCCAAGCGTTAATCAATGATCCCAGGCTTGTGATTTTGGACGAACCGCAGAGCGGACTCGATCCGGTTGGCCGCAAAGAAGTGCGCGACTTGATTTTTGGACTGCGTGAAGAAGGCAAAACTGTGTTGTTTGCGTCGCATATCCTGTCGGATGTCGAGGCGATTTGCGACAGGGTCGCTGTTTTGCACCTTGGCGTCTTGCGTGGAGTGGGCAGTGTGCAGGAACTGACGTCGGATGCCACGACCCGATATGAGCTTCGGGTGAGCGGCTTCGACACCAAGGCCTTTGAATACGCCCGTACGCTTCGTGAGAGCGTCGAGGACGTCCTGCTCGAGGTCGACACGCCAGCTCAGCGCGACGAAGTTTTGAAGGCCGTACTGAGCGCAGGAGGCACCGTGCAATCTGTAACACCTCATAAGGAAAGCCTGGAAGACATCTTCATGCGTGAAACCAAGGCCGTCTCATGAATCGCATCTGGCGCCCGATACTCGCCATCGCGGTAAACTCCTATCGCGAGGCGCTTCGAAACAAAATGCTGGGGACCTTCGGACTCTTTGCCCCTGCCCTTGTCGGCATGAGCATTTTGCTCGGTCAAATGTCGGTAAACCAGGAGGCACGTGTCGCGCGCGACATGTCGCTGTGGATGTCGACGATGTTCGGTGTGGCGATTGCCGTCTACGCCGCGATCACGCTCTTCCATGCGGAGATCGAACGACGCACCATTTACACCCTGCTCACCAAGCCCATCACGCGCTGGCAATTCGTGATCGGGAAATACGTCGGTGTCACGATGTTATGTGTGACTGTGACCGCTGTGTGTTTCGGGGTTTCGGCCGCAAACGTCGCCATTGCCGGCGGAGAAATCACGAGCACGATGGGCTTTGCCTATGTCACTCTTTTTCTTCAACTGACGATCATAACGTCGATTGCGATGCTCCTGGCCTCGTTCTCTTCATCTCTGCTCTCGGGGCTCGTCACGGCCGGTGTATTTGCAGCCGGCAGCCTCAGCAGCCAACTCGACGTAGCACGTTCAAGCCTTCGTGAAACAGCCCCTCAGGCCCGTTACTTGATTGATGCAGTTAAACTGGTGCTGCCCGACTTCCAGAGCTTAAACCTGTCGACCGAGACCACCTACGACGTCACGATTCCCCTGCATTATATTGGTGCGGCGTCCTGGTACGCCGCGTCATACGTGGGGCTGACCCTCATCGCGACGATCGTGATTCTGTCTCGTCGCGACTTCACCTAGAGAGCCGTGGGCCGTGAGCCGTGAGCCGTGAGCCGTGAGCCGTGAGCCGGCCTGGTCGTGACATTCAACGACCGCCAACGCGAGTCTTCGCCTCGTGCACGCGAACCGAACGATCACAACGGTGTTCACCAGCACCTTCCCAGTTTTTCTTGAGCACGAAATGGGCGGACTTCAAAGACCGTCCGATCCTCTGGGTCCATCGCCAAATACGCCAGGTATCGCTCTTCGAGAATCGCCCGCCATGTGACGGGAAAAGGCGGCGCGGCGGCGCGCCAACTCAGGATCTGTTTCCAAAGGTTCAGTTGCAGAATCGCAAGGCAGGGATGGAGGAGCCCGGCGCACCGGCGCAAATCACCGGGCTAACTGAGCCCTACGATGTAATCGCAAAGCCGGGCTGGAGCCCGGCGCACCGATCGCAAATCACCGGTCGCAAATCACCAGGCTAACAGAGCCCCTGGGATGTAATCGCAAGGCCGGGCTGGAGCCCGGCGCACCGGTCGCAAATGACGGGGCGAGCCCAACAGCCTGCGGCGCGCCGTAAAAGGCTTAAGGGAGGAAAGTCGCCTTCAAATCGCCAAAGAGTCCAACGAGAATTTGGATATCCTGTTGAGCATCGACGACGCAGCCTGTGATGTCGGCGCGATGGGTCTTGGACTGTCCGTTCTCCCGAACGAAGCCTTCGAGCTCATAGGTCGTCCCTTCTGGCGAAACCGAATCTGAGCACTCAAAAGAGCCTGCCTTCAAATTGGCGATGAAGGTCTCTCGCTGTGCTTCGACTCCAAGTGCCTGATAGTTACCGTCATCCTCAGGCAAATTAGCCTGCCGGCCATCTTGATTCGAGACGGTGCTCGAAACAAAATTGACGGTTTCACTCTTGATGCAGCCCGAAAGCTGGCAGTTTTCGGTCGCAATACGGCGGAAGATCAGCTGGGCAACATACGGATCCGCCGAGACCGTGGTGTTGTTGTTGGTCGGATTATTCGTCGAGTTGTTCGTCGAATTATTCGTCGAATTATTCGTTGTGTTGTTGGCTGTGTTGGTCGAATTGTTCGACACCGTTGTCGAATTATTCGTCGTGTTATTCGTCGTGTTATTCGCCGCGTTATTCGTGGCTCCATCGTCGTCGCCACAAGCCACAGCGAGGGCAAGTACTGCCATCAGTCCGTACTTCTTCATGTCGTGTTCTCTCTGCAATTTTCTCAAAAAAAAAAGGACCACACCCAATATGAGCGTGGTCCTAAAAAATCAGCTCAGCCGATTAGCGCAACTGGTCTGGACCAAGCGCGTTCCAGATGTAGCGAATCATGTCGAGACGAGCAACGACATCTTCCATCTGGTCTGAACGGTATTCAAGCGTAGCCAAGCGATTGGCGTAGTTGGCCGTACCAGGAGCTTCGCCGTCCAAGGCCGTCTTAGCTTCGACGTAGCGAAGTTTAAGCGTGTTGACCTGATCAACGAGGTCTCCCGAAATCGAATCGCCGTCGTTAGGGACCGGAGCACGGTAGATCTGGTTGGTGATCGGATGGACAAATTCCTTAACGACCGTACCAGGTGCGAGGTCTTGGCATTCGGTGTAGCCGACACAAACCTTGGCGTACTGACCAAAGTCAACGTCGCGGTCCTGCCATGTGTTGTTGTAGATGAACGAGTAAGCCAACATGTTGAAACGGTTGTTGAAGCTCACTGGAACATAGACGCGACGCATGTTGGCCTGAGGGTTAGGTGCGCCCGTACCGAAGGTGGCACGGTCGACTAGCACAGGGGCATCGTACGACGAAGTCTGTGGGTTGTAGACACCCGAGACGCCGTTGTAGTCGCCGATGATGAAGCCGCGAAGCATGCTGTAGAGCTCAGGACGGAACAGGGTCCAGTACGAGATGTTCGTGGCACGGAAATCCGTGATGAACTCACTACGAAGGAAGTTTCCGCTGATGCCAAAGAGCATCTGCGTAGCGACCGATTTGTCCACGTTCGAGCCGACGCGCGAGATGCGGTAGTCGTATTCGTTGGTGAAGTCGTAGTCGTATGGCTGACCTGCACCGAGTTCGACGTCGATGTAGTTCGTGCACTCGCCGCCGGCACGGTCCCACGAAGCGGGAACGTAGACATTGGTGAGGTCGTAGAACCAGTACTTGTTCTGTTCCGAGGTCTGCTCGTTGTACATGCAGTAACGCTGTGGCTCTGGCTGAGCCAACACTTCGGTGAAGAAGTTCAACGTGTCGATTGCAGCCGAACGAAGGTCGTCGGTGTAATCGCCGAAGTCATACCACTGGTAGTACGAGTAGTAGCGGAATGGGACGTTTGCAGCTGTGAAGATGCTCGAAACCCAGTTCGCGTAGTTGTTCACGTTCTCGTAACCCTTGTACAGACCACCACGATTGTAGCGACGGTACAGGTTGAACATACGGTAGGTGTTGAACTGATGATTCACGATTTCAGTCTGGTTTGAACCCCAGTCGTAAACCGAGCAGTTGAGCGACGAACCGTTGTACTCATCGGAGCAGAATGCGTAAGGCACTGTGCGGTCCATGTACGGCGAAGTAAGGCTGCTGGTCTTCCAGTTCGTACGGTTGGTCTTCAGACCGTCGATGTGGTTCGAGAGAACCTCAGCGATTGGCTTGTAAACACGACCGTTCACGATTCGATTGATACCAGCCTGGAACTGCTCAGCAGTTGGTGTGTCAACACCGGCCATGACGGCAGGAATCTGGCGGTAGTCGTCGAGGAAGAGGCTGGTGGAGTATGTCGGGCGAAGTTCAGGGAACTCTGCGTCTTCCGACCATTCTTCAACCATTTCTGCGTATGCGAAGTTGATGGCAGCCTGGTCGTATTTACCGAGACCGGCAAAGCGACCGGTGAAGTCACCGGTGTAGTCCATGACCGAAGCAAGGCGGAACTCCGACTCGCTGAGGTACCCAAGATCCACACCCTTGTCTCCAAGTGCGTGGACGTCAGCGATGTTGCCAATCTTGTCAGCAGGAACGGCGTAACGGTCAGCATCGGTGATGAGGCCTTCCGAAATAGCGCGCTGAATGTCCCAGTACGTGTCGTGGTAGTTCAGAGCATCCGTGCTGGCCTGGAAGTTGTGTCGCAGACCCATCGTGTGACCGACTTCGTGCAGCTGAGTTCCGACGAACATTTTGCTCACGAAATAATCGCTGATTTTCTGACGCTCTGCGCCCTTGAAGATGGTTGCGACGCCAGCATAGGTCACGAGATTCGTGATCATGTTGTCGACCGACTCCAAAGACATGATGTTGCGCGACGACATGTAGTTGTTTCGTTGTTTATAACGATCCAACGACTGCTGTGGTGCCACCAAGTCGAGGTAGGTGTTGTTGAAGTCATCGTCGGTGAAGAGAGGACCAAACTTCTGAGTGGCTTCTGCTTCAATCATGATGCGGAAGTCTTGGTCTTGAAGGAGCACGTTTCGAACTTCGGCTTGCGCGTAGAACTCGAGAGCACGTGTGTCCGAAGACTTCTGAAGCTCAGCAGTGCTAGAGGCGCGTGCTGCGATGGCATCGAGTGCCTTCGGTCCAAGCTTCTTGAAGAACTTAGGAAGCTCATCAAGGGTAGGCTTGCGCTCGAATCGAGTCGGAATTTCGCCGACATCAGCGACGCCCGAACGACGTGCCATTTCGACTTTCGCTTCTGGCGAAAGTGGCTGCTGCCGAGTGGTAGCACGTGCAGCAAGCTCGCGACGGTAATGGTCACCAGTCTTGATGGTCTCTTCATCCAAGTCGCCGTTGGCGTACTGGATGTAGTCGGCCGAGATTGGTCCGTAGGTTCGGATCGCCGAACCGTTGAAGTTGGCGTTACCGGAGATGATCTGACCAGTAACAGGGTCAGCGGCCGAAGGACCGTACCCAAGCCAAGGCACCTCTTGCTCAACCCAGTTGAAGAAGCTGTATCGAAGGTCACCCACGCGCTGGAAGGTGAATGCTCCCTCTGACATATCTTCGGTCTGGAATTCCAGACCTGCACAGAAACGAGCCTTCATCTCATTCGAGAGCGACGAGAACCCTTCTTTGACGTTGGCTTTGCCACTCGTGGCAGCCATGTCAGCGAAGAGGTCCGCACCCGCTGAAGGATTGGCGGTGTGGTAAGCATCCACCATTTCCGCAGAGCAGCTGTTCACACGGATCTCGTACATGTGTTCCGAGCCGTAGCGTGTCTTGAGGTCGGCTTTGATGTCGTCAATCGACTCATTTTTAGCGACCGACACAGCCTGAAGGAACGCTTGGTTCCATTGACGAGCGACCTCTTGGGCCTCGTCTTTCATGTCGTCTGGGAATTCGAGATTCAAGTGGTAGATGATCGGCTTAGGCTGACGATCCTTCATGTCCATCGTACTGCCGTCTTCGTTGAACATGGTTTCCCAGATGTTCCAACGATTGGCGTAGTACAGACGCTGATCTTCTTTGCCCGAACCGTACTCTTCGTCCCAGCTCACGCGCTCAGTTCGGAAGAATCCGAATCGTGAGAACATGTCGAAGGTTGCTTGAGTACACGAATCGTTCGTCGAGTAACCAAAGAGGTTCTGGTCGAATGCCTTCGCGTCGTCGTCGCATTCCATGTCGAAACGGAACTGACCCACTGCTGGATCGTAGAGTGACATCGACTTGATCGGCGTGCCGTCCGAATTACGGAGGTACATGCTGTCAAGGTAGTCAAGCGGCTGGTACGTCTTGGTTTTTGGCAACTTCAGGAACGAGTTACGCATGCGTAATTCGCCGCCTTCGCAGCTGTAAATGCTGTCGAGGCCGAAGGTGTAATAACAAGCGTAGATATCGGGCTCGTAATAATACGAGGTGACCGTATCGATGTACGTGTCCGAGATGCGTGTGCGGTTCGGATCGATATAACTGTCGTCCTGAGGCACTTCGTAAGTTGTGGCCGCCAGGGCGCCCATTTCGTTGCCGAACATCTGGCCGCCGTCGGCGAGGTTGCTCGACCAATTGACGCGCATGTACTTGCGTTCGTACCAGTTGCGATCCGAGCCGTTCTCGGAGATCACGTTGGTCTGTTCACCCGTCGACGAGTTGTATCCGCGCTGGACGTCGAAGTGGCTGGTGATTGGGAAAGCGGCGACAACACCAACACGACGAGTTTCGTCGTCGTAGTACCCGGCGGTCACGCCTTCAGCTGGTTCCACAGTCGACATCGCGTAGAGGACGTCTTCGGTGATGACCCAGCGCACGCGCTTCATGGATGATTCGAGGCCGCTGAAGTAACCCATCGATCCTTGGAAATCGGTATCGACGACGGTCTGACGAAAATACCATTCGTCATTATTGGCGAAGATCGACTTTTCCAATTTGTTGGGGTCTGTGCGGTCGATGTCGCCCACGTCCTGTGCGCAACCTGCGCCCATGACCGTCGAGACGGCAACCATTCCCAAGGCCCATCGCCAGTTTGTTCCTACTTTCATTTATCCTCCTAAAAACCACCAGCGCTCTGCTGGCAAATTCGTCTGCGAAATTAACGCTAGTCACATTGATACAATAAGCGTGCCAATGTGCATTTCGACCCAGCGTGCTGGCAAGCGGCGCGGAGCCCTGCGAAAAGAGGCGCATGAGACCCGATTTGAATACATTGTGTCAAGGACGAGTCGAATCCGTGATGCGCTGGGAGTTTGCGGAGTTTCCCTCCGGTATGTGTACATGCGCCTTTGCCCGACATCGGGGGATATTTCCTTACACCGGTATTCTGGGGATTTCCGATCGCAGGTGGGAATAGACGGTGGTGTTAAGATCCTTACACTCGGTTCTTTGGATGCTGAGATGCTTCAGAATTCAGCAATTTGCGAGGAAGGAAGACGTCGTTCGGTCAAAAGTGCTTGACCCGCCCGCTCGGATAACCGAATAAGAGGCGACCGCCAGCGAGATACCTATTAGATGGTAAGAATGTGTCGCTAGTAAAAATGTTGATGATGGTTGCGATGCTCTCCCACTATGAAGCGGGTGAGAAGGTCGATTTCCCGACGATAGAAAGCCCACCCGTGCAAGAGCTCGGGCTGGCGTCTTGGTACGGAGACGGCGCATGGCACGGCAGTGTGACCGCAAATGGCGAGGTCTTTGACCCTGCGGAATTCACCTGTGCACACCGCACCCTCCCCTTTGACACTGTTGTGTTGATTTTGAATCGGACCACTCGCCGACGCGTCTGGTGCCGAATTAACGATCGTGGCCCCTACGGCGCACGCATGTTGGATGGCTCTTGGGGACTTCGCACTGACAGCGAATCCGAGGGCAACTGGCGCGGCATCATAGATATGTCGATCGCTGCAGCCACCGAATTGGGCATCATGGAGGTTGGGTTGCAACGTGTGGAGCTACGTTATTGGACCCGAAACTCCGGTGAGTCGTTTAATCTCGCCGCGATGGACCTGCACTACCCCTGATGTACGTTTTCCGCCGGCGCCACGCCTTATTCATCCTAATCGTCCTTTCTGCAACGGGCTGTCAGACCGTCAAGGGATGGCTTCGTCCATATGTATGCGAATGTCAGACGCCACTCGAACACGCCACGACGGCTCACGACGAGTACGAGGAAGACGACGATCCTGATCTTGATCCCGACGGCTCAGCGGACAAACAAGGCGAAGACCTGTCCGCTGAACAAGCAGACGTCACCGAACCCGACACTCACGACGCAGCCGCCTTGGAGGAGTTTCCCATCGAGTTGGGCACCGCGGTCAACGTCGCTGATCCCAAAGAACGGGACAGGGTAAAACGAAATTACCTATTCCGTGGTGAAGCCGATGACGGACGAGTGGTACTCGAGGGAGAGTTCTCGTCCCGTAATCAGGCGGAACTCGCCGTGATTGATGTGGGCAAGACGTTCGAGGTCTACTCCGACTCAGCTCGTGTCGCGCAGAGCCCATTTCTATTTTCGGCCCCCCCCAAAGAGATGGGCCCCTTCGTGGTCTCAAGTCAGTTGGTCCGCGATGGGCGCGCCGAAATCATTACTCGTGTGGTCTCGACCAACGAATCCGGTCAACAAGTTCTGGAACTTGCGATTTGGAAGGTGATCGGGGGAGAAGTGGCCATCGTGTTCCGTAAACCCCTGGCGCGTCTTAGTGACGGAAAATGGGTTCCCGTGGGGGACGTTCACTTTTTGACAGGTCAGCGGAACCGTTTCATCGAGTACGTTCCAAACGACGCCAATGGCCAACCTGGAACACCGGAAATCTACCGATGGAACCGATGGGAAGGGCTGTTCCGGATTCCAAAGCCAGTACCGACCGCCCCACTTCGCTCAGAGAGTCCATTTTCCACGAGACCTCGGCTTGTCACGGCGGCGTGGATTCGTTAGCCTGATCACGGCCGAGGAAAAGCCTCGTAATCCATCCATCATTACTTAGAACGAGGCCGACGTGGTATTACCGTGCGGTGCTATAAATGCGGTCAAGAGGCAGTTCGTCTGGTTCTTGGAGGACGAGCGATTCTTCATGCCCGTTGCCACTCGTGTAATGCGAACTTGTTGGCAGAGGTGCTCGAATTCGAAGAGCGCTCCAAACGGGCACCAAATGTTCAGCCGGAGCAGTCGACCCAGGAATTGGTAGACTTAGAGATAACTGAGGCTGTTCAATCGGGTGCTGAGTAGCGACCGTTCGAACGACTCATAGGAAACCGAACCGAGGCCGCAATCGCGGCCTCTTTTATTTTCAGTTATCGGGGGCTTCGTAGATGGTGGCGGTCTCTTGTCGAGACGGACGCTTGAAGAAGTATTCGAAGCGCATGCCCCCGTCATTGGGGACGACCACCGCCGAAACCAACTCCCAACCATGTGTTCCCACGACGTTGAGATCAACATCGCGGAAAAGCCGGTCGTGACTTTTTTCATAAAAACTAACGATCTGTGGGTGTTTTAGCGACGCGCTTGCGTGCATATACTCCCAAGCTTTGGTGTTCGACATCTGCTTTTTCCTCATGTGAGTTGCACTGAGTGCAACGAGCATCGACCGGCGCGAGTGGTTACCTCGAAAGCCGGTACCGCCGCAATAGTGGTCACAATATTATCAGTGGGAAAGGACAATCTTTCCATCGTCATCACGATCGAGTTTTAAACGTGGTCCGCAGCCACCCTCAAGCAGCGCGTCGGTGACAGGTCCGATCAGCTCATCTTCGACGATGGCCTGAATCGCACGGGCGTCCACAGCCTCGATCGCCGCGGCCAGGAGGAAGTTTCTCAATCCCTCACCGATGACGATTTCAATCAAATACTCGTCCTGCATCGCCGCCGCGAAGGTCGATAACCGACGGTTGACCAACTGTTCGGACGACTGGTTCGTCGCGTCACCAAGCGGCCGAAACGCGATGACAGCATCAACATGTTCACGTAGACGCGACGCCAAGACTCGGTCGTGGTCGTCCAAGATTTGGGAGCCGTCAGCCGTGTCGGTATCGGTCCCAAAGCCAATTTTTCCAGCGGCCTTCACCGATGCGGTGTTCACGGTTAGGACAAAAATTGCATTCGAAGCGTCGGCCACCGAGCCCCGCGTATCGGCAATCTCGCCTTCTTCGAGAATCCTGAGAATTCGTTCCTGAATGCGTGGATGTGCGCGATCGAAATCCTCAAGAAGGACGACGCGAGATGAGCGGCGTCGAAGCGGACTCACAAACATGTCTTCATCTTCGTAGCCAACATATCCGGGGGGTGAGCCCACAAGTCGACTCATCGAGTGCGGCTCTTGGAAGTCGGTCATGTCTAAACGCAAAACGGCTTTCGGATCGTTAAAGACTTCCTCGGCCAGGGCACGGGCGAGGGTCCCTTTGCCAACACCGGCGGGCCCAACAAAAACCAGTGATGCCATCGGCCGATGTTTTCGGGCGCGTTTCAGTCGACCAGTCACCAGCGCCCGCGCGACGGCATGAATCGCTGCATCTTGCCCAACGATCTGCGTGCGAACTCGGTCTTCGAAGCCGTCCCACCAGCTCATTTCCCCTTTCAGGAGCCGCTCTGTCGGAATGCCTGTCTTCATGAACACCTGAAGGGCAATATCGGCGCTTGTGACTTCACGCTCTTCGCCGTCTTCGGGTTCGGTCAGGTGATTGGCCCTCGCGATACAGGCGTCCATGAGGAGTTTCTTCGCTTTGTCTGGGAGTCGTTGCTCAGGCAAGTAGCGAACACTCATCTCAATCGCCGAGTCGACCGCCTTGGGCGATACGGAGACCTCGTAATCTGATTCGAGCTCGCTCACCAAGGATGTCAGAATCTCATGAACAAGTTCGTCGCTCGGTTCTCCGATTTCGATGCGTTCAAAACGCCGTTTAAGCGCGGGGTCTTGTTCGAACCATCGCCGATACTCGGCTTCGGTGGTGGCGGCAACCACCGCAATTTGACCGCTGGCCAAAGCGCTCTTGAAGTGGTTTGGAACTTCGGCAGGCGCGTGAGATCCTCCGCGAGGAGCAAATACCGCATGAGCCTCGTCGATGAAGAGAATCACGTTGGTGCCAGCCTCATCAAGCAATCCCTTGATCCTCGATTCAAGATCCCCACGATACGACGTACCGCTCATGAGCGAAGCGCCGTTGATTTCGACGAGTCGGTGGCCCTGAAGCTTCTTAGGCACTTTTCCGGAAACGATTTTCTGCGCCAACGCGACAGCCAGCGCGGTCTTGCCGACGCCG
>Ga0100393_10005618_pt1 | contig 11303 bp, 6 predicted proteins | sample CryGeymeta201517_FD_81546 | JGI IMG/M metagenome (GOLD analysis project Ga0100393, IMG submission 81546) | Groundwater microbial communities from Crystal Geyser aquifers in Utah, USA - Crystal Geyser metaG 2015-17 | ecosystem: Environmental > Aquatic > Deep subsurface > Groundwater | place: USA... | reverse complement strand
GCACGAGCGGCTGCTGAAGGAGAGGCAGTAGGTCGCTATGCTCTCATGGCCGAAAAGGACCAATCCAATCCTATTGCTGATCTGCATACAGCTACCACCGCCAATTTAATTGGTTGTGCTAATCCTTCCCAAAGCAAACGCATTGAGGTCGGAACAGCTCTTCCCGGCAATTCAAATGTGGCTTGGGCAGCTGCTGAAATTGCCACGGAATCGAATGGGACAGCTGCTTTGCTGGGCGCAAACCGCAGCGCCAAAAATCTGTGGGTCGATCACACGGTTCAACAGCAATATTCTCGTAAACGGGCACGACAGGAAGCACTGGGAAGAGCTCAGGATTGCCCAAGCCTGCAACGATTGTGTTGGAAGTGGACCGGCAAAACTACCGCTGCGTCAGCTTGTTGGGAGAAAGGCAATATAAACGTTTTAGAGGAGCAAAAGAAATGGCCTGCCACGGACTTTAAGTGCGCAGTGACCATGAAGGGAGAAAACGTTCTACAGGGACTGCAAGCCCTCATGGAAGCTGGACTCGTTGAAGGTCCTCTTCCTGATTTTATACGGGACGCCCCTGCTATGGGCAGCAGCACAATTCGCGTGAATAACGGCTCGTTTGCCCCAGCCGACGCCCCCTTTGAAGAGGTCTGAAGGGCCGCATCGCATTTGTTTAGATGTCAAAATATGTCGATTTTGTGAAAGAGCTTCTGTGACATACTTCTAGCGAAGAATTTGTTACGATATCTAAAGCTTAGGAGAATTATTAAAAGACACAGTCTATACTTTCATCTGCTAGTTGTGTTTGGTTCCGGTATTGGCGATGGTTGCTTTTCAGCATCCCCCCTTTCCTGGTTGGTATCCTCATTTTCGGTAATGTTTCTACCTGGCAAAGCCTTTTGATGTTCACCAGTCACAGCAAACCTCTTGACGATATCTGCGGGCATATTACCTCCCAGCTCCATGACACCACTTTGATTTTGGGCCACTTTAACGTACTGCCAAATCAAATAAACAGCAATCCAATCAGACATTTCATGACTCCAAAACACATAAGACCAACAATACAAACTAGCACCCTCGCAATACAGGAACAGCAAAACGTACCTCCTTTGATTGATAGTGCAACTTTTCTCGTTGTTCGGCTGACAAGTCTCGTAATTTTGTTGCGGGTATTCCGGCCCACAGTTCGCCCTGATTGACCACCGTTCCCGGCGCCAAGACGGCACCCGCCGCAATAAAGGACTCTTGTTCAATCTTACAATTTTCTCCAATCACTGATCCCATTCCGATCAAACAAAAATCTTCGATTGTTGCCGAATGTATCTGTGCCAAATGGCCGATAGTGACGCCATTTCCAATCTGTGTGTGTCCAATCCGACTGGTAATAATGGCACCATCCTGGACATTGGTATTCTCGCCTATAAAGATTCCACCACCAACTTTTTCGCTATTGTTGCGTCGATAATCCGTTGGTCTATTTTCATCCAACTCCCAAATGTCTCCTTCATTTTCGCATTCGAAGCGAGATCCATTATCGCATTCGTCCGCTCGCAAGATAGCCTTGTACCACACGCTGGAATTGGCTCCAATGCGGACACTGCCAATCATGGTGGCACAAGGCGCCAAATAGGCCACATCGTTGGATATCAAAGGTCGACCATACTTCAACAGGGGCATCTGTTGTCGATGTCTGGACAAAAAGTCGTCGAAGATAAAGGGATCATCGTCACCGTACCGTCGTTCGGCCAGGAGGAGCTGCTGCGTGCGAATACCGGCACGATCCATGGCTTGACCCGTTTCACGTAGAGCTCGGCCTAGTGTTTGACGGAATCTCATCCATAGTGTTGGTGGGCCCATTGTATTATTGCTGTGTAATTTGTACTGTACTAGCTAGCTACTGGTGTTTGTTGTTTCGTCCGGCTTTTATCAACTACTGTAATAATTACTCGAGTTATAAAATACTAGCTACTATTAATGCAGAGTACTAGTAGTACTCTAATAATAAGAAATACTAGAAGTGAACAGACAGGATCCTATTTATTTACTTGTTGTTACCACCAGTATGCGAAAATGTGGATCAAATATGCATCGTTTTGTTGATAAACCAGGTGTACTGTTTTATTATAGACACCTCGTACTTAGATAAATCGTTCAAACCGTTGCGCCAAAAAAAAACTTGAGCTCATTTTGTGCGCAAAAACAACAACAAAAACATCGATCCAACAACAGCAACAAAACAACACTGCTTTCCATTTGGATAACCAACTACCCAAGCCATGATAAACTCACCCCAACCAACTTCAACGTCAGCCTTTCCCTATACGAACCCCTACACCAATCCCTATTCACAAAATCGCAAGTTTTCGCAAGCAAGTCAAACACGGCCATCCCAAGAATTCGAACAAGCACTCAGTGTGTTGGCTCGAACATCCAATGTGCCTTCCACACAAAATATTGAACAGCTCTTTGATTTTCTGCAAAAAGTCCAACAACATCCGCATCAAAATGACAGTTCGTGCTGGACGCTGGCCATGGCCACGAACTTGGCAACCTTGGTCGTTCGTCTTTTTGGTTGTCCCGAAACCATCAACATGACGGGCCGTAATCCCGAAGGATATCCCAGTCTCTTGTGTTTTTTGGCGCGGTGCTTAGAAGATTGGGCCTTGGAAGACTGTGTCATGTATGCAGCAATTGTACAAGACGTGACTGCGGAAATTACACTACCCAATACACACGGAACAACAATTACAACAACAACAAATACTACTAATACTACAACTGCGACAACCCGACCGTCCATCCTAACCCTACAACAATCCCTGTTGCAGACCCTATATCAACTGGTCGTTCATCACAATGATCCCATTATCCAATTACCAGCCATGACTTGTTTGGCCACCATGTGGCAGTATCTGGATCAAATTCATGCGAAGACAAGTTGGAATCCCAGCGATCTCTTGTCGAGACACTACGCTTTAGATACGGCTTGGTGGATGCCAGCCGCAAATAGTAAGGATGAGAAGACACTTACCAAGCTAGCCATCCAGGAATGGCTTTGTGATAGCAAGCAACCAGAAAAATATCCCAAAATTTACATTTTCCCTGGTCGAGACGAGATCCGTTTGGCATCGGCAAGCCTCCTCGTGACGTTTCTCAAACATGATCGAACATCTTGGTTGGACCATTTGGCATTGGCATCCAACAAGGAAACACTGCACAACCTTTGTCAAAATTTTATGGAAACTGCGCTTAAGCTCAGCGATTCTTCCATCACAACTCCATCGCAATTGCATCAATCGATTGCCTGTGCTTCACTTTTGTCGTTGATGGATGCCAAACGAGAAGAGGTGGTATTGGAGCAGGGCATTGAGTTTCAACAATTTGTCTATTCTAATAAATTATTGGACAATGTTTTTCGCAGCTGCTTTGGTATTTTTGGGGCGGCTAGTCCCAGTGGACCGCTATGGAGTTTTGAACACAAGGATCCCAGAACATTGGGATGGATGGAAGAATTCATTCTGTGCTGGAGTGTGAGCAAGGATGGAAAAACTCGCAAGTTGGGATTGGATGCCCAAGAACAATACTGGAAAGGTCCATTGGAGCAATCTTTTCAAATTCTAGTAAGCGAAGATCATAGCAGTAGTGGTGTGCAACTTTCTAAAGGTCGACCTTTGTTGTCACGTATGATGCTCATGATGTACGTTAGTGGGTCCTCGCTCCGAGCAATCCTGATATCAACCTTACAGCAAGTGGCCAAGAATGCGCCTAGAAATATTGACCCATCATCGCTTGCCGCAGAGGCAAACTTGATGCCCTGTCGGCGACTATTACAATCATTTCAGCATTTGACATGTCACGAAGACTTGAACATTGCCATTTGTGCCGCTTCGTTGATGAAAACGCTCTTGGGAGGACGATCCAGTGTAATGACACATGACTTATTGTCCCGAAACATCTGGAATGCCATTAACTTGGAGTTTGTACAACAGTGCATCCATCGTGTGTTGCAAATATCTAAATCAAGCACGGCCTTCTCTGCAGCGACAACTTCAAGCTCGTGCCAATCCACCCGGCCTCTGCTGCTATGTCTTTTGGACGTGCTCGATCTGACACTGTCTTCGGAACCATTGTTACACGAGGTCATTCACATTATGGATAACGAGTCACTTGAGGCCTTAATACATCTCATGTCGCCGAAAGATATTCGGATCGACCAGACAAGGACGCTTATGAATGATTCGTTGGACTGCACAGGCCTCGAAGACTCTGACACGGATACGCCTCCAGCCAACAACTTATCACGCCTAGACGAAAGGAGCATTTGCATTGAAAAAGAAGAAGTGGAAGTGGCCAAGACAGGTATAGATCAAGCCATCCGCATATCTGTCGCCACCATTCTGTCTCGTTTTGGATACCTTGATATCAGCAACTTGCGTACACAGCAGCAAGATGTTTCTGCGCTAGCCGTACCTTTAGCCAGTGCGAACTCTTTGCATCTCATTCAATCACGTATTCGAAGAGCAGTAACGGATTTCTTTTCAGCTGCCTCCAACGCAACTTCCACGTCGATAGCAACAGCCGAAAGCAAGGATCCACTTCAAGCCAAAGCTTCAACAGATCTGACGTTTGAGCACTTGCACTCGACTTCCATGGAGCTCACACGCCGACGCTTTCGTTTGCTAGTGTCTATGGCTGTCCCTGAGAATGAGGAATTCTTGGCATCCTGCATCTTTTCCAAGGACAAGAGTCATGAAAGCTTGGTAGGAATTCTTATCGATAACATACGCGTCTACAGGCAAGACTTGGAAGGTGCCGCTCAACGGGAACAGCAATTGATGACAGAAAATGAAGAATACCGAAAGAAAATGGACGCTCAATCTGTGCGTTTTTGGAGGGAAGTTCAGCGAGTAAAAAAGTCCAATATCGAAGACACTAAGTCCAAAGTTGAAATCTTTGACGCAGAACGAAGGGTAGCCGAGCATCGGGTCCGTATAATGTCCAAGGAATTGTATGAAGCAGAAAGGCGTGCTCGAGAAGCAGACGAGTCTGTCAAAACAATTCAGCAAGCTGAGCTTCGAACTCGAGCTGAGTTGGAAGAATTGTCGACTCAGGTTGTTTGTCTAGGGGAAGAAAATGACGAGTTGAAACGGCAGGTTGGCCAGCGAGACGGCATTATTGGGGATATGAAAGAGCGTATGGAGAATATGGCGGAAGATCAAAAGCGGTACGAACACACTGTCGCCGCGAAGGAAAACCAGATACTCAACCTGGAAGAAGGAAGAGAGGGCATGGAAGCCAATTTAAACAACCTGTTTTCTGATCTGGTGAAACTCACTAACATGTACCAAATTCAAGAGCAGCAGGAAAAGGATCTTGTTGACCAGAAAGGAAGAATCGCAAAGGATTTACAGGAGGAACGCAGACAAAAGGAGAAGGCTGAACGGCTTCTGCAGAAGGAAAACCAAGAGCTCCGAGATGAGAAACTAGTACTTGAGAAGAAACTTGCCAAGTACCGAGAAAAGCTGGAAAAATATAAAGAAAAGTTGACAAAGGAAAAAGAGCAAAAAGAAATTATGGATCAAAGGCAAAAGAACCGTAATCCCATTGACTACATGAACAAAATGCACGACTCTATTAATACATCACGGGTTGGTGGGGGCAATAAGTTCGTGAGATCCAACGAATTGCAACAGAGAATGGGGAAAGAAAATGACTACAAGCAAAGTTCCAGGCGTCGTGAAGGTTCGCAGCAAAGCTTTCATTCGCGCGACGAAGGCTATCTCAAGTCAATTCGATCTTATCGATAAACTCCAGTTATGCAACCGGCATAATTTACAATAGCTACATTAATATTCACTTTTTCTTCATTGTTTTTGCTTTCCAGAATTAGCCACCGTAGTGTTGCGTCTGGCGAGTGGCCCCGTGTACGCTTGATGCAAGAAGACACACAGCAACCGAATGCCATTGAAGAAAGCAAATCCAATCCAGACACCAGTTAAACCATATGTTGGACTAGTGGCCTTGATGGCGGCCACGCAGCCCACTGATGCCAGAGCTGTACTTAAAGAGAGAAAAAAGAAATCACCACAGCCAACCATAACACCCTCGCCAATGAACACCAATCCATTAATGATCTGCAAGACGCTGGCAAGAAGAGCTGGTAAGCGAGCCGCATTTCGAACTTCCTGCAATGGAGTGGATTTCATGATAAAGGGAAGCAATACAATTTGCAGCGATCCCAGCGCAGCTCCTAGCAGAAAACCCCAGTTCATCAGACGCTTGACTAGAACTCTGGCGTAATCCAAACCTCCCGTCATTTGCTGTTTGCTTTTGTCATATTTTTCAATCATGGCACCAGGAAGGACGGTCTGAGCTACAACGGAAAGCGCGAGGAGCACAATCCCTCCCACCTGAAAGGTTTGCAGTGCCAAGGCGTGTGCCGCCGGAACTATTCCGCTGTCGTCGAGGGATTGTGTGACTCTCGTAACGTACATGAAAGTGAGATTGAATGCCACATTTCTCAATTGCAGAGCCAGACCACCTCTGATGAGATCCATAACTTTTCGCATATCTGGAATTTTTAATAGCTGGCTCAGAATGATCATTTTTCTCTGGCTCATTAGAATCAGGTACACCAGTGCCGATATCACTTCCGATGCCAACGTCGCAAGTGCTGCACCGGAAACTCCCATTGAGAGTTGAAAGATGCAGAGAGGGACCAACGCAACATGGAAAAGTTGCGAAAACAAACTAATTCGAACGGGGGTTGTTGTGTCAAGTTGGCCACGAAAGGCTGAAAATCCCACCAACGAGATAATTGCGGGAAGGAAAGAAAGTCCTCGAATCTTAAGGTAGGACTTTGCAAATTTCAAGGCCGGGGCGTCCTCTGTTGGCACAGCAATCCAGGAGTGGTGAGTCATTCATCCAGATGAAACTATTTTTTGAAGTAACGATGATTCCTCATGAAAATGCAACTTACTTTGCAGGACGGAACTCAACGTGCGTTCGGGGTATCCCAGTAGTCCTGCACTTCCAATGACAGCAAAAACGGCACCAACAAACAAAGCTCTTCCAACTGCTTCCTGCACACCCTCTTGGTTTCCTTGGGCAAATTCTTTGGAAACTTGAATGGCCGTTACTATTCAAAATACAAAAAAATGGATAGGGACAACATTGGAACGGTGTGTCAAAAAATGTCGAGGCTTATTATTTGGAAGAAAAAAAAATGCGTACACACACGCACACACACAAGAAAAACCTAACGTACTGCTTGGTAAGAATGATGTTAACCAAAACACGGACCCAAAAACTTGATTGGCAGCTGATTGGCCAGCCACAGCTAAAGCATTGCCCATGCGATTGATAAAGAATAAATCAACGGCACCCACGAGCGGTGCAATAGCAAAATTAGCAATCACCGGCAAGGATATTTTGATCAAGCTCTTGTCGAGGTCGTCCATACAAGGCCACGCGGAAAGGGCTTGATTGCTGCTGCCATTGGTTTTTCCCTTTTGGTTGCTGTTGTGCGATATTATTGACTTGATGCTGTTGGACTTGACAGATTCTAAATTTGAACCAATCTTGGAAACTCCATTCACCCTTTTTTTGTGGATAGCAGCAGCAGTAGCAGCAGCACCACCTGGTGTGCCCTTGGCTGAGGGTATTATTAAGGCAGCAATGACCAGGGAAAACAGGCTTTTTCTGAATAAAGGCATGATCTGAGAGGGTTGTTGTTGTTTGTTGTTTGTTGTTTGTTGTTGTAGAGCTTGCTGGCTGAGTCTTGCTCTTGAAATTGCCAAGATATCAGAGCTGATGAGCCGATGAACACAAGGGAGGTTATGGACAACTGAACTTATTTATAGTACGGATAAAGGAGTTGATATTTCTTCTAATGTAAACAGTGAGGAAAGATGAAAGATGAGGAAAGCAGCACGCAAGAATAGTTACTGAAATAATGAGTGCGGTGTCCTTTAAATCTGAGTCACGATCATGACTGAGTCAGTGATCTTTTCAGATCATGAGATTCATTTGCAGTAGACTACATGTAATAATAGACCCCACCTAGCTAGTAGTAGATACTACTAGTAGTAGCTAGTAGCTAGCTAGAGGCTACTCGAGTAGTAGAGTAGTCTACTCGGCTGTACCAGGTAGTGGTCTACCGGTGGTAGATTTATTTTATCAAGGCAAGATATTTTGAGGCTTGAGCGAGTAGTAGTCTACTAGTCTACTACTCGTACTAGCTAGTAGAGTAGCTACTGAGGAGTAGTAGCTAGTCTACCATACGTCCATGACGGTTGCGAGGTTAAATTTCTGACACCTCTTCCCAGTGGCAGACTTATTTAGACACAACACTACTAGCTAGTAGCTAGTACCAATAGCCATAAAAGTACGCTGACAAACAGCAACAACAGCATAAATTAGATAGAAGAAAGCGTTGTGCCAGTTATTATAATATACCGAACGATCAGAGAGCAGAGAGCAGGATAAAAAATAAAGTACCAATGCGTCGAAACACTTCACAGAAATCTCAGAGACGGTGTCGTGCCACATCCTTACTTGTATGCATAGGTCTCTTGTTTCAAAGGACTGATGTATTCTGCTTTACAACAACCCATTACCATTCATCAACTAGAATACTATTTCCCATTGGAGTCTCTGAAGATAACACATTGCATCTTGCTGCCACCTCAAATCAACTACCAGCAGCAGCATACAGACCAACCATAACAGCACAACGACGGACCAAGCTCATTTTGCATACGGCCGAAAAAGCTGCCGATCTTAGCAATCACGACAACGAACAAGGAAACAATAATAATAGCAACAACGACGAAACAATACCAGGAATCTGGCCGTGTTTTGATGAATTGGATACCAGACTCATCAAGATTGCACTGCCCGTGATTGCCAACTTTGCCATTAATCCATTGATTGGGGCCGTCGATCTGTTTTGGATCAATCGCATGGGAAATGCTTTGGCCGTAGCGGGACAAGCCGCTGCGAATCAAGTCTTCAATTCGGCCTTTTGGTTAGCATCCTTCTTACCGAGTGGTGAGTACCTGCCGTGCCGCATGATTCGTTGTATCTTGTATCTTGTACCTCTGGCTCGAATGCATGCATGATCATTGAACGGAGTTTTGTTATCACATTATCGTCACTGCTCAAACTATCCCTGCCATTATTTCTTCTCCACTGATTCATCAACCCTTCATTATGCAAAAGTTACGGCAACATTTGTTTCGATCGAAAATGCCAATGGCAACCAAGAAGGAGTACAGGATGCTATTTGTCAAGCACTGTTCGTGGGTATGATCTTTGCTGCCCTGGGAGGGGCTCTTCTGCTAGCACAACCAGACAAGGTCCTTGGATCCGTGTTAGAATGTAAGTTCATTACTTGTGTTGGTCATGTGTCATTCAACTTGTATTGTACTCGTACTTACCGAATAGTACCTACCTCAAACCACAACCGTTAACCACTTCAGCCGGAGCACCCGCCTTGGAATATGCCCGACCGTATCTGATTATTCGTTCCTTTGCCTTTTTACCATCCTTGGTATCGGTCGTGGGGTTTTCCGCTTTTCGAGGTGTCTTGGAAACGGGCACACCAGTCAAAATTAGTGCGTTTGCCAACATCTTCAACGCACTCCTGGATCCTATTTTAATTTTTACCCTGGCCATGGGCGTCAAGGGAGCTGCTCTGGCAACCCTAGCGGCCGAAGTTATCAGTGCAGTTACGTATATTTACCTCTTGCGAAAACGCAACATGATCAAACTGTCCAAAATTTTCAAAATGCCGTCTTGGACAAAGCTGGAACCCTTGGTTCGGGGCGGGTTTGCACTTCAACTCCGTAACGTGGCCTTGAACATTACCTTTCTGGCTGTGACACGGGTAACTCAATCCACCGATAAAACAGGTGTCGGTGCTGCTGCTCACGCCATGGCCATTCAGGTTTTTCAAATTGGAGGCATCGTCTTGCTGGCCCTCTCCACAGTTGCCCAGACAGTAGTCCCGAACGAAATGGTCGAACGCTACGATGAAACACGACAAACCACAGTCGGTGGGCTCCGCACCGCACGCTCCACTGTCAATCGTCTTATGAGCTGGGGATTCATTCTTGGAACGCTTCTAGGAGCTCTACAGATTGCCGTGTTACCACTATTGCAGCGAATGACACCTCTGCAGGAAGTTCGCGACGCTGCCAAAATGCCATCCTATTTGGCCAGTCTCTACCAAATTATTAACGGTCTTGTGTTCATTGGAGAAGGCGTTATGGTTGGAACGGGAAGCTTTATGCAGCTGTCGTTAAGTACTGTAGTAGCTACGGCCGGTTGTCTGTGGGCTTTGAAAGCCTTTCCTCCCGTCTTTGGACTGACGGGAGTTTGGTTGGGCTTTGGCGTCTTCAACGTATTAAGATTAGCGGGCGTAGCCGTTCATCAATTTTGGAATGGACCCTTGAGTGCCAAGCGAGTCAATCTCGATGCAGCTACCAAAAAGGCAGCCTCATGAATAAAAAATAGTGCTGTGCAGATGGTTAAGACGTCTTTCTATCACGGGCAGAGGTGCGAGGAGCAGTACTCCCTAATACCTCCCTGCTAGCTAGGCGATTTTTCAAGCATCGAAGATTTTTCAATAGAACTTTTAAATCTTTAATATTCACGTAGCTACCGTAGCTAGCTAGAAAAGCACTTTGATGATAAAGTTCTACGATAAAGAAAAAGTACGGTAATTAAAAAATAGCAGCGCAAAGCCAAAGTAAGTCTACCAGGACGCATCTTCTGGGATGATCAAAGGTGCGTCTTCATTTCCTAATTGACTAATCGGGTGGGCCCAACGAGATTTTACCTCCTTACTAAAAATCAGGAATTGCAAAACATATTTTTATCATCTTGGTCAATTATCATCAACAACAACAACAAATTTTTACTGTTGCCTGTTCCATATCTACGCAACCATGTCTCACCGAAAGTTCGAAGCTCCCCGTCACGGAAATCTTGGTTTTCTGCCCAAGAAGCGCACCAAGCACCATTCTGGTCGCGTCCGATCCTTCCCCAAGGATGATACTAAGGAAAAGCCCCACTTGACTGCTTTCCGTGGCTACAAGGCCGGTATGACCCACGTTGTCCGTGGTGTTGACCGTCCCGGTGCCTTGATGCACAAGCGTGAGGTTGTTGATGCCGTTAGTATCGTCGAGACTCCTCCTATGGTCGTTGTCGGTGTTGTCGGATACGTCGAGACTCCTTCAGGTCTTCGTACCTTGACGACCGTCTTTGCCGAGCATTTGGGTGACGAGTTCCGACGTCGGTGCTACAAG
>Ga0100393_10005609_pt1 | contig 11309 bp, 7 predicted proteins | sample CryGeymeta201517_FD_81546 | JGI IMG/M metagenome (GOLD analysis project Ga0100393, IMG submission 81546) | Groundwater microbial communities from Crystal Geyser aquifers in Utah, USA - Crystal Geyser metaG 2015-17 | ecosystem: Environmental > Aquatic > Deep subsurface > Groundwater | place: USA... | reverse complement strand
CGTAGCTACTGGTTCTGTTATTAGTAGCGTGGGTAATGTATGTTGTTTCTTTTTGTTGTACCAGTACGATAATACAGTAGGCTAGTGTCTGACAAAAGGCTGATGATTCTTCTTCTTCTTGTCCTAAACGGCTGCGCAGTCTCAAAAATTGCTTGCTTTCCAAAAAAAGAACGAGGAGTCCGTTGATGATGACGATGGATGATAGTTGCATCATTTTTTAGTTAAAAAATGGACCAGGTAGCAAAATACAACTGGAAGAAAAGTCAATGTCGACTGGCGTGTCGGCATTGGTAGAGCGCACCTCGTCATTAGTATCATTGTTCTTTTTTTTACGTATGGGTAGTAAACTCTCTACTACAAGTAGACTAGTCCGGTAGTCTACTAGCTAGTAGTACTGTGGTACTACTAGTAGTAGTAGCCAGGAGGCTAGCTATCTCCAACGCTAATATGTAAATGTGACACACTAGCTAGTATTCCTATCTCATTATTTTTTATTAGAGTACCACTGAAGGTATTCGAAAATCTTTCCACACGAAGGAAAAAAATCACAAAAAAGCAAATTCGGATACATCATCCATCTCAACAAAAATATCATTATATTATTGTTCGTACTATTTTCATCAACTCCACCACCACAATTCCCATCTCCTGTCTGTTTTGTTTGTTTTTGTGGACTTTTTTTAAATGGTCGCTATATACGCACTTTTTGTGTTTACAATTCTGTTCCATTTACTACAATGATGATCGATAATAAGAATCATGACAAACATGATGTGGTACCTGAACCTGCTACTACCACCACTACTACCACTACTACAACTAATGATGCGCACAATCCTTCTTCTTCACCATCTTCGATATCATTCGTAGCGTTTGATTATAGTCATCAATCTGATCCTGTGCACGGAACGAGTACAACAATAGTAGCAACTTTTAATTTAGTAGCAACCATTGTCGGTGGAGGTGTACTAAGTGTACCGTATGCCTTTATGAAATGTGGTGGTGCATTATGGGGAATATTAGGAATGATCGTGGCAGCCCTTGCTACCGATCAAACGTGTTGGATGTTGTGTTGGTGTGCTCGACCATCATCATCAGCAGTATCTACTACTACTACTACTACTACGACGACTTCTACAAGAACAATAAATACTATCACTGCCACAAACGACAACAATAACAACAATAACAACAGCCAGTACCACGACACAACACCACAAATTCTCTCCTCGTACGGACAGGTAGGAAGGGAAGCTTTTGGTCCAGTTTTAGAAGTTACAATCAGTGCCTTGCTGTTTGTCTTTTTGGTATTTGTTCTCATTGCCTACATGGTCCTCGTTAAGGATATATGGACACCTATAATTCTATTGTTAGCAGCGCAGAGTACCTTCAACACCACCACATCAGCAACAGCAACAGCAGAAGATTCTACGGTACTACTACTTTCCACGACACAGCAAAAACAACAACAAGACGAGACTTGGGGACCCTACGTTTTGCTAGGGATACTGCTGTTCATGAGTCCTTTTTTGGTTCAACGAACGTTGTATGCTCTCCGATTCAACTGCTATATTGGATTTGCATCCGTCTCTATCCTTTGTTTAGCTTTGTGCTATCATGCTGTAGTATTAACAACAGCGACAGCAATGAGCAGCATCAACAACAACAATATTCTCTGGACGCGTGACTTTTGGTTGGCACCACCCAATTCGGTACGAGATGTTCTGGTAGCCTTTCCAATTCTTATGCTGAGCTTTCTCTGTCATTTTAACGTGAATCCTATTCAAAAGGCGCTATATCATCCAACACCGGAACGCATTAATGGCGTCATTCATGGAGCCATGGTATATTGTGGACTCCTCATGACCATCTTTGGAGTAGCAGGATACGCCTACGTGGCAGGTAGTAGCACAACCAGCACAGTGGTTCAGGGGAATATACTGTTGAATTGCGAAGAACAACAGGCCTCTGTGGGAAACCAAGATATACTTTTATGGTCGGGACGTATCGGGTGCGGCATCACCATCATGCTTGCCATGGCTATTATGATTTTACCCTGTCGAGATTCCTTGCTGGAAGTTTTAGACATTATTGTCTACGCCGGCGGCCGTGCGAGCACACCTCCTACTTCGAATGAGCATGACAAGGAACTCTTTCCGACTGAAGAGACAGCTTTAATGTCGCATCGTCACGAGCAATTGCACAAGCCATTGTCGCTGTCGGAAAGGCCTTTAGTGCACTATGTGTCGACTCTCCTGATAGTGATTGTTTGCTACGTCTCGGCCATTAAGGCACCGGGAGTGGCAATTATTTGGTCTCTTTGTGGATCCAGTATGGCTTTTTGCATTGCCTTTGCACTTCCTACTGCGTGTTTTTTGAAAATATTACACAAGCGAGAGCAATATCGCGATTGCAGCTACGAAGACATCTCCGACTTGCCGACACTTGGATCAAAAGCTCTTGCCTGGATTCTTCTAGTGTGCGCTATTGTCGCAGCAATCATATGTACTATGCAGACCATCGAGTCGATGGTTTCATAATGCTTTTCAAGCTTATCAAGAAAGTGAGTGGAGTACTCAATGGGATGGGTTGAGGAAAGACGAAGTTCTATATTGTAGGTTTGCAGCCGATCAGCGCGCTTTCTAATTTTCGCTATCAGCGTTATTCAAAGAAAAAGATGACCGTCACCCTCTATTAGCACGAATCTACCATGTTCGAATGCAGACTTCGCAACTGTGTATGCCATCGCCGTTCTTGCACAACGCAACAACATTCCTATCATGTCCGCAATAGTTCGCACTAGATTGCAAATATGGCGATGCAACGGGATAACCGGGGTGCAGCCATAGATCCAAGCTACGATCAACACTCGGTTGAAAATCTGGCTTGAATGGGCAAGTGTGATGCCACTTGGAGATTTCAAAGGAGAGTTTCTATGGAATAGCGCTCGGTTGTTTTGGCCCACTAGCTGGCTCCAGACTCCTTTATTTGGTGGCTCGTAAAAAATGAGGCAGAGCTTGAAATTATTGTATTCAGTGGCTTATTTCGACCGAGCCGCGTTTTCAGCTTGAAATAGCTCAGCTTCCAGATTTGGCTTTAGAACTTTGTACCAGTAATCAAGTCGATCTACGTATTCTTGTGGTTGTCCGCCTTCTTTGGGGTGCTTGTGCTTCTTATCTCGTTTCTGTTGACACAAAGTATCCATTTCTGGATGGTGCCATATGCCTACAATGATTGCGCGATGTAATGGCGTCTATGTGTGAGTATGAAGTAACCCTTTCTATGTTCTATGCAGTGCGATTGATTCTTTTACAAGGCACTCGATCGAGCTCTTGTCAAGGTTAAGGGCGAAGTATCAGTTTTGGATCTGCAAAGGATACCATTTGATTTAATGTTAGCATATCACGCAGCATGATTCATGCAGCTCTAGCTAGACTCGAGCAATGTGAGGTGCGTCGTCGCCTCCTTAAAGTGTATATCCGAGAAATCTACTAGAACCTGAGTCCGGTCACCAGCCATTTTCTTTTTGCGTTGTGAGGTCGAATAAAGATCCGAGATCTGTAGTGTTTGCTTCTCAATCTGATTAGGCCCGATCCAACTGGAGCGAGATGGATGCCGATACTCCATCCCATTTGCGTCTTTGGATCTGAAACTTCTTCTCGGCCAGAATATTATCAACTGCTTTGGTTGTATCCTGGACTACAATGCACTCAATACCATTGCCGACGCCAAGTTCTATTACAACGTCAAACACCGGTGTCGCAACTCGTTCAGCGCGAGACTTTCTAAATTGTGCCTGATTACCATTGTCCTCAAGAGAGGCTTTTGCAAATGCATCGCCCAAGGTTACATTTGTGATACCACCAATCAGTCCATTGGTATCTGGATTACCCAAGAGTGATCGAAACGATCCATGGGCTGTCGCAATCAAACGAACACCTCGACTGGCAGCAGTGCGAGCTGCATTCGCTTCATTCTTACGCCCAATTTCATCGATCACCATAACATCTGGCCTATGGTTCTGGATGCATTCGATCATGGCCTTGCGCTGTGTCTCCAAGTTCTCTACAAACATACGCCTGGCTTTACCTACCGAAACATGCTTTAAGTCTCCAGCGCCCGCTATCTCATTGCTGGTGTCAACGATTATTACGTTTTCGGTTTCAGCTAAGATTCTCGACACTTCCCGAATCATAGTTGTCTTTCTTGAGCCAGGATTACCAATAAACAAAATATTGGCTTCGGAGTGCAGCAGGTCTGAAAGATGGAACGCGTTTCCGGTCACGTATCGACCAACCCGTAGTGTCATGCCAACAACGTCTTGCTCTCGATTTCGCATCAACGATATGCGGTGAAGTTGTTTATTTAAACCTCCTCGGTTGTCCGATCCGACGTTCCCGACACTTTCCATAACGTGTCTTAAGTCGTCGGACGTCACAGTGCGTTCATCCTCGCCTAGAACTAAGCGTTCTTTTTCTTTCCAAATACAAAGATGTTCACCCTTGTCGAGAACGATTTCAGTGATAGTGTCTTTCTCCAACTTAATTATTGAATCGGCCAAGTCCTCTGGGAGAATTTCAAGCAGTGAATCAATTTCATTGTGCACTACAAGAGGCTCAGGTTGCAGTATATCAGCTGGTCGCACGCACTCCAGCAATTCCGATGAAGCTAATTTGAACTCCGACATGGTATCAAAGCAGATCGATCGCCATCGTGCCTGGCCGGACATGGCGCGCTTCTCAGATGTTCGGATGAGCCGCTCAATGTCGTCGCCTGCCTGTTCTCGAATAGCTTCGCTGGCATTCTGCAAAAGGCGAGTATCAAGGACAGCATAGTCTAAGGCGTGTGCCGGCAGAGGCCGTAAGGCGAAAGGATTTTTCTTTTCTATATTTAGCTCCCAAGTCACGCGGCGCTTCAGAGAGTGTTCGGGTTGTCCAAAAAACTCTAATATTTTGTTGAAGCCTGCGTGAAAATTACCGCCCCCCGTATGTTCGTAGACGAGCTGGCTATCCAATACACCACGGAGAGGAATTCCTCCACGACCGTAAAAAATTTCGCTTTCGCTGTGTAAGTCATGAATCAATTTCAAAGCATTTTGATTTTGAAGGAGTGGAGCGAGACAATCAAAGACGGCTTGTGAACCGAGAACTTGAGCGTCAAAGACATACGTTCTTTGAGATGTGCTCACTTGGACAAGCGACAAATTCTGCTCTACTCGCTCAACATCTATGGCTACTACTTCGTCAGCTTGTTTCTTTTGGTTCGAGAATATATTGTCTTCGTTCCTGACTTTGCCGAACGCCACCAAAGTATCAATGAAGGTCACCTGCTGATTGGTTCTGATGGTACCGACATGCCGTTGTTCATAACTATTAATCGGTTTGACACGGAGTCGAACAGTTTTTATTCCATTATTATTCTTTGTCACTTCGAGCGCAGACGTTGACTGCAGCAGATTTGTCAGATTTGCAAAACCATGCTCTTTTGGACTCATCTGCTTACCGCAGACACAATTGTACAGTTCGTGCGCTTCGGATAAAGTCAATGACTCTGTCTCTGTATTCTCAAGCTTAGAGACAATCATTTTTTCAAATAGCTGAATCTCTTTGGCGACACTAGTATTTAATGTCCGAGACTCCCGCAGCAGAGTTGGGCGTGCAGGCCTTGTTAAACCATAGGCATTTCCTGCAAACCACCAGCGTGAAGTGGTGGCGTAAAGGCTGCTTCGCAATACTTTTGAATACATCAAACAGCTTCAGCGTGATTAGATTTAGAGATGAGAAGTTGAGCTGTTATTTTCTTTTCCTAATAAAAATGCCGATCGCTTCTGAGGAGGAAAATAGAGGTGCATGAAAACCTGAAACTTTCTTTAGTTCCCCGGGCATAAAATTCTGCCCTACAAAGGGCTTCGTAAAAAGCTAGTGTGGAGACTATGAATATTAGATATTATGGGTAAAACTAGTGGTCCTGTGTGTATACAGAGCAGGCAGTGGCAACACGACCTAATAGAGTATGACCTAACTCCTGAGTCCCATCATATCGCCTAATAGGAGACAAGGTAAACTGCCATAGTCCACCTGGGCTTAATTTGGCTTCTTGAATCCGAGGCAGCGACTTAGTTTGACGTATCGTACATCAACACTTTACATGAATGGCCAATGGCAAAACTCAAGAGTTGCCGTCACTATCTCTAGCTCTAGCTGTTGTGGAGTGAAATTTCGACCACTGCCAAGTTTTGCTTGGCAAAGAAAATGAATGTATAAGGTCGCGTCTTTTGTTTTCGCATTGGGCTATGTTTTTCATTTAGTCATTATTTCTATTCCTTCAACATACCGGCACTGCAATGCAAGAAGAAAGTTACTGCATTGCAATAGAATGGCAGTTCCCTCACTGTTCACAGCCTGCTTCTACCCTACTTAGCCTGTATGCGAGAACTTGGCAAGGACATGATACTGGTCATTTTCGGTGTTACCCAACTTCCATAACGTTCTGAGAATGTCCACAGTATGAGGTATGAGGCGACAAAAATGTCGGTATTACCTGCAGATAATTGCAACAGAACTCAACTAATTTTGCCAACAAATTTGGGCGAGGGAACCTTGAGAGATCGATATGGCCGATTGCCAAGTTCCGGTAAATTTCTGCCTCGTGAGTGCGCGACGCTGCAAGACAATTCAGCCACTTCTATTTTCGAAGAGTTAAGAGGGAGCAGCAGTGCTGAAGTACAGCCAGGTCGGCAATGATGTTCCCGTACGCTTGTCCGGAGGAGTATATTACACGAGCACGGCAAAGTGAAACAACGGCTGATGAGTGATAGCAGAGATGTGTGACGTATTTTCCTATTTTCGTACTGGTATGGTACAATATTAAAAGAAAACTCTACTGGTACCTAGTAGTACCACGATAGTAGAACCACGGTACTAGTACTCGTACTATTGTAAACTCTTCGATCAAGCTAATTAAGGAGGGTATCCAAATTGGTACATGTTGGTGGTGCTCATTTTTAAAACTACTGCGCGCTGCAGTACAAGTTTTGCTGCTGAATTATACTACCAGGGGGGTGGTACACAAGATTATTGTTTAATAAAAAAGCATTGGAATTTTTTTAATATTAAGATAGTTCTCTACTAGCTACCAGGTACTCGGGGTACCAGCTAGTAGAAGTAAGTTCTGCACCTTCCTCATTCATTCGCTTTCGGCTCGCGCGCTGAGCCTTTAAATCTATTCCTATTTCCCATCAAGGCTAGTTTCTACTGGTACGTGCTCGAGTAAAGGACTTATCAGATCTCTTTCATTAAATTTATAAGTAATCTCATCCATCGAATTGCTCACCATGGCAGAGCCGGAAACAACACCAGAGACTTCTGCCGAGATAGCACCAAATAGGGAATCTGAGAAGGATCCTGAAAAGAAAGATGATACCGCCGATGACAAAGATAAGGATGCCGAGGAACTACCAAAGGAGGAAGCCGCAAAAGCCCCTGCTGCAATGCCGGAGGAGGAGGCCGACGCCGAGGCCGGAGGAACTTTAAAGTGCTCCAAATGTGGAGATAATTGCTGGGCAGTAGGATGGTTCTTACAAGCGGAAGATGCATCTGAAGAGAGGAAATCGCTCTGTGATAATTGCTTTTTGGTCGCTCCAAATATTAAGGGAGCCGATCGCTGTTTATTGGGGCAGGTAAAGGTTATCCCTAAAAAGGAGAAAAAGGGACCAAAAAAGAAGGCGCAAAAGGTAAAGCATTAGCTAATCTAATTTCCAAGTTGTAAAGTAAAATGAGCTACCAGAGTATCAATATGTGTGCCAGATCAATTCGTTACTAATGTTTTGCTGGTTGACAAAGCAATGGCCAGGCCTGATTGAGTTTCTGAAATGTGGTCAGTTTCAATCGCATTGACGCGCAACTCAAGGCATACCAATGGGGGCAAAAGAGGCCAATGGCAAGCCATACAGTAGATGTACCATCTAGTGGTTCGCACGACGTTCAGTAGGATCTGGATCTCAGCAGAGGTGCGTCTCCCATGATTCATTTCGATCCTAAATCTATTTATAGGATATTCTAAATTCTAATAGCATTGTGCACAGTAAATGTTGTGATAAGCTGTAGGCTCATTGATCGCCCCTCTACTAGACCTAGCTAGAAGGAATCTTTGGTCTTTCGAAAGTAAAAAATAGAGGGGGCTGGCTAAATCCTGTGCACGATGCATAACATCAAACTTCTTTCGCCTTTCTTCGCTTCAAACCTGAGAACGACCTCCTTACGAATGCTACAATAGCTAGCTACGGTGCCTCCTCCTGCTAGTGGTTTAAAGGCGTGAATAGTATAGTTCTCAACATAAACGATTAAACATTTATCTAAATCAAACGTAACATCATCGCTCTCGAAGGAAGCTGGAACAATTGCACAACCATAGATGGCGGAACATTCCTGTCTACTAACTCTAGACATCAATGGCAGTGCACAAAAGGCTGAATTCATCGTCAGGAAGAGTCGCATTCCGAGCAACCACAGATACCAAGAGTGTCCGAGATGGCTCCAAACTGTCACTGACAAAGGGAGCATCCGAGTCCCACAAGACCACTGGATAAGCTTCTTCCGTGATCTCGAATACCATCATGTAGGCAACATCGGCCACTGTCTGGTTGAGATTACAAGTAACATTGCCTGGAACTGTCATGTTTAGCGCCCAGGTCTGACTGTCATCAATATCATCCAACACCACTGGTTCTACTTGGCCAAAGGTGTAGGTAGGAAAGGGATCAGCGCTACAGACAACTTCGACACTAAGCTGAGGATATCCGTGATTTTCCAAAGTGACCAACATATCTGTGCTGGTACCGGGCCAGGCCTCCCACATAACAAAAGTACTGGTGTTAGTTACAGCCGATGCACGAAGCGTTCGTAACTTGGTTGCGGAATCGGGAACTGACATGGAGAGATCGACACTGGCAGACAACGTCTCGTTTAGTCCATCTGGAACTATTAGATCGCAAATTAGAACAGCAGGAGTCGCGGGAGTCTTGAAAACAAATCCAGCAATGCCATTTTCTTCCAGAGTAACCGACGTGGTTGTATTATCAACCAGATCAGGTGACAGTGTCACAGCTTCGCTAGTACAGTCCAAGGACACACTGTTCAATTCCACATCCGATGAGACAGTAACAATAATGGGATTATTAGTGGACACACCCAAATGGTTCACAGAGTTACCCGTCACGGAAACTTGCTTGTCGTTGCTTTGCTTGTTTTCGAAATCCATGGTCAATTGAAGATTATTGACAGCATCAACGCCGTCATCGCCAGCTGCGGTGGTTGCCGTGATTTGACAGGTAAAATGACTCAGTGTGGTTGTGGTCAAATTAGCTGCCTCGTACTTGTACGACACGAGTTGTCCCGGAACAAGGTCAAAGGTCAGAGTTGTATCATTGAAGTCATTCACCGGTTCGAGAGAACCCGCCGAGCAATGCAGAACAATTTCTCCGTTCACTTGTGCTCCTCCAAACTCTGCCACACTAACCAACATGGTAGTACTATTGCTTCCTACTAGATTGCACATTTCGTTCGAAGTGGCAGATTTAGAAACGCACTTGTTGTCAGTTGATGACTCAAACGATTCCAATGTCAGATCAATATCCAGATCGGATGCTGCGCCGTCCTCCTCTCCTGTCGTGATCGAAGGTTCCGTGTAACAAGCCAGGTTGGTGTTCTCACCACTACTACTGGGTGGTTTTACGAACTCATAGTACAGAGTGCTACCCGAGCTGATGAATAGGGGAATATCGGTTCCCAAGGTCAAGCTGGCAACGGGTTCCAGGTCACATTGGACTTGAACACTTGTGCTGTTGGAAAAAGCGTACACTTCAACAATCACCTGTCCCGATCGTGGCTGGAGGATCGTACAAAATTCATCCGCAGTTTCAGACTCGGATGTACACAGGGACACATCCTCGTACACTAAGGCTAAATCGACATCTCCTTCCGCAGCAGTGCTATTCGTACTGCACTTGAGGTTCATGGGACTTGTCATGCCTTCTTCCGAGACGTCAATGGGAAATAAGGCGGATGTTCCCGTCTCCATGGATTCCAACATGACAGGTGTCCCTATCATTAGTTCATCCTGCAAGATTCGATGCTCCATGTCGTACTTGGCGGTGGTGGTGGTGATTGGTTTTGATACGGCAGCAGACGATTTGACACCGGGGAGATTGGCCGTTGCCGCTGCCATGCCGATAATGAAAGAGAAGATCTTCATGCTTTCAGATTCTTGTTGTCGATGACTGATGGATACTAGTACTTTATTAAAAAATCTTGACAACTTCTAGTACTAGTCTAGTAGGTATCACGATGGAATAAAAAGGAGTACTAGATAGAAACTACTAGTACGAATTAAGCTTCCTCTGCGAATAATAACAACAATATGTTTACTAGTAGTAGTCTAGAACCAGTCAAGTCTAGTAGTAGAGGTAACTACTACTAGTACTTTAGACTTGCAAAAGTTCTGATGAGAGAGTTGCGTGTTTTGGTGACGCTTCATCAGCGTAAAGAGACCGCTTGGACAAAAGAGGAGGCATAATAATGATAAAAAACTTGAGACGCTCGCAAATCAGCTTTCGCAGAGATTTATTACACTTTTTAAAATCATTTTCTCTGACTAAATGATAACAATACCACCTAAATCATGCATTGTTAGGTCTATCATATTTGCGAAAACACCAGACTACTAAGTCTACGCCGGTACTATTATGATACAAAGTACTGTAGTATTCTGCATGTTGGTGGTATCTTTCTGAACCCGTTATTATTATGTGAATCGCCATGCTCTTGGTCCGCTCGAAATAATAATATACTAGTGGATGCAAAGAACAGTACCAGGTAGACTACTACAATAACATAAATCGGAAGTCCCTTGCAGCTCATTACTTACTTACCAGTACTTTGAGACTAGCTACATACAGCATTACCACACGTTCTATTCAGAAGGGAAATAATAATGGGTGTTGTACTAGTCTTCATTCATTCGTACAGAAATTGGTTATAAATAATCAAACGTACTGTAGCACAATGCTCTAGCTACCATAAAATACTATTATTATTTTATGGTTCATGTCTCATGTCTCATGCATATTAGACTAATAGTTTGGACTACAGCCAATACTCTGCAGTTACCACTAGTTGTATTGTCATAAAGAGAAACAGTCGGCTACTACTGGTCTAGAGACCTGCTACTGCTAATAGATGGAATAATATTCGACAGTTCGAAAGCACTACTTTGTTATCACCATTCCCGGGATATGGAAAAATCCCGGGGCT
>Ga0100393_10005606_pt1 | contig 11315 bp, 8 predicted proteins | sample CryGeymeta201517_FD_81546 | JGI IMG/M metagenome (GOLD analysis project Ga0100393, IMG submission 81546) | Groundwater microbial communities from Crystal Geyser aquifers in Utah, USA - Crystal Geyser metaG 2015-17 | ecosystem: Environmental > Aquatic > Deep subsurface > Groundwater | place: USA... | reverse complement strand
TTACTTAAGCCCAACAAATGCTACTTCCAAAAACAACCCCGGGATTGTGTTTTTCCCCATCCCGGGGCAGTTTTGGAAATCCCGGGGTAGGGATATCCCTCGATTGGTGACAACATATCGTACATCGTACGACATCGCTGTAGCGTAAAAGGACATGCTTGTAGCGCGTGTGAACTTCGTGCCTCCGGGCTATGCCAACGTCATAGTTGAAGCTTTGAGTCCCGCATGACGCTTTATAACACTTAACCCTATGCCTCGCTTTTTCAGCCAATATTATTATTTTTATTTTTTCTTCGTGGAATTCTGATGATTTCGAAAGAAGATTATTATTTAAACAACTGATGAGGACAACAAGCCACTGCAATTCTCATAGGCTGCTAATAAGAAGTACTCCGTCCCATTACTTGTTCCTTGTTATTACGCGTACAACTACCTACTACATCAGCAACCAAGCAGTTTGTTCGTTTGCGATCGAAGTCTTCCCAACACGAAACGTCCCTGCTCTACTAGCTAACTATTCAGTTATCTACTCCTAACTATCTACTGTAGCCAGCAGCCGGTGAAGCTTAAAAATTATCTCAAATTTTGTATTACAATAAAGATTTCACGAGAAACAAGAAAAAATCTTTGATCATGTCTCCAAACAAAGGTCACCAGAAAACTCATTTGAGATCGCAGTCCTCGGGTCCTTACGAGGAAAGCTGGGAACCCAAAATTGCTAAACGAATCCAGGAAATGGTTATAAAAAGAGAGCAAGCAAATCCCGAATTAGACTACCCCCTTTGTACGGTGGCTTTGGTCGGCGTGCCAGGATCTGGCAAGACCGTTAGCAGCTTTATCTTGGCCAACCTTTTGGAACAGCAAGGAATTGGATGCATGGTAATGCCTCATGATGGTTATCATTATCCCATTGAATTGCTCGAAACCTTCCCTGATGCCGAAGATGCTGTTTATCGTCGGGGTGCTCCCGATACGTTTGATCCTGTCGCTCTCAGGCGTGATTTGATGCGCATCCGTGGAGGAGATGACGATGCAACGAGCAGTGCTAATACCAATGGTCGGAATCCAGACGAAGAGGAAGGCCGCGTGATCAAATTACCAGGATTCGATCATGCCAAGGGAGATTCTGAACCGGACGTCCACACCTTTGACCGATTACACCACAAGGTCGTATTGTGCGAAGGATTGTACTTATTGCACGACAGTGATGGGTGGGAGAACATTAGCTCGCTTTTTGATCTCAAAATATTTCTGGATTCCGATGTCGATATCTGCATTGACAGATTAAAGATCCGTAACCAGTGTATTCCTGGATATACGCCAGAAGAAATCGCTATTCGCTGCGAAAAAGTCGACCGTGCTAATGCTATGACAGTCATGAAATCGAAACATCGTGCGGATATTGTGGTAAAAGCCATCGCCAGACCCATTCAAAAGGACGAAATCCCTGACAAACCAACGCTCCTCGAGGCTGCCTTGACCAGGTTGGAGCTCACCGAAGAGGAAAAAGCTGGACATCGCAGAGATAACTCGGATTGGACCATGGATATCGTATCTGGGTCGAGCGCGGGCCTTGCAGGGCTTCGCAGCCGCAGTAATTCTATCACTTCGCAAGCTTCTGAACCACCACCTCAACCAGCTGCCATGTTTGCTGGAACGTGGGAACCTGAACAAGGACTCAAAATTGTCGAGGCTGTGGATAAATTAAAATTATCGAATCCGTCAAAACTTCCTTACATGGTGGCACTTGTGGGCACTCCTGGGAGCGGAAAGAGCGTCTCGAGCTTTCTGCTTGCTAATATTTTGGAAGAAAAGGGATACCCGACAATGATTTGTCCGCACGATGGTTATCATTATCCGTTAGAACACTTGAAGACATTCCCGGATGCACAGGATTTTCTTTACCGACGAGGAGCTCCGGACACGTTCGATCCAAAAGCGCTGTATCGCGACCTCGATCGTATAAAAAATGGCGATGAAGCTGTCATCAAGCTTCCAGCCTTTGATCACGCTAAAGCTGACCCAGAACCAGATACTCATATTTTTGACCGAAAGTATCATAAGGTTGTTCTTTGTGAAGGACTTTATCTGCTACACGATCAAGATGGTTGGGAAGATATTTCAAGCTTGTTTGACTTCACCATCTTTATGAACTCGGACGTGGACGTTTGCATTGAACGTGTGAAGATTCGGAATCAGTGCATACCTGGCTACACTCCTGAAGAGATTGAGGTCCGATGCGAAAAGGTAGATCGCGTCAATGCGATGACTGTTATGCGCTCCAAAGATCGAGCACATGTTGTAGTTGACTCTTCCGCCATAAAAAAGCCAGACTAATGAATGCATGAACGCTCAACGAGCATTATTTTATTGGACCAGGACATTTTCCACTAATTTACACATAGCAAAACGATTTCTTGAAGCTTTCCGACTGGAGTATGAGTGCGTTTTGGATTCCTGTTATAAAAATGGTGATGTGAGAGTCTTTTTTGTCGTCTTTGTCCCGCATTGTGCTTCCGCTTCATAGAATGGCCCGCAACAGCGTACACAAGCGGTCGATTCCCGAATCATTAGACAATCGATGAAAACGTCAACATTAGACGGCTCTCATTCTATTGGAAGCCCGACAAAAGCTTTTCGTACTGAGGACTGATGGCCTCTACTAGCCTACCAGAAGGCCAAGTTGTCAATCCGTCATTACTTGAGTGGTAGCGTCACTCTCAAGCTTCGCATCAGTGACAATGGAATTTAAATCAATCCTGTTTCAAACCACCACCATCACTTTCATTAATGAACTAATGTAAAACATTTCCACTTTCTAAGTAGTACCTGGTAGTAGCTGGCTGGAGGGAGTCAATGAACTCTTGGATAGATTGCGCCTTCGCATTCATGAAAGCAAGTTTGTGACCTTAATAAATTAAATACCACTCGTATCTGACACTCATTTCTTAAGTAGCAGTAGTACATTAAGTCCGAAGATTTAGGCGTTCGCATTCGGGTCATCAGTCTCTATGAATATTCACACTCGTCTTATACACGGGTATGGTACCTGGTACCTGGTAAATTAAGAGACAATTTTCTTCAATACTTCTTATTCCTACACTAGTACTAGTACCTGGTACTCTAGCTACGGTACCAGGTAGCTACGAGGTACTGTACCACTATTTACAAGTAAATGACAATTAAGGAACACCTTCAATAATTTTGTACTCTAAACAGGTAGTACTGTAGTACTAGTACAAAACCTCTAGTAGCAGTACGGTTGATACTACAGTAGTACTAGTACAAACTCGGTATGCTGGTGCTGGTCATTGCACTACTACAACTGGTGCTACTACCAGGTCGTAGACTACGGTACTACTACCAGGTAATAGTAGCTAGTAGTACCCTGGTACTACTAGTAGTAGCTAGCTAGTAGAGTAGCTAGAGTAGTCTAGTACCTGGTAGCTAGCTAGTAACTGATACTACTACAACTAGCTACGTGGTAAGTAGTACTACTAGTAGTAGAACACTGGCACTACCTGGTACTATTATAGGTACTACTAGTAGTACTCGAGTACAGGTGGCGGTAGCGGTAGTTCTACCAGGACCACCAGATGCCCTACAGATTCTTCCCGGTTTACCAGTATGGTAAAAAGTGGAAGCCCAATTCTTATAATACTACTGCTAACGAGTCTTTTTTCATCTTCAACGAACGCAAGGACAGCAACGATCCGACGTCTCACCGCAAAGTAACGTTGTAAGTTGCAGTTGGAAAGTGCTGCAAAAGGAAGGCATCCGACACCAATGAGAGCTCCATTATCAAAATGTGTTATTACTGGTAGTCCTACTAGTATTCAATTTCTTTGGCACTTTGACTGGCGTCAGCTCAAAGCTCAAACTGCCCTGCACAATCATGCAATCGACCACAGTCGCCATCTTGGAGCACACTTTTTTTATTATCCTTTGAAATAGCCCAGTTAAAGCGCATCCAAATTGCCACTTAACGATGTGTAATAGATTCGACCGTCGTATCGGTGTAAAGCTCTGTAAGCGTTCACCGATAGCCTCGCCAGTTCTTGACAAACCCTCGAGGCAAAAAAATGCTCACGAGACTAGCGCCTCGAACATTCCTTTAAACATTTTTATTCCGTCGTGTTCAAGCGACGAAGAATCTGAAGAAGCCAGCACCGTGACGACAGCTCTGAAGCTGTCGCGCACAGGTGTTCTCAAGGACCAGTCATCTCGGACTGCCAGTATGGCGAGCGAATGCTCCTCAAGGCTTCCAAGACTTCCTTGCCGACAGGCAAGCATTGAAGAAGATCTCGATCGTTTCACTCATCAAGCATCTAGATCTTCTCCTGAATCAAAACCCAAGCTTCCATGTCGTTGTGCGAGCACCGAAAGTGCTGATTTTGAGGCGTGGCTCTCAGAACCCACTCACAGTGCTATAGACCCTCCTACGAGGGAAGTCGCTGGTGCAGCTAAAATCGCACCAATGGATGCTCGCCGCTACAGCTGTCCAGGAACCCGAGTCTGTCATGATCATTTCAGACATATTGCAGATCCCGATGCCGGTGGCCGTGTTCCTGTCCTTCCACGGCGCCAGAAGAGTGCGCGCAATGTTCTCGAGCGTCATTCGAGTCCAAGCATAAGAACCTCTCCAGTGATTTTATGAGTGCTGAGCTAAAGTACATGTGATGATGTAATGTCAGCTACTACTTGTATAACTCGTAAAAGAGTAGACTTTTATGCTAAATACTGTACTACGAATAACATATTCTTACATAGAACTTTATTGATCGACCCAAGAACAAAGGTCCGATGGACGAACGCGCATACATTGAAAGCGACTGCCAAAATCATTTTGGAATACTTGATTCAGTGGATAACGATTGATTGCTATACCCCATGATCCATGAGCATTAGGAAGGTTTCGATCGATCCAGCACCCCATGCCGGACACAGATGTGGGCATTTGCAGATGATTTTTCTATGCATTCTGCATTGCGCTCCTTTACAGTTATTAGCACCACCTTTAGAAAAAGAGCCCTGCAAGTCTAAATTTCACCAGATACGACTGCCGGTAAATCAGGAACACTTGATGCTAGACCCAGGCTTTCCTCTAGATCGGTATGGTTGTTCTCGCTGATGCCGTGATGATCATCGTTAATGGTTGGTGTTCCGCAAAGGAAAACAAAGGGATTCGTCACGACGGATGCAGAGTGAGTATCGCCACCATCGTTATTATCATTTTGTATCTGCAAGAGATTACTCGTATTCACTTGTTGTCGGTACCATGCTGGAAATGTTTTCACTAGAGGTGTATCTTTGGGCTTCTTCGTCGTCTTCAATCAAATCAAACGGGTCCACAATAAAATCCCGCCGGCAGCAGGGGCAAAGAGGACCTTCTCGTTGCTTCATGAGCCACTTTTCAATGCATGTAGCGTGAAAGTGATGCTCACATTCCGCATTCGATGACCAAACAATGTCGGATCCAACCTAATGTGGAGAAAGGAATGTCACAGACATAAAGTGAGGTATGTTGGCATGCCTGAAAATAATTTCAGTCCCAATGCGCCAAGTATCCAATTATCCAATTCCATACTTACTTTGTAATCAGACAAACAAATGGTGCAGAGACCTTCTGTTAATCTCATTTCACGATCATCTCCTTCAACGTAGATGCTGTCTGTACTTCTGGTCGGATCCAACAGACTGGCACCGTCCATCGGCAAGCCAGGTACGGGAATTCTTATGTACACAGTATCTTCCTCCCCATAAGGATTGTTTCGTTCCGACTTGCTAGTGCTATATTGCGCATGTACATGTTCCTCCTCCTCCTCCTCCTCCTCTTTTTCAGGTTTACCCTTCCCGCACGTTCCAATTTCCGCACGTTCCTCTTGCGACGTATCTGATTGATCCAATGTTACGTTATCACTGTGTTCTGAATCTACAGTAGCACTCGCTGTTGGTTCTGGTTGCGGATCAATGGGTATGTATTCGTGGGAATCATCGTCACCAGTATCACCACCGTCACCGTTATCATCATCGTCGTCTGTAGTATAAGCAGGAAAAACTCCATCCGAAGCGGCGGTGTCGGAATCGTCACTACCATCATCATGCATTGCACTTTTCACTGGATCACGATTGCCAAATTCATCATTAGTAGCTACATCAGCCGGCCGGAAAAGAGAAGGAGAAGCACCAACCCGCATTTCTTCTTTCGCTTTGTTGATATCAAAATTTGAATCCATCAATTGAGGAAAGTTCTCGACTCTCAAAATCTAAAATCAATAGGAAGGAATGCGTGGAAAAAGCAACAGAGGTCAGTCATCACGGGATGCTGTATAACTGTACAACCACACGATTGTGACCACCCCTCGTATACCAGTACAGCAAGCAGCAGCAAGCAGCAGCAACTGTTTCACTAAAAATACTCTATGTACTATATATATATATATATATATATATATATATATATATCACGTACCATTCGGACAGGACCAAAGAGTTGAACGATTCGTGCGCGTCGTTCTTCAATATACTTTCGTCGTGCTGCTCGTGCTTCCGAATGATGATGTAAATGATGATGATGATGATTGCTCGTACCCGTGGTACTGCCACTAGTGCTGAGTTCTAGAGCATTGGTAAATTCCAATTCCATTTCCCGTCGAACACGTTCTTCAAAACAATGCATTCGAATGTAATAAAAAACGGGTACCACAAAACACAGTGACAGTACACACAAGTATAGTATCGTCATAATGGTACGACCATTGGGCGGTTCTTGCTGTTGCTGTTGTTGTTGCTCATTACTGCTGCTGCTGCTGCTGCTATTATCAGGCAAAAACACAAAGTCATCAATACTGTTGACTCCATTCACGATGCCATAATCGCTGCTTGGATTGTTGTTGTCGTTGTCGTTGTGAGATGACTGCTGTAGCTGTCGTCGCAGAAAGTATTCTGCACTGTAAAGTATCTGTAAAGCGTGTGTCATGTTGATGTTGACAGACTTTTCCCCCACTGTATGTTGTGTGTGCGTGTGTGTAGCTGCGCCTTTTGTTGTTGTTGTTGTTGTTGGTTTGGGGAGAATACCAGTGTCGTACAGTACCGTGCTGTATACTCTGTACTGTATACTGTATACTCTGTACTCTCTACGGTACAGCACACCAGTCCGTTGTTTTGGAAATGGTTTTATTACAATTATTTATATGCTGGATGGAGCTAGAGGCGCGGGAATGACAAAAGACAAAAAACCCAACCCGAAAAGAAAGACGCTGTCAAGAAAGATGATGAACGATGCCTAATAGCCTTTTTTCTTTCGCGAGAATGCTGTATCACATACGAGATCTCTAGTAGCTAGTTCGTACACAGAGTATCTTGTTTGTATGAAATAGGAAGTCAGCAGATTTTACTTCGGCCTTTTTGTCAAGTACAGTATGGTAGTAGTTATAATAATTGTTGTGCAGCTTTTCTTGGTTTGATTTGTATCACTTCATTCGTTTGTCAAGTTTCAAGTGGGTTAATAATCGTTGATGAAGGATTGTCAAAGAATAAAGAATACGCCCGAGTAGGAATGATGAGAAGCGACGACACGCTTCGATTTTTGTGCACTGGCAGCAATCATGTTTTGTTGTGATCAATTGTCAGTAGTAGCGTAGGTCACCTTTTCATCACCGTGTTACAGTACGAGTAGACCTACCGTACTACGTACTCCGGCTAGTACATTACGTACGATTATTAATTTTTAGCAAATAAATGACCAATAATAAAAGAAGCAGACGATTGCGTGAAAAATTATACAGTAATCTAATGTTGTCAAGTTTTTTTAGTCTGTCCAACCAACCAATGGAAAAATCGCTGAAATTCTTATCATAGCTACCAGGTACCTACTAGCTAGTACGGTAATATAATATTAATGTTGTTGTTATCACTGACATCCTGTACTGTACAGCATAGCCTCTAAATTTCTCTTCAAAATTTCTGTACGACAATGGCTGGCAGGCATACCTCTGCTGCCTAAAAATAAAAGTAATAACAACAAAAGACAGCAACAATTTCTTACAGCTCTCTGTTACAGATGGAAAATATGAATTGAATATGACTTGCAGCAGCAGCAGCAGCAGCAGATAATAGAAAAAACTATAGAGTACAACACCAACAACAACAACCAAAACTCTGAGCCATGAACCCACCCCCTCCACTGCGTGCTGCGTATTATGATGAATCCTATACTTCCTCTCCTACCACAGCAACATCCACTGACTACTATTCCTACGATGATACTTCCAATACATCATCATTATCTTCAGGTAGTGGTGGTGGTGGTGGTGGTGGTGGTGTCTGGAATTACTTTATGGCCGTTACAATATTTTTAATCTGTTGGTTAATTACGTTGGTATTACCCAAGGGTTTACGGAAACAAGTATTTGGGGCGCAACCACGACGATACGTGCGAAGACGATATGCTCCCTCCGAAATCGATACCCTTGGTGATGACATGTCCACGTTACAAAGTAGCAGTGTTGATGATTCCACACGAATGCAAATGGTGCAACAACGACGCATCACGGAACTGTCCGTGGCCCAATCCGGTACTGCAACAGCAGCATCAGCAGCAACAGCAGCAGCTCCTCACAAACCACCAATGCCACTACCACAACTACCACCACATAGAGCGAATGGACGACAGCATCTACAACAGCAACACAGCCACATGATGTTGATGAGGATGCGACCACCACGAAGTACCATGAGCGATTCAGAAACGGGAAGTGTCTTTGTTCGACCCAATGTCGCTCGAGGAAGTGCCAGGTCCCGAGCAAGTACTACGCGAGAAGCGACCTGGGCAGGAATTACTACTACTGCTACTACTGCTACTAGTTATAGTAACAGTCCTTACTATGATCATCGTCGAGGTGCATCTTTATCCGTTCCACCTCCCTCTCCCGCACATCCTGCCATTCCTAAATTACCGTCGTCTAAAATTCTTAACGAAACCATGCAACGTCTTCAAAATCGGGGCATTCGGTTGGTAGCGCACGGCGTGGCATCGGAATCCAAACGGGTCTGGATCAAATTGGATTCCGAAACAAGCACCCTGACATGGCAAACAGAATTTCCTCGCAAAATTCCCAATCAATTGGGAGAAATATCATTGGTCATGATGCGTGGTGCCCTGCACAAGATTGCCCTTCCCAATATTCTGTACGTCGATGTGGGAAAAAAGACCAATGCCTTGCTCAAACCCGAAAACGAGGACGTCCTGGATACCACCTGTTTTAGTCTCTTGACTCAAAATGGGTCGTTGGATTTGCAAGCCAATTCAAGGTTGGAACGTGATGCCCTCGTTTCGTGTTTTAGCATGGTCTTGGACGAGGTGCACTCGCAAGACTGGAGAACACTGTATGCAGAAAGTCCCGATACCTCGTCGGTGGCTGTGCAATCGAGCTGTATGTCGGGTAGTGATTTGCACATGGTGGAGTTCTAATAATGGAGTATTTGCGTGTGCGTGTCTCGTCGGTGATTTAGGTCACCGTCGATGGATGCGTTCTTATTGTTATTCCTGCTGCTGCTGCTGCTGCTGATGGGAGGATGCAAAGTTACACTCCCCCGGTACTTTGTCCAGGATGTACTTCATTTCTCCCCTGACAGCGTCACGGTAGTAGGAGCTATGTCGACGACGATTCTACAATAAGGCAATCCGTGCATGAATACATACATCTACAAGGATCAACATGGGGTGAAACTGTGTCAAGTGCTCGGGGTTGAGAGTTACGACTACAGGAGATAGTTGCAGCAGGGGCAGGGCTATTATTCTTAAATGCCATCATATTCGTGACTGAAGTTGAGTCTATGGGTTGAATGTATCTTCCAATCTATTGGCTGACGTACCTACAGACGAAAATCGACTGTGAATGTGGGTTAAGAATTATGCGTGCTTAACAATCTTTGACAACGCTTGATACCGGCAGCAGGGGCCTGATAATAATATCTTGAGCCTTTCTCAAGCCGATTGAAGGAGAAAAACGTGAATACGTCTGCCGTTAGTAGTTTAACTGATAGTTCTAGCAGTTTAACTCGTAGTTCCTGCAGGCACGACTTTTTGCCGACATCAAGCTCATCATCAAAGGTTCACTCTCTTTTTAAACTTTAAATTTGATTTTTATAATTCAAGTCATAGCCGATTCCATCCTTCAAAATGAAGCTCACTTATCTACTCGTTGCATCCTCTTGTCTCGCTGCCAGCGCCTTTGGCGTTACCCCCAGCCCTGCCTTGAGCAAGATCCCTGCTGGATTCCAAAAACCTGCTTTTCGCAAGGATACTGCCTCCAACAGCCCTCTCTTCCGTGATCCTACCGTCGTCCGAGGAGGAGCTGTTCCAGGATGGGCTGCCTACAACGATGCCTTGGATACAAATCCCTTGCTTGCCAAGGCATTGACTTCCCTCGTTGGATGGGCACTTGGAGATTTCCTTGCTCAGGTAGGTGCTTGGTTGTGCTGATATAATAGTAGTGGCGTAACTTAATCCCTCGCTGCAGAATTGCTCACTCGCGTCGCGTCACCTCTCCTCTATAAAAATTGCTACCGGAAATAAACAATAATTTATTAGATCTTTATCAGCGGAGGACCATTTGATATGCAGCGTTTCTTGACTCTCTCCTTCTTCGGTTTCATTTACCACGGACCCTCTGGCCATTACTTCTACAACTGGCTCGACAAGCAAATCCCAGGAACCGAAGCCAAAGATGTTGCCTTGAAGGTTGGAATTGACCAAATTATGTGGTGCCCCATCTTCATGAGTGTTTTCTTTGCTTACCTCGGATTGGTCAACGGAGACTCCCTTGCCACCATTGGAAACAAGATCAAGTCTGACCTTTTCAGTGCCTGCCAAGGATCCTGGAAGGTCTGGCCTGTCGTCCATGCCGTGAACTTCAAGTTTATTTCCACTAAGCATCGTTTGGTCTTCATCAACAGTGTCCAAGTTGCCTTCAACATGTTCCTTTCTCTCATCGGAACAAAGAAGGCGTAAACAGCTAGTGGTTGATAATCTTTTGTTTTCCTGTCACTGCCGAGTAGTTCATGTTGTATGCGCAAGCATTCGTCTGCAGATATGAATTTGCGTCTGGCACGAAAGCTAATCCTCGACGGCAGAAGAGCGTTTAAGGTGTTTCCTTTACAGTATGAATTATTTGCTGCGAGACTCTAAAGTGTAACGATACAGTTTTCAATTGGGATTTATGTAGTGTGTCTCTCGCGTAGTAGCATTATTTTATGCATATTACTAGTACAATATTTGTGAAACGGTCTATAGGACCACTCATGTCAACGTA
>Ga0100393_10005600_pt1 | contig 11320 bp, 8 predicted proteins | sample CryGeymeta201517_FD_81546 | JGI IMG/M metagenome (GOLD analysis project Ga0100393, IMG submission 81546) | Groundwater microbial communities from Crystal Geyser aquifers in Utah, USA - Crystal Geyser metaG 2015-17 | ecosystem: Environmental > Aquatic > Deep subsurface > Groundwater | place: USA... | reverse complement strand
GGTGGCGCAAACCGGAGGTGGAGGTGTGTTGTCCGCGCTGACGCTACAGGATATATTGTGGATAGCTTGGGTATTGTTAATGGTGCAGCCTTCCCCTAAATTTTTACTACACCCATTATACTCGCCACTATGTTTATCGAAGCACACAAAGCCATAATCTCCCGTCTTACAGACATCAAAATATTTCTTTGTTGAATCTCCGGCTCTTAAGTCAACACAAGATTTGGAAGTATTAGTGCTGCCTACATAAACAAATTTTTCCAGTTTATTATTGGTTTCATTCGTTTCAGCCACTGTATTATCCGGATCTATTTTGACTTGTACATGAACAGTGCCGGTATTTTTATCACCAGTAACATCCTGAAAGTTGTAAACAGTGCAAGTAATACCTGAAGCCCAGCCAGCTTTAAGCGCAGGTAATTGGCTAGCGCAATTTTTATATTCATTGCCCGCAACATACCATTTAATAAATGCACCAGCAGGGACAGCCACTTCGCTATTGTTTTTAGCATCAACACCAAAAGTCACCGTCTCACCCGGCAGAATCAATGTCTTATCCACGCCAATTTCCGAACTGGAAAACATTAAATCCGGCTCATCAACACCTGACTGAAAGTTTAAATCATCCGTGGTTACATTATAATAATAATCAAACAATATTCTGTAATGATAAGTCATTGATGGTGATACACTAAGAATTGCATAATATTTATTTCCACCGTCGTTAATAGCACTCGTTTGTTGTTTATATTTATTATTAGATTGGAAAGGAGAAAAATCTTGACCTCCAGCCCAACGAACTATAGGATTTACTATGCCCGCAACTTCAAAAGAAATTTTTGTCTGGTTGTCACTAATGTTCTCTGCCACTATATTTGTAATTTGAGGCGCTTGTGACTGTGGGAGAGTAATAAAATTTGCTGTTGTCTTGATATTGTTATCTTCATTGGATTCATCTACTTTGCCGTTATAATCTACATAAGCTTTTAAATAATACTCTTTGTTTTCAAGCTTAGCACAATCAAAAAAAGCATCATGAGTAAATTCTATATTCTTTGACTCTCCAGGTCCCAAATTATCTATTAATTCAGCCGGGCCACATTGAAGATAATTAGTATCAGCATTCATTGTGTAAAGTCCAACTTCAAAATTAGTTGCCGTGGCACTCCCCTGATTCTTAATTCTCAAATAAGCCATTGTGCCATCAAAAGTGTAGCCAGCATAAAGATTATTATTTTCCCTGTAAGTTAAACTTTCAATAATCAAATCTGGTTTATCTTCGGCTTTTACCAAATCTGCCCCAAATAAAAACTGACTTAAAACCAGTGCCAGAGTCAGACAAATAATAAAAATATTATTGTATTTTTTGCTGTTCATAATAATTATGTTAGTTTCTAATAAAAAAACAATAAATATAAATTAGCGTATTTATAATATCATTATAGCAAAATATAATTATTTTGTCAAATTTTAAGATTTGTAATTTGTAGGAGTATTATTTTTCCCAATACCTAATTAGTTCAATATAATTCTTAGCAATTTCTGTCATGCATTCTTTTTTACTAATCCTTTTCTGGTGAAAATCAACCAATGGCCGAAGAAATATCGTCCGGCCAACCGCAAAGCCGTTTAGTTGATGGCGCGGTGCCAGACTCATCCAAGTCTTTACTTTGGCAAAACTTTCACCGCGGCCGAGCATAATAATAGCCACTGCGCTTCTCTCGCCGTCGCAGATGGCATCAATAGTTTCAGACCAAGCATCTTCATGCTCAAAGGCTTCAATTTTCCAGATATCAGGTTCAATGCCTGCTTGGTGAAACTCATTAATCATTCTCAAGGTTAAGGCTGGCCTGATTTTTTCATCATAGACCTCGCGTCTGCCACGGGCGCGCTTTAATTGGCCGGGGGTTGGCGGCACCAGAGATTCAACCATAAATTTGTAGCTATTATCTTTGCACCAGCTGTCAAGCTCTTTTATTTTTTCTAACTGGCCCTGATTTATTTTTTTGTCTGCCGGATTATAGCGCACCAGCGCTTTGACAATGTCTGGTTTTAAAGCTTGAATGTGCTGGCTAAAATCATGGCCGTATTGGAAAGCAAAATTATTCTGGCCGCTTTTCTCCACCGGCAAACAAATAATAATATTTTTCTTTTTGGCCAGTTTAATTATTTCAAGGCCAAAATCTTCATCAACCATAATCGCTGACTCAACTGGATTTTTGACATAGCCCAAGGACATTAAAAAACCTTCAAAAATAATTTTTTTGTAGTCACTGATCAGTTTTTTCTGCTGACCGTCTAATTCCTTAACAGCGCCGATAAACGTCTTGATAAAGCTGGAGCGGTGGTCAAAAGGCAAAATGTATAGATTTTTAGGATAGCCTAACATACTTTTCTCATGCTTAATTTATCTTAATTTTAGCATATTTAACTGAACGAAGCAAACTAAAAAACCACTCCGCATTAGAACTGGGAGGGGGTTAGAAAATAAAAAACCGTTTATCTACATCTTTAAAATTTCTCTTTTTAAAATGTCTTTGATATTTCTGCTTGTTTTTTTTACAAAATCAATATTGTCAATCAACGATTCTAAATCAAATTGAATGCTTCTGGCATCAATTTTTTCTACTTTCTTAAGCAATCTTTCTTTTAACTCATTTATTGTTTTTATCTTTTCAATACAATTAAGATTGGGTCTGATTCCTTTTTCCAAATACCACATCAAATCAAAATAATCCCTGCCTTTAACAGCCGCCAGGGTTCTACCGGTTTTATCTGTTTTTTCCCAAGCGCGATTTAAAATCGCTCTGATTTTTGTCGCCATCAAAGTTGGCAAATCAAAAGTTTTCGCTAGCAGGCTTCTGTCATATTTAAACAAAGGGATTATTTCTATCTGATATTTGGCGCAAAAATCAAACTTTTGGAAAACCTCCACCTTTAAGAATAAAAAATCCGATTCATCATCTTTGGCTAAACCCAATTCTTTAAGAATGGGAAATTTCAAACAAATACGAAATTTTTGCGCTGATGTTTTTACCGGCAAATCAGTATTTTTTTGAAAATAGTTTTCTAATTCTTTGGCAAAATCCAACAATTTAACTTTATTTTTCAAATCCACAAAATCAAGGTCTTCTGAAAGGCGCGGCAAACCAAAACAATGCGCCAAACAAGAACCGCCGTAAAAAACCAATTCGCTATATTTTGGATGAGCATAAATAAAATCCAAAACCAAAATCTGCAAATACTCTTTCAATAAATTTCTTTTAAACACCGTTGTTTGACTGTGCTTTTCAGCTATTAAATTTTTTAAAATATTTTTTATTTCTTCCATGTTTTTAAAAGATAACCAAAAATTTCCTTCATTTTTTTGGAGTTTTCAAGAGTGAAATATTTTTTAAACTCCTGCCAATCTTTGGGGCTGAAATTATCCAAATTCAATCTTAATTCCGCCACGGCTTTTTCGTTGTTCAAAATATTTTTTCTCAAATAAAAAAAATCAAAAAGAGCTTTTGCTTTGGTTGCCTTAAAAACCGCCAGATTATTTTTTTTAATAATCTCAAAACCGCCAAATAACTCGTCTTTTATTTTATGATAAAAAAAATTGCCAAATTGATTAACTAGGCGAGTTGTCTTATTTTTGGTTACCAAAGTAAAATTACGAGGTATCTCGGTTAAAATATTGTGCTCGTAGAGTACATAGTCCAAACTTAAATAGGCCGGCAGGTACAAAAGACGGGCGATGAATTCCAAATAAAAAGAAAGCTGGCCTTTTTTTTCTGTAATATCCAAATACTCTTTGGCCACATAAAAACCTCTTTTTAATCTAATTAACTTGCCAGCTTTTCCATAGCGGGAAAATAAAACTTTAAGATAATGCCTATTTGTCTCCACCACCGCCAAATCAGACAAAGTAAAACAGGGCAAATGTTCTGCCAAAAACATAATTTTCTCAATTTTAGAAGATGACTTGTTTCTCATAGTATACTTAAATAGTAGACCGTCGGAAACAGGTTGTCAAATAAACGATAAATTTGCAAAGTCATAAATTTGCTTTTTCTTAGGCTTAATTTATCTTAATTTTAGCATATTTAACCAAACGAGGCAAAACGCCTTTCTAACGCCCTTTAGGACGGTTGATTAACATGGCTAAAGCCAGTTAGAAAATAAAAAGAGCGTAATAAAAGTGCAATTACGCTCTAATAAAATCGACTTGATAAAAATCTTGGAAAAAATTGCTAGTCAACGTTGTGCAACGCTAACTGGCAAAAGAACGATTAGAAAAAGATCTCATATAGTAGCCAAATTCCGTAACTCCCCCATTTAATTACGAGATATAAAATATCAATTGGCCAGAGTACCCAGGCCATAAATAGATACTCCCCATTATCATTCTTGTACTTGTCATAGAAATCATCATACCCCTTGGAGAAAAAAGTACTCTCCCCTGTGAGTATGATAGAATCGTCTCCTAAAAAGCCAGCCGGAGACGAAGAATCAAAATGATGGGGGGTATAAATAATTTTCCCCTGTAGGGATTCGGGGTTATACATTGCACGCAACTCTAAGTGCACAAAAGTCGCGCCAAGAACCAAGTAGATAACGATAGCCAAAAAGATTAAAAAAATGATTAACTTTTCAGCTTTCACGTCCTCTACTTTTTCTTCATCTGCAAGCCGTTTTTCTCTTTTTTCCATGTTACTATTCTCCTCCTTTTTTGCCACCATTAGTGGCTGTTTTTATTTGAACTATCCACATTCCCAATTATTAAAAGAATCCCTATATATTTAACAATTAATAAACCGACAGAAGTGTGTGCCTAAAACAAAAAATGGCTAAAATCAGCCAAGATAATTTTGGCTTAAATTGGCTTAAATCAGATTAAAAAATTAATTATCATTACTCATCAAATGAGGAGAGAAAAAATAGCCACCTATATGGCAATTTCATATGCTAAATTCGGGACTTTCGTGTTTGTTCCTTTTTTCTCCCGTTAGAAGCTCACACCGTGAGCTTCTAACTCAGATGAGTTTAAAAGATTGATTATCTTTTAAACGGGAGGGGGTGGTGTTGAATTACGAATTCAACACCCCTCTGGCTCGCTTCGCTCGCCACCTCCCCTCATCTGAAGGGAGGAAAATTGGCAAATGCATAAGCCCTATATATTTTAAATTGTCTAAAAATTTACTTAATGCTATGATAAAAATACTTATTATACTACCACCATGGAAAATAACGACAAAAAATACTGGCTGGGGCTGTCTAAAATCCACGGCCTGGGAGCGCAAAGGTTTAAAAAACTTTATAACTATTTTGACTCAATGAAGTCCGCCTGGACTGCTGATTTTAATGAATTTAAGCAGGCGGGACTGGAAGAGAGCGTGGCGCAAAATATTATTGAGGAAAGGAAAGACATTAATCTTGATCAGGAAATTGAAAAACTGATCAGAGAAAAAATTGAGACGGTGACTGTCTTGGATAAAGAGTATCCAAAACTCCTGTCTGAAATTTATGATCCGCCAGCGATTCTTTATTATAAAGGAAATTTGGAAAGCGCCGGTGATGAATTTGCCATTAGCGCGGTCGGCACCAGAAAATATTCAAGCTATGGCAAGCAAGTAACTGAAAAAATCATTGGCGAACTAGCCAGCCAAGAGATAACTATCGTCTCGGGTTTGGCTTTAGGCATTGACGGCTTAGTTCATGAAACAACTCTCACCCATGGTGGCAGAACAATCGCCGTGCTTGGTTCTGGACTATTCAGGGAAAATATATATCCTTCTAAAAACAGGTATCTGGCTGACAGAATCTGCGGTAATAATGGGCTCTTATTAAGTGAATACCCGCCGGAAACAATCCCTTTAAAAGGGCACTTCCCGCAAAGAAACAGAATAATTGCCGGGCTGGCTGTAGCCACGCTGGTGCTTGAAGCGCCAGAACATTCTGGCGCACTAATTACTGCCAAGTATGCGCTTGAATTTAACCGTGATGTTTTAGCAGTGCCCGGTAATATCAACAGCCTTAATGCCAGCGGGACAAACAACCTAATTAAACTGGGAGCCAAGCTCATAACTTCGGCGGCTGATGTGCTGGAGGTTTTAGATTTAAGCCAGATAAAAGATTTTGTGAGTAACAGAAAAATAGTGGCTGATTCTAAAGAAGAGGAAATTTTGCTTGAATTTTTATCGGGCGAGCCAATCCATATCAATGAGTTGATTAAAAGTTCTTCACTTGATACGGCCGTGGTCAACAGTACGTTAGTCTTAATGGAAATGAGAGGCAAAGTGAAAAATTTAGGCAATCAGATGTATATCTTAGGAAGATAAAAAAATAAATGTTTAAAAAATACTATCAAACAGTTAAATATTTAGAATCACTGGCTAATATTAGCCGGGCTGAATATATGCGAGAAAAAGGGCGCGATTTTTATTTACGTCGCACTGAAGAATTGATCAAAAAATTGAAAATAAATTTAAACCAATTTAAATTGATTCATATTACCGGCACTGCTGGCAAAGGTTCGGTCACCGCCATGGTGCATTCAATTTTAAATGAAGCTGGAAAAAAAGTCGGTTCATTTTATTCCCCGCATCCCACAACTTCAATTGAAAGAATAAAAGTGAGTGACAAATATATCGCGCCGGATATTTTCTCTGATTTGGTGGAAAAAATAAAGCCGGTGATAAATCAGATGTCTAGGCAGTCTAAATTCGGCCCGCCAAGCTATTTTGAAATATTTTTTGCTTTAGCCTTGCTATACTTTCAAAAGAAAAAATGCGAGTATCTGGTGCTGGAAGTTGGCTGCGGAGGTGAGTTTGACGCGACCAATATAATTCCGGCGCCCAAACTGGCTGCCATTACCAACATTGGCTATGACCATACTCACATTTTAGGCAGCAGCCTGGAAAAAATTGCCAGGGCTAAAGCCGGCATAATTAAAAAAGGTTCTATTTTTGTTACCACGGAAAAAAGACCTAAAATACTTAAGATATTCCACAAGATATGCAAAAATAGGGGGTGCGAGTATCGGCCGGTGGCAAATATTACTGATGAGGTTTGGGAAAATAACAGGCAACTGGCCAGAGAGATGGCTAGCATCCTGGACATTAAAAAAAATATTATGGAACGTGGTATTGAAAAAACTAAACTCTCCTGCCGCTTTGAGCTGATGCAGAAAAAACCGCTGGTCGTCTTGGACGGCGCGCATAATTATGATAAACTTAAATCAACTTTTGCCAATTTGAAAAAATTGAAATTCAACAAACTATTTTTAATCTTCACTTTAAATGAGAATAAAAACGTGAGAAAGATTCTAAAGATGATAAATAAGGAATTGCCCCAAGGCTCTGCCATCTACCTGGCTCATCATTTAGTAGCAGCAAGAACTTGCGCGGATTTGAAAATGATGTATAATTTATTTTCAAGTGCTCATAAAAAGAACATATCTATCTATGCAGACCCATGGATGGCATTGGATCAGGCAATAAAAAAAGCCAGACAAAACGATTTAATTTTAATTACAGGCTCGTTTTATTTGACTGGAGAATTAAGACAAAAATGGATAAGTGAAAAAAAAATTTTAAAAATTAATTCTTAACAAAACAATGTCAAAAAATCTGGTGATTGTGGAATCCCCCACTAAAGCCAAAACTATTACCAAGTTCTTGGATAAAAATTACAAGATCATGTCTTCGTATGGGCATTTACGAGATTTGCCCGAACGTGATTTAGGGGTAGATATTGAACATAATTTTGAACCAAAATATGTGGTGGCGGCGGATAAAAAACAGCTGGTGGATGATTTAAAAAAAGCAGCCAGTAAATCAGAGATGGTTTACTTCGCGACTGATGAGGACAGGGAGGGTGAGGCGATTTCCTGGCATCTTTTAACACTGTTAAACAACCATAAAACTAAACTGCCATATAAAAGAATTGTTTTTCATGAAATTACCAAGAACGCCATTTTGGCAGCGTTAAAAAATCCAAGGGATTTGGATCAAAATTTAGTTGATGCTCAACAGACAAGAAGAATTTTAGATCGCCTGGTAGGTTATAAACTGTCACCTTTTCTCTGGAAAAAAGTGGCCAAAGGGCTTTCGGCAGGGCGGGTGCAATCAGTGACCGTCAGGCTGATCGTTGAGCGGGAAAGAGAAATAAAAGACTTTAAGTCGGAAGAATACTGGAGTCTAAAAGCGATTCTCAATTTTGAAGGGCAGAAATTTGAAGCCATGCTCTATAAAATTGACGGCAAAAAACTTGAAAAATTAGGACTTAAAAACAAAAAAGGCGTGGAGAGTGTACTAGCAAAACTTAACGGCACGGAGTATATTATAGAATCTCTCGCAACTAAAAAAAATTATAGAAATCCTTTGCCACCATTCACCACTTCCAGTCTCCAGCAAGATGCCTATAATAAGCTCGGCTTTTCTGCCAAACAGACAATGTATCTGGCTCAAGCGCTCTATGAAGGCGTAAAACTCGGCAAAGATTCCACCGGCCTAATCACTTATATGAGAACGGATTCGGTCAACTTGGCCGAATCATTTGTGGAGTCGGCCAGAACACTTATCAGCCAAGATTATGGCGCTGATTTTCTGCCGGCAAGCGCGCCAAAATATAAGACGGCATCAAAATCAGCCCAAGAAGCGCATGAAGCCATTCGTCCAACAGACGCGAACCTTAAGCCCGAAGAAGTAAAAGAGTATCTTGATGACAAACAGTACAGACTCTATGAACTTATTTGGAAACGCGCCGTTGCCAGCCAGATGAACCCGGCAATAATACTCGGAACTTCAGCGGAAATAAAAGCGAACAGCTGTATTTTTAAGGCAACCGGATCAACCATACAATTCAATGGTTTTATGGCAGTGTATGGCAATAATATGAAGGATAATCTCCTGCCCGAACTTAAAGAAAACGAACGGGTTGATCTTATTAAACTCTCGCCCAAACAACATTTTACCGAACCGCCAGCCAGATACAATGACGCCAGTCTGGTAAAAAAACTGGAAGAACTTGGCATCGGCCGGCCTTCAACTTACGCGCCGATTATTTCCACCATACAGGAACGCAACTATATCAAACGCGATCAGGGAAAATTTATACCACAGGATATCGCTTTTATAGTGACTGATCTGCTGACTGATCATTTTCCCGTAATAGTGGATTATAAATTTACGGCAGACATGGAAAACGATCTTGACGACATTGCCAAGGGCGAAAAAAAATGGGTGCCGGTATTAAACCAATTCTACAAGCCTTTTGCCGACAATCTGGAAAAAAAATATATGGAGATCAATAAGCGCGACCTGATAAACGAAAAGACTGACAAGCTGTGCGAAAAATGTGGCAAGCCAATGGTAATTAAAACAAGCCGCTATGGAAAATTTTTTGCCTGCACTGGATTTCCAAACTGCCGCAACACAAAAAAACTAAACGGCGACGGACAAAGGGACAAGTCAGCCGACACAAAATCAGCATCAATCAAGAAAGAACCGGAAATGACGGATATTAAATGCGAAAAATGCGGAGCGCCTTTGATTATCCGGCAGGGAAGATTCGGCAAATTTTACGCCTGCTCCGCGTTTCCCAAATGCCGCAACACCAAAGCCTTGGACCAGGATACCGGAGTGGCCTGCCCAAATTGTCGTCAGGGCAAACTGGTGGCTAAAAAAACCAAGTCAAGGAAAACTTTTTACGCCTGCGATCAGTATCCACAATGCAAGTTCGCGCTCTGGTCCAGGCCAACCGGTGAAAAATGCTCTAAATGCGGTTCACTGCTGGTCAATGCCGGCAAAGGCGAGGCAAAATGTTCTAATAAGGAATGCAAGTAATAATTTTTGAATACCAAAAAACCACTTCTCTTTTGAACTAAGCTCGGGTGAGATTGGCTCAAAAGAATGGAAGTGGTTTTTTGTTTGGTTTTTTTGGTTTGTTTGGTTTGGGGGTTTTTATTTTTTTTGTTTGGAGGAGCATTAATTTAAATATAGCATAAAATTTTAAATGTTTCTAATACAAGTTGTGGATAAGTTCAAATTAAATATATTTTTGGCTAATATTAGACATAATTATAATGACTAATTTGATTTTTTGTAAAAAAAAGTATATGATATAAGAACATAATATTAAAATTATGACTTTAGAAAGAATTTTAGAAGTGATAAAAAACAAACACCCTGATGCTGATACCACCATGTTGGAATTGGCTTATGAGTTTGCTGAACGGGCACATCAGGGACAGAAGAGACTGTCTGGAGAAGACTATATTCAACATGCCCTGGAAACGGCCTTTAAACTAGCGACTACGGATATTGATATGCCCACGGTGATTGCCGGTATGTTACATGATGTGCCGGAAGATACCGGAGTAAAATTGGAAGAAATAAAAAAAGAATTTGGCGGGGAAATTGCTGATCTAGTCAGCGGCATTACTAAACTGGGGACAATTAAGTATCGCGGTCTTAAACGTTATGCGGAAAATCTGCGCAAAATGTTTGTCGCGATGGCCGAAGATGTCCGAGTGATTTTTATTAAATTTGCTGACAGAATCCACAATCTAAAAACTCTCTATGCTCTCAAGCCCGTTAAACAACAAAGAATTGCTAAAGAGACTTTGGAAATTTATGCGCCCATTGCTCACCGCTTGGGCATGGGCGAACTGCAGGGCGAGCTGGAAGATTTGGCATTCCCTTATGTTTATTCGGAGGAATATAAATGGGTAGTGGAGGTATCAAAGAAAAAATATGAGGAGCATAAGCGCGACGTCAGGCGTGAAATAAAAAGACTGAGAAAAGAGTTTGAGAACGTCAGTTTTGTGCCCATGGATATGTATGGCCGGGCAAAACGTTATTATTCGTTGTACCAGAAGCTTTTGCGCAAGGATATGGACATAGACAGGATTTATGATTTGGTGGCGATTAGAATTATCGTTAAAAATGTTGATGAATGCTACCGGGTGCTCGGGGTTTTGCATTCTCTCTATAAACCAATGAGCGGCCGAGTCAAAGACTACATTGCCCAGCCAAAACCTAATGGCTATCGTTCGCTCCACACCACCGTCTATTCGGACAATAGAATTGTGGAATTCCAAATCAGAACCCGCGAGATGGACGATGAGGCAGAATGGGGAATTGCTGCTCACTGGGCATTTAAGGAAACCGGCACCAAGAAACAGAAAATGCCAGTTGATCCTGAAAAATTGAAATGGATAAAAACACTGCTGGAACGGGATAACGAACAATACAAGCCGGAAGAATATTTAGACAAAATAAAAATGGATTTTTTTAAGAACCGCATTTTTGTTTTTACGCCCAAGGCTGATGTC
>Ga0100393_10005586_pt1 | contig 11335 bp, 12 predicted proteins | sample CryGeymeta201517_FD_81546 | JGI IMG/M metagenome (GOLD analysis project Ga0100393, IMG submission 81546) | Groundwater microbial communities from Crystal Geyser aquifers in Utah, USA - Crystal Geyser metaG 2015-17 | ecosystem: Environmental > Aquatic > Deep subsurface > Groundwater | place... | reverse complement strand
GATACGGAAAATCCGCTCTTTTGTCCTTTTTTGGCTGCGAATATTTTTGGAATCATTCCAGTTCCGGAACCAATATGTGCCTGATATTGGACTAAATTGGGCTTCTTAAGGAACGACTAATTATGATCTAGGTATGATAAAAGGATGAGAATTTTGTAGCTTCCTTATTATTCAATCGTTTGCTTATATCCCTCCAATTTGAAGGGGATTTGTTGTTAGGACTGAATATATAAACAAGTTGTATGCAATTTAAAACTGAAAGGGACGATATAAATGCTTTGTTGGATATGCCAAAAGAGGAAAGCAAATTCGAGTGAACATAAATTTAAATCTTCACTGCTCAAACGAATGCATGGGAAAATTTTCACTGAAGAAATAACCTATGTTCTTGATAAGAAGGAATTAAGATTAGAAGGCCCGAACAATAAAAAAGCAAAATTCCCTAAGGTTATTTGTGAACAATGTAATAATTCAGAGACGTATTCTCATGATCAAGCATTTGACAAGTTGATTATTTGGTCAAATAAAAACTTTGACAAAATGAGTCTGACTCGGACATTGGATTTTGAAGAAATTTATGGCGACAATTGGCAAGAATCGAAAATTAATTTATTAAAGTACCTAGCGAAACATGCGGGCTGCAAAATTGCAACTGCTCAAATTGACAATGATGTTTCGAAGCTATCGGATCTTATCTATAGAAATAAATCGACCAACACTTTCCAAATAAAATTCTTGGTCAAAGAAGCTTTTTATTATCTTGATTTGGTTCTACAACATAGAGACGAAAGAAAATTAAAATTTATATCTAATAGTAGCACCATATTTCGGAATAGGGGCAATAATAAAACCGCATATTTTGGGGGGATGACAACGTATAATTGGCTTTCAATTGCTTGGGTGCATTCTCAGAATAATTTTATCACACGATTTGACGGTTTTACCAAACAAAAAGAAGATATTCAATTTTTGCCTTTTGAGGACTTACCAGAAATTGGCACAAATAAGCAATGGATCGAATTCATTGATAGTCAGGGAATAGAGACTTTAGAAGATCAAATGAATTTTTACGACCCATTTATTGAGAACTTGAATCAATAAACTGCATACAACACCGCGCTAGCCCAATGCTAGGTTTCGTTTTCAAACTGAAGTGAATTACTTACCTTGAACCTTCGTTTTCAAACTGACGCAGCTGCTAATTGTATCGCACTGGGCCAGCGCGGGAAACGTTGTGCCACATTTATGATTATGAAGAATAAATTAATAATAACCTTATTTCTTACTATTGGCTTGACGAAAATTTGTTTCGCTCAGGATTCCACAAATATTGATACACCGAGAGCATTAGGATTAGAAGCTTTTAAGGCCTTTAAAACTAATGACTTTAAGCTTTTTTATTCCCTACTCATCACTGAGAGTGAACATGAGAATATTTTATCAAAAATGGAAGTTTCGGATAGTTTGAAAACGCTCTACAGGAAGCAAGGAAAAGGAGCAATCATTCATATAAAAGAAACTGCGGAACAAAATTTCGAGTCAATATTGGAGGATGCAAAACAAATAAACATTGATTGGAGTATAGCAGAAGTGACTGAAATCCAAACCGAACCACGAGGCAAAAATAATGAAGAGAGATCAGATATAGCTGTTCATATCAAGTCTGGAAATACTTCTTTCATAATATTGCTATCGAATTGCTTTAGAGGCACTAAGTGGAATATTATGGACAAGGTGAGGCTCATTCCAATACAATAAACGTGTTACAACACCGCGCTAGCCCAATGCTCAAATTCATTTTCAAACTGAAGTGAATTACTTAAATTACAATCCGTTTCCAAACTGACGCAGCAGCTAAATGTACCGCACTGGGCCAGCGCGGGAAACGTTACCCACAAGCGGAAAACCAGCCGCATATTTTAACACTTTCGGTTTTTGCCGACACTCAAATCCAACGCTCTAAAAACCAAAAGAGTTAAAATTTTCCCAACGCTTGACAATTATGTATTTAAGTATTTGCTTAAATAAGAAATAAACGCAACTTTGTTCTATGGAAAATAATTCTTGCATAAGACAACAAGCGGATATTGAACAAATAAATCGTTGCAAAGACACAGTTTCGGAATTACACGAATCATTCGTCTATTTGGCAAATGGACTTTCATTAGTTGGAAATAGCGTTCGACTTAAAATACTTTACCTACTCTTTGAGGAAAAAAGGCTTTGCGTTTGTGATTTAAGCGATATTCTTGGAATGAATGTTTCTGCTATTTCTCAACATTTGAGAAAAATGAAAGACCGAAATCTATTAGAAACGGAAAGAGATGCTCAAACGATTTTTTACTCACTCACGGCTGAATACGAAAAAATGCTAAATCCGTTTTTTGAAATACTTGATAAAAAGAAAATTTTAGAAACGATATGAAAAGTGAAAATAAATTAATTGGCACAGGTTTGTTAACTGCAATTACGGCTTCTTTATGCTGTATTACACCTGTCTTGGCTTTAATCGCTGGAACAAGTGGAATTGCTTCAACATTTTCTTGGATAGAACCTTTTAGACCTTATCTGATTGGACTGACAGTTTTAGTTCTTGGTTTTGCTTGGTATCAAAAATTAAAACCTCAAAAAGAAATCGACTGTGAATGCGAGACAGACGAGAAACCAAAATTTATGCAGTCAAAAACCTTTTTAGGAATTGTAACTGTATTTGCAATTATAATGTTGGCTTTCCCATACTATTCAGGAATTTTTTACCCAAACACAGAAAAGCAAATAATCGTAGTTGACAAATCGGACATTAAAACAACTGAATTTAAAATCAGCGGAATGACCTGTGCAAGTTGCGAAGAACACGTAAACCACGAAGTGAATAAACTCAACGGAATTGTAAACTCAAAAGCGTCCTACGAAAATGGAAACGCAATCATTGAATTTGACAAAACCAAAACCAATGAAACGGAAATTGAAAAAGCAATTAACTCAACAGGTTACAAAGTAACAGACAAAAAAGAAAACTAATGGAAATCCAATTAAAATCAGAAATTACTTGTCCAGACTGTGGACATAAAAAAGTAGAAGATATGCCAACAAACGCTTGTCAATTCTTTTACGAGTGTGAGAATTGTAAAAAAGTTCTGAAACCAAAAGAAGGAGATTGTTGTGTTTATTGTTCTTACGGAACAGTCGCTTGTCCACCCATTCAAGAAAACAAAAGTTGTTGTTAAAAAGCCAACGCTAAAAGCCATACACATTTGCAATTCGCTTCAGCCAAAACACAAGCCAAAAATTGCAAAAGAGTATGTCTTAGCCAACGCTGAAAACAAACAGTACGGAATAAAGCCAGTGGGTAACACCGTGTATAATTAATGGCTAGTCCTCGCCTACTTACGAAAATCCTCTCGGATTTTCTATTTGGTTTCTATTTGCTAGATTAGGTGCTTAAACACGCCACTAATCATACACAAACACGTTGTACCCAATTCCCTTTACTATGCAGAAAGCTTTAGCAATTGTACTAATTACTCTCTTTGTTAGCTGCGGATTCAGAGAGCTTTATTCAACCCTAAACAATCCAATAGCAACGCAATACCTTGTTCGGATTGAATTGATTAATCCATATATCCCGGAATCAAATCAAGAACATAAAATCTTTGAAATTAAAGAGCCTCAAAATGTTATTGCATACGCTAAGAAACTAAATAGAGCGAGAAAAGATGGCGCTTGGAAAGGAGCCCATAATTTAAGGTTGAATTTGATTTATAGTACTGATACAATTCAATACATTGTTTTTGACACCGAAAACAATAGAGTCTTCAAGTCGGGACATTCAGCAATATGTTTCACACTTCCAAAGCCAATAAAATAAAGAACTGGCTACAACACCGCGCTAGCCCAATGCTCCTCTCCTATTTTCAACATGACTCACCGCTTTCTTGCCACTAAATCGTTTTATAGCCAAAATTGGAATGATACTTATCCCGCGATGCCTAGTGCGGTGGGGCGTCCACGAAAAGAGCGAAACCCGATTAGGGTTCACGAACGCCTATAAAAATAAATAACTTGGTGAGTAAATTTGGACTTTTTGTCCCCAGGGGCGGCTGGCTTGAGCGGAGAAAAGTCTAAATTTGGTTTTCGTGGTGTCTTTTTTTGGTTCTTTTTTGGACAAGCAAAAAGAACAAGGAAAGTTAGTGATGAAAACGAATAGCTAGAAAGCCTGCAAATGCCAGTAAATAATGGCATTAAATACATCGACATGCACAGCAAACAACACGTTAATGAGAGGGGAAATTTGTCATAAATTATCTGGATACAAAAACCAAAATAGGATTAGCGGTATAATAGCGGAGACTCATGTTACTCAAGCTGGTGGTCGGCCCTTAAATCGAAATGACGAATGAAATACACCTTATTGATTCTCTTCACTTTCGGTACTTTGTCTGCATCGGCTGGTTATGATCTAGCAATCATCCATGACGCGGATGGATTTACCAATATTCGCAGTGGCCCTGGGACTCATTTTAAGGTGATTGACACTTTATTCAATGAAGACTTCTTTTATTATGAGATAGATGAATGCAGCGATTGGGCGAAATTAACTGCTTGGAAAGGAAGCCAAATTGAAGGCTATATCCATACAAGCCGAATTCAGCAGGTCAGCAGACTTGACAGTAAAAAACAAAAAACACTCATCACAAAAATCCTGATTCAACAGCGAAAAATAGCAGGTGGCATGCGAAATTCTAAGGACAGTCTTGACCGCTATAAATACGCGCAGGAACGAAACTTTTATAATGATGCCAAATATGAACCGGTACTTCAAGTTCTCCCCCATTATTTCTGTGCGACAAGAGATACACAAATAATTGACCTGTTTTTTGAAACGATGTGGGCCGACAAAGGCTCAGCAAGTGAAATCCCAGGTATCTATATTTGCGACTGCTTCGTTTGCAATCCTGATCTGGTCAGCGCAAGGCTTAATAAGCTCCAAAGCAAAGAACAAAAATTGTTAATTCTTGACAAGATAGCATACGGATTGATGGAGCATTTTCAGGTAGACCAAGACGGGAATTCAAGCGATAAAAAATATAATGAGTTGATGGCACGGGTCTCTAAATTACGAGATTAAATCAATCCCTAAATTTGAAAAAAGCACTTATATCACTTCTGTTCTTCGGTCTGCTGCTGGTGTTTTCATGTGGTGGAAGACAAATCAAATTCAACAAGAAAAAATGGCTTGAGATCGATGATGGTTTCTACTCGAGTAGAGAAAAAATGATCCAAGATATTCTGGAAAATCACCTTAAACCTGGGATGACCTACTATGAAATTGTCCAATTGCTTGGCCCACAAGAAAACCTCCATCTGCAAGAAAAGAACACGATGGGCTATACTGTGATGGTTGATTACGGCTGGGACATCGATCCGGTTGAAACAAAAACTTTATATATTGAGTTAGACGAGGATTCCACGCTGAAATATGCGAGAATCGACCATTGGGAAAGTGGGCAATGAACTCCCCTTCATCCCGTCACTCTGACTGTGTGCGCCGAAGCTCATTCCGATAACTAAGCGGGAGAAGCGATGGAACCACGTAGCAGAAGAGCCAAAACCCATCCCTTGCCTTTCCAATCTTCCCACGTAAATTTGCAGCGATGAAAACTGTCTATGTCATTGACGCTGTTCGTACAGCGATAGGAAAATACGGAGGTACACTTTCAACAGAAAGACCAGATGACCTCGCTGGTTTCGTGATAAAATCATTAATGGAACGTAACCCAAGCATCGACTATAATGAAGTAGAAGATGTGATTATGGGCGCGGCCAACCAATCGGGAGAAGACAATAGAAATGTGGCCCGTATGGCCGCGTTGCTTGCTGGCTTGCCTGTTTCTATTCCAGGAATTACCGTAAACCGCCTTTGTGCTAGTGGCATGCAAGCTATTATTCAAGGTGCTCAAGGTATTCAGACTGGCGCTGGTGAAATCTATATCACAGGTGGTGTGGAAAGCATGAGCCGTGCTCCTTTTGTTATGGCTAAATCTTATGCGGCTTTTGGTCGCGTTCCGGAAGTGTATGATACGACCATCGGTTGGCGTTTTACCAATCCAAAACTTTCAGAACTTTACTATCCATATGCCATGGGTGAGACTGCTGAAAACGTGGCCGAGCGTTGGAAAATCAGCCGCGAAGAACAAGATGCTTTTGCCGTGGAATCGCAACGTCGCTATGACGAAGCCCATCAAGCAGGAAAATTCGCTAACGAAATTGCCGCCTATTCCATCAAACAACGCAAAGGCGACCCAATCATATTTGACAAAGACGAGCATCCTCGCCTGTCGAGCATAGAAACGCTCGCCGGACTAAAACCAGCATTCAAAAAAGACGGAAGTGTAACAGCCGCGAACTCTTCAGGGATCAATGATGGCGCTTCTGCCCTTATCTTGGCCTCAGAAGAAGCAGTAAAAAAATACAATCTCAAACCAATCGCACGATTTGTGTCCTTTGGCGCTGCCGGTGTTGATCCAGCGATTATGGGTGTGGGACCAATTCCAGCCAGTCAGAAAGCCATGAAACGTGCAGGTCTCACCGCCAATGATTTGGGATTGATTGAACTCAATGAGGCATTCGCATCACAAAGTATCGCCTGCCGAAGAGACCTCGATCTCGACCCAAACAGAGTGAACGTAAATGGAGGCTCGATTGCCATTGGTCATCCATTAGGAGCATCGGGAGCCCGGATCTCCACAACCCTGCTCCATGAGATGCAGAAAAGAGAAGACGCTAAATATGGACTAGCTACGATGTGTATTGGAGTGGGTCAGGGATTGGCAGCTATTTTTGAGCGTTTGTAATCGGTCCATAGACCATGGACCATGGAGGCTATCTTATGGTACTAAAAAGGTTTTGGGTTATAGGTCGAGACAGTCCGGATGAGGAGCATTGCGCCTTCAGCATCAATACATGCTGTTGGTTTAAAATATTTATTATGAAAAATACGTTTTTAAGTACCTTATTGATTGCCTTCTTAAGTCAACTCAGTTTTGCTCAGACCTTCGACAAAACCAAGTTGGATCAATATTTTGATGCCCTCGAAACGAATAACAAATTCATGGGTAGTGTGGCTGTTTCAAAGGATGGCAAAGTGATTTATTCCAAAACCATTGGCTATGCAGATATTGAAAACAAGCTCAAGGCAAACGAAAACTCCAAGTACCGAATTGGCTCTATTTCCAAAACCTTTACCACTGTAATGGTATTGAAAGCGGTAGAAGAAAATATATTGGATATCAATCAAACGATTGACAACTATTTCCCCAGCATCAAGAATTGTCAGTCTATTACTGTCGAGCACCTTCTTAGTCATCGAAGTGGAATACACAACTTCACGGATGATGAAAGCTATCTAACCTATAATACAGAAGCCAAGACAGAAAAAGAAATGCTCGAAATTATTGCAAAAGGAGGTAGTGACTTTGAACCAGATTCTAAGGCCGAATACAGTAACTCTAACTTTGTCTTGCTGAGTTATATTCTGGAAAAGACCTATAAAAAACCTTATGCCGACATTTTGCAGGAATCTATCATTCAACCATTAGAGCTAAAATACACATCATTAGGAGGCACCATCAATTCAAAGGAGAATGAATGTAAATCCTATACCTATTTAGGTGCTTGGAAAATCCAGCCAGAAACGGATATGTCTATCCCACTTGGTGCAGGCAGTATTATTTCTACTCCGAGCGATTTAACCCAATTCAGTGATGCCTTGTTCGGTGGGCAAATTCTTAAGGCCAGCAGTCTGGAACTCATGAAAACCTTAAATGACGGCTATGGCATGGGGCTATTTCAGGTTCCATTTAATGATAAAAAAGGATACGGACATACAGGCGGCATCGATGGTTTTAGCTCTGTTTTCTACCATTTTTCAGACGGCAACATTTCTTACGCCTTAACCTCAAACGGAGCAAATTTTAAAAATAACGACATCTCAATCGCCGTATTAAGTGCTGTATATAACCAAGCTTATTCGATTCCAGAGTTTACTAATTTCCAAGTGACATCGCAAGACTTGGACAAATATCTAGGCGTTTATGTTTCCAGTGAACTCCCGATTAAAATCACCATCACTAAGGACAAAACAACACTGATTGCACAGGCGACCGGCCAATCTGCCTTTTCATTGGAAGCAACCGCAAAGGACAAGTTTAAATTTGAACAGGCAGGTGTTATTATAGAATTTAACCCGGAGGAAAATACGATGCTCTTGAAACAAGTTGGCGGGAAATTCACTTTTACCAAAGAATAATCCCAGGTTAAGAATTGTATGCGCTGCTTACTTATTTTAGAAGAGCAGCCCTGCACAGAAAACAATTTAGACTAGCTGGGTAAAATATTGGGAAAGGCTCCAAAAAAAATAGAACTATGCTAAGCTCAACTTCATCAACCTTTCCAGATACCGAGAGTATTAATTTGGTTCAAAAGTCATTAGACGGAGACAAAAAAGCGCTCAACCAGCTTATTATGTTACATGAGCCCTTTATCTATAATGTAGCTTGGAAATACACAAATAACTCGGAAGATGCCAGAGACTTAACTCAGGAGGTATTGATAAAGGTCATAACCAAACTTTCCACTTTTAATGGGAAAAGTGCTTTCAAAACATGGCTCTACCGTATTGTGGTGAATCAATTTTTACAAGCCAAAAGAAGACCCATGGAAGACCGTTGGGAAAGCTTTGATGTCTTTTCCAAAGAACTAAATACTATTCCAAGTCCAGACGTGTCACTTGAGGAAGAAATTGAACAAGAATTAAGAACAAAAACAGCACGTACACGGTGCATGTCGGGCATGCTGATGTGCCTAACCCGCGAACAGCGATTACTCTACATTCTCGGCGATGTTTTTAACCTGAATCATCACATTGGCGCAGAAATATTTGGCCTATCACAACAAAATTATCGTGTAAAATTATCGCGCACAAGAAAAGAGTTTCATGCTTTTATGAACCAGCAATGTGGTTTAATAAATACCGACAACCCATGCCGATGTTCTAAGAAAGCCAAAGCCATGGAGGCCGCCGGTAAAATGCTAACAGATAAAAAAATGTTTGATCCAAAATACACAGCTACCATTGAAACATATGCGAAAGGCATTGCGGATGAGGTAGCCGACCTTGTGGATAGAAAATATATCGCGTTCTTTCAAAAGCACCCTACAAAGGAGGATTTTGACACGCAGACGGTTGTCAATGAAATTGTGAACGACAATGACTTACACAAGTACTTCGAATGACTAAATGAGAAATTGATTTCTAGAAAATGCGGCTTAGTTCCATTATTCTGTTTTGTAACACGTGAATGCTTCTTGTATCTAATGTAAAATTGAGCACATGCGTTCACATTCAAAAACAAAAAAGATTATGCTAACAACCGTATTTATCATCGCCTCACTAATTCTCCTTCTCAGTCTATCTGGACAACGAAAACCCCAAACCAGAACTGCCTTAATCATTAATTGCAGCAGTGCTGATGTGTGGGCAATTATGGGTAAACAATTTAGTGATGTACATCTTTGGTCGAGCAATTTTAAAGCGTCTAAGCCGGGTGGGACTGAAAAATTTAGTGGAATTGATTATTCTTTTCGCGCTACTCAAACAGATAGAGGAGAAACCATTCAAGTTTTAGATACGTTTGATTCTGAAAATTACCGCTTGGCTTATCATATCACCAAAGGCATACCCACTATTGCAAAAAGTGCCAGTGCCGTTTGGTCGTTAAGGCCAATAAATAGCAATCAAACAGAAGTTATATTAGAATTTGATATGGAGGTAAAAAACGCAATAGGTTATTTATTATCACCACTAATCAAACTCAAAATAGCAAAATCAGCAAGAGAAATTGCCGAAGAGCTGAAGTACTATATGGAAAACGGCAATGTTCATCCACGAAAGACAAAAATGGATTGAACCCAGGCTAGAAAAAATAATCGTGTGTATTGCATTTTTAATACAAGAGCTCTCCGCAACTCTTTTGCTATAACCCGAATACATCTCTATTTTTGCCCTCCCAATGTCAAATACAAATACAAATCACCCCGCACTTTCCTATATCAATGAGGTTTTAGCTACGATGCCAACAGATTGGTTGAAGCTAACAACTCATCGACTCGATATCTATGATGAAAGTCAAGCCAAAACCCAGTTCCTCGATGGATTTGAAACCTTATTTCATAGTCAAATCACTGATTCATCTGCACTGGCAGCTTTACCGACAGCGTATGACTATATCCGTTTGGGACACCCACTATCCTCTATACTTGAATGGGGAATTGCTCAGATTAATACCTTGAATCCTGATCAGATTATTAGTTTTTCCTCGAATATGACGCCTTTGATGGCGGTTTTGAGAAAGAACCTGCTCGACAACAAAAACACCCGAATTCTATATTCTGGTGAACTCTCAGCCAATTTCGATGCTGAACTCATCAAACGTGTTTATGGATACCACTTCGATCTGGAGCAGATTGAACAAAGTGCAGAAGTATCTGACTATGATGGCAGCACTGTTTTACTTTCCCATTCCGCTCAAATTGGCAGCTTCGACCTCCATCCAGCCATCGACTTCTATATCCAAATCCATCCTCAACTAGGAAGCATTCTGCTTGTCAATGGGGAGATAAACAAAAGCTATATCTCGGCGATTCAGCATGTGCGCAGAAGAGAGACTATAGCGATGACACCGGCCAATTGTTTGACTGCATTACAACTGCTTTGCGGACAACCAGCCATTTATCATGATCAAAAGAATATTGCTTCGGATAAAAAACAAGTCCATACATCCATTAAAGAAATTACGCATTCTGATTCTTTGGCAGTAATTGGTTCTAGTGGACTCTCTGTTCAGTATTCCATTATGATGGGGTTGATTCATGAGGCGATGGATAAATATCCTGAAAAAGCGATCAAGTTCCTCGTTCCACCCAACTGCTATGGCGGCACCAACGACCAAGCTCGACGCGTGGCCGCTTGTCTCGATCAAGTGGAAGTAATGGACCTTTTTGTAGATGGCGATAACGACATGGTTCAAAGCACGAATTCTGTATTGGATGAAGTAGCACGACTCGATGCAATTCCCTTTATCATTGCTGAAATTCCAACCAACCCGCGTGTTGAGGTTCCTGATCTGAAAAAATTAAACGAGGCACTAAGCAAATCACGTCAAACGCCAAGTGGTGAAAAGGCCATCGAACCAGTCTTTATCTTGGACCAAACCTTTTGTCCTAATGTCAACTTCCTTGGGGATGATGAAGTACTCGCTGGAGTGAAAGTCATTTC
>Ga0100393_10005560_pt1 | contig 11366 bp, 10 predicted proteins | sample CryGeymeta201517_FD_81546 | JGI IMG/M metagenome (GOLD analysis project Ga0100393, IMG submission 81546) | Groundwater microbial communities from Crystal Geyser aquifers in Utah, USA - Crystal Geyser metaG 2015-17 | ecosystem: Environmental > Aquatic > Deep subsurface > Groundwater | place... | reverse complement strand
GGCATAAAACCCAATAAAATTGCATGTTGCCAGTAGTCATTGCCTCCGATTTCAAAAGCAACATTTGGGGATGTTTTAAATCGTACTCTCCTAATCTTGGATGCTGCACAAGTCTTAATCATATCAAATAAACCAAAAGTAGTATCGCCGCTATGTGCAAGATTTTGTACATTCCATTCAACCGCAGGATACATAAGTGTTAAATATTGATCCCAACTAAAGTATCCATAAGCAAATTCATTTATCAAATCACCTAAGCTATCTCCATAAAATGTTAGAAAAGTCTTGTTGGGTTCAAAGGATTGTGGATGGTTTGGATCAAATTGGGTTCTACAATTATTTTGCTCTTCATCTTCTTTGTTATTACCTATAAAAAAATCTCGCTTTTCATTTTGTATAGATGGACTTGCGAAAGTTGTAAAGACATTTTTATCTGCCCAAATTTGGTTTGAGTAAAAGAACAATATTAATAAAAAATATACTTGCTGATTCATGAATTGACCTCTTTCCCTATTGTATAAATGTTGATGGAGTTGTTAATTGAATATTTCCTGAGCCATTTATGGATAAAAGTTTAACGTAAAATAGATATCTAGATGCATTGGATGGACTACTTAAAACTAGGGTAATTGATTCTATTTGAGAACTGAGCCCTGAATCTCCAGAACCATCTAATTCACCGCCTGCTATACAAGTTAATCTTGTCAATGAGACATCTTGACCATTGTTTTCTTGAAATTTAAAAATAAATCTCTTTGTCAAAGCATCTGTAATATTGATCATATCTAATCTTGCTCTATTATCGAATATATAACTCTGCCCTTCTTCCAGATTGATATTATGGATTCCTGGTTCCAAAATTGGAATTTGGTCAGGAGGGGGACATGCATCTGGTTGTGGTAAATAAAAGCGAGCGAAAATAAGAAACTCAATCTGAGTAGGATCTGTTATCTTTTCTTCAAGTGACTTCCCGCCTTGTGGTTCACAATTAGATTGAAGAAAAATAATAAAGAGTGAAAATAATTTAAGGAATAGAAAATGCTTAATCTTTAAAGTTTTCATACTTGATTAACCCCTCTGGCGATCAGTTCTTCATTCCCCTTTTGGCGAATGCCTTTTCCCCTACCCATGATCGAGAAAGGCTTCGGTATTCCGTTATCGGGGTCCATATAATCAATTATAAAGCGAATCATAACTATAACAATGTGATATTATATTTGAAAATCTGTCAAGAGTTAATATAGATAACTCTATAACAAGAGATATATTTTATTAAATGCTGTAATTATAATTTGTATAATACTTTCATAACTTACCTTTGGGGACATATTTATGCCTTCGTTGATTCATTGGACAAATTGTCTGGTGGACTTGGATAAAATAGATTGTTAGAATACTTAAGCTATCGCTTCATCTTTTTGTAATTTTCAAAATTAAGAACCTTTAGATTTGTATGTTTAGCAATAAGTTGAAAATCAGAGTCGTATGTTGCTAAATATATATTTCTATGGATTGCAAGAGTGGCAATTTGACAATCTATTGTAGTGACCGCTACACCTTTCTGGGCGCATTGATTTCGAAGTTTAGCTGCTTCAGAATATTCTTTTTTATCTAATTCTAGATAATGAAAGAAATTCAAATGGTATTCAATTTCTTCGAATAATTTAGTATTTGTAATACCAGTTAGTATTTCTTGAATAATCGAACCGGTAAGTAAGATTTCTTCTTCATTTTTAATCAGATGATATATAAATGTGTTCTCACTCGAAATATCATTTTTCTTTCTTCTTAATGCTTCAGACCATACGGAAGTATCGACCAAGACATTTAGTTTATTCAAAAGACTTAATCTCTCAATTTCTTATAATTAGATTTTGGATCATAATCAACCTTATTTATAAATTTCAAAAAGTCTTTCTGTTTGTATCTATTAATGTATTCTTTCAAGGCTTGATTTACTGTGTCTTTCTTGGACTTTAAGCCACTTATTTCATAAGCATGGTTTAATAATTCATTATCAATATTTAGATTTGTTGCCATTGTTTGCTACCTTTCCTACACAGTGACCTGTGTAGGAGTCTTTGTCAAGGCAGAAAAATTTAAACTTCTTTTAAGGTATTAACTTCTTCCTTGCAGGTAGGTATTTCAATTGGATGATTTGATTCAATTGAATCGGCTTCGACTTCTTGAGATCAGTCGGACTTACTTCTTTGTAATCAACATACAATCTCCATGCGTATTGGTAGTTATTTCTTGTTCCTAGAACATCCATGACTTCAATGCTTTGGCTGGTTGTTACGAAACGTATGGAAGGATCCTGTTGCAAGCTAAATCCTGCTAGTATATCTAAAAGTTCATTGGTTGTGACTAATTCAACAGGAAGAATATACATCTCTTTGTTGTCTGGATAGTCCACCAAAAGTTTGTAACCTACTTTGGGGACTTCTCTTTTGTTCGCTTCGAATAGAGAGCAATGTATTTGAGAAATCATTAACAATGGAAGAAGAATAAGAAGAGTAAACCTTATATGAGATTTTTTTAAAATGGTTATGCTAGCGCCTGAGAAGGGATTATATGATTTCATAGATACAAGATTACCTTCTTCCAATTATAAATATAAAGGTAGAATAATCAAGAACTAAGTATTCGTAATGCTAGGAAACTTTCTTGGCCTTTTCTTTAGACACCCAGTATGCCAGACCAGATGCATTCAACCGTATGTCATTCTCTAGAAAATTCGATTGCTCTTCACTGAGAGTTATCCCTTTGGTTGAGGCAAGTTCGTTTATGAACTTACGAATCTGTGATTCACAATAGGCTTGTATATCGGTAGAATCTTCGAAGGCAAGTGCAGACTCCGCGATCTTTTGCATTTCTTTGTAGCCAAAGACTAAATCTTTTTTTAGTTCAGGAAGGTTTGAGACTGCACCGAAATGCGTAAGGCAGGCAAATTCAGCTCCCGTATTCACGATTTTGTCCAAGGCAAGAAAGGCTTCTTCGGCATTGTAATCTGTGGGAGTAGTCGTTGGGAAGATGAACACTTGGTTTTTGCCACCTATCTGAGGATAGGCGATTCCAAAAGCATCTCCTGTAAAGATAACCTTGGATTTAGATTCATAGATACAGAAATGATGGTTGGCATGACCTTTTGTATATAGAAACTGAAAGCTCCGAGATCCCCATTGTAAAATTTCGCCGTCCCCCATGATACGCACCCTTTCTTCTGGCACAGGAAGGATTTCTCCATAGAGTTTATGAAACATCTCTTCCCCATAGACCTGCTTAGAGGACTCAATCAACCTACTAGGATCGATTGCATGCCTTGCAGCCTTAGGATGAGCAAGAAGTTTTGCATTCGTGCAGGCTTGTAGAAGAAGCCCAGATCCTCCTGCATGATCAAGGTGAACATGAGTTATAATGCAATAGTCCACTTGATCGGGAGAGAATCCTAGGTCTTCGATTTTTGCAAGAAGCCTAGGAACCGCATAATTCGTATTATTCTCTACAAAACAGAGCCTATCCCCTTCTTGGATGAGATAGGCAGAGGCAACCCCTGATTCTATATATTCGCAATCGATGGTGTGGATTTGAGAATCAAAATTCATATAAGCAATCATTCCAAGAGAATCATATGGTATTTGCTATGCTCTTTAATACTTTCTTCTGTGAAATGTGTCTTACGAAATTCTCCTTTCAGATAAGGAAGAGCCTGGTCTTCATAGAATGGACTTGCTAGGTTGCCTGAATTACCCGATGGAAGGATAGTTGAGTTATCATCCAAATCATCAAAGCTTACGATCCTTCTTGTCGAAGGACCCGATTTTACCTTCCAGGTTCCATCCAAAAGATGAGACTTGATATTATTTACAACTTCTTGTGTTCCGTTAGTCGGGAAAGGCCCAATATTAAAAAGTAAATTCATAGGCTTCTTCATTCCGATGGGATGCATAAATTCTATAGAATACAGCTTTTTCCAAACCCAAAGTGAGGGAGACTTACTCACGTTTTCTTTTAAATAAGCAACGGACTGAGCAAGACTTAGGTTAAGAATATCATCTCGATTTTCAATGATTTCAGTAACCTTGTTATCCCAGAGTGGATGTTCCTTTTTTTGGATTAAATGCTTATAAGCATTCAAGCTTTCGGCTGTTGATCCGTAGACCAACATCAATTCTTCACCCATTTCATCTTGCACAAGATTCTTCATCACATGATATGTGAGTACGTAATATACGGTAGTTCCCAATGAATCTTGCTTTGCATCACTATTCCATTCAGATAGAATACGAATCGCTTCTTTTGCTAAAGTCTGGTCTTCCTTACTGAGATTAAGGATGGTTTCACTTTTCAAATTCAACTTACTGAGATAAACTTCCAATATATCATGGGAAGAATCAGATTCAGTTTCTAGAATCAGCTTCTCCATATCTTCTCTGGAAAATCTAGCTTTGCTCGAAAGAAATTTAGTTATGCGATTGAACCTATCAGAGGGTTGCCAGTTGCCTTCTAATTTGCCAAGTCGAGGTCTTGCAATTTCGCTGGGTAGATTGTTAGCTGTAGCTATGATTCCATTTTTAGGATTTTCCAATTGAGGATTGCTTGCAAAAGGCAGTAAGTCCACAACATCATCTAAGCCAGATACACCATCCAGAATCTTTCGGGAGTTCGTGCTACGATTTCGAATCGGGAAGCGACCTGCTCCCCACCATCCAATGTCTCCCTCTCTATCAATGTATGAAAAATTCAAACCAGGAGCAGTAACCATGGCTACTGCATTTCGCATTTCAGTCTTTGTCTTTGAATACAAAGCTTTATGCAAAACGTCCAAGAGTGGGCTATTCTTATGGTGAAAGACCCAGTATAGACTGACTGGATTACCTTTGTAGCCCTTTACAAAATCACTGTAAATCGGACCATGTATTGTTTTTCTTACTGCAAATTGATCGACCTCTTCCGATTTCACTTGGATAGGCTCTTGGATTATTTCAAGATCCTTCCACTGTCCTTTATGAAGATACTGCTTCCCATCAGCAGAGAGAGTTTCAGAGTATAAATCTATATCGTCATTTTCCAGCATGGTAAGTCCCCAGGCTTTCGTGTCGGTATTTCCAACTAAGGGATAAGGAACTCCTGCAAGGTAGTAACCATAGACATTCATTCCAGGATAAACAAGATGAGCTTCATACCAGGTTCCAGGATTCGAATAACCGATGTGAGGGTCATTGCATAGAATTGCTCTTCCACTCTCTGTTCTTGTTCCTGATAGAACCCAGGAATTGCTTCCTTCTACTGGAGGAAGATTGACAATAGCATCTTGGAAGGCAGTGACAAAACTTATCAGACCAGAACTCTTGTTAGTAGCAAGCTCCATCTTGCTATCTGCAAAATTTTGAACTTGAGATTTTGTGGAAGAAGTTTTAGTAATCTTTAAAGAAGAACCCTTTAATTCCATAGAAGACAATTGTATTTCATGATCCAATGAACCTTTTGCTTTATTTGGCATAAGACCAGAAAGTAGCGGAGCAGAAGGTTGGTTTTCTTGGATTGCCGAACCATTTTCGAAATCATATCTGGGAAAAAGATCCTGAATATTTCTATCTGGGAATTTTTCAGAAAGGATGCTGTATAAGGAATCAGTTTTGATTCCTTCTGCAAAAGAAAATCCCATATAAGCAAGAGATGTGAGCGCATCTTTTCTTTCAAATTTCTGCACTGGTATATTTAAAATTGTATATTCTAAGGGTAGATTGCCTTCTTCTAGAAAGGCATTTACACCTTCCAAATAATGATCAAGATTTACCCAGGCTTCTGGAGCAATTTTTTCTTGGGAGTTCGCATAACTATTTGCCCATGAGGTAAGCATGAGAGTTCGAAACATTCTATCTATGGGAAGCAAATCCTTTCCCAATATTTCAGCAAGACGTCCCTGGGAGAGTCTTCGAATGATCTCCATTTGGAACAATCTGTCCTGAGCAACTACATAGCCTAAGGCAAAGTAGGCGGAATTTGCATCTTTTGCAATGATATGCGGAACACCCGACTCGTCTCGGTAGACATTGACCTCTGAGCCAATGCCTTTGACAAGTTTAGTTCCAGAATAGCTAGGAGCCTGGGAGATTAACAAACTCTCCCAGATTACAACTAAGCTTAAAACGAGGACTAAACACCAGCCACAGAGACGAGTAAGGAAAATCATTTCTCTTGGCTCGCTAGAGTTTCTAATTGATTGATACGATCTGTCTTTTCTTGGGCAGACCAAGCATTCGTAGAAAAAGTCTCTACTTCATAATTACGAGTTTCATATCCTTCTTTGAAGGGGAATACCAATTCGCGATCAGGCTCTGTGGTTTTTGCACCTTGGATTTTTTTCAATCCTTCGGCACCCTGGCTAAACCATTCAGGATCAATGGGAAGGTTTACTCTATGCCCTCGGAAATCTGTAGCAATATAAGGCCCATCTAATCCCTTATCTCGCAATATCTTTCCAAAGAAAATAAATTTCACTTCTTGGGTTCCTGAGTTAAGAGTTCCATCAAAGATTGCGTACGCTATGTATTCTCCATTTCTTTTGTCTTTTAAATTTGCTTCTAAGTGGTATGTTCCTTTTGTGAAAACTGTCATAACCGTTTTAACAACTAAAGAACCATCATCCACTTGTTCAGTGAAGTTACCTGTAAATTTACCTGCAATGCTAGGAGAGGAGAAAAAGCTTGCAGTAACAGTTGATTTTTTACCAGGACCGTAAGTAATATCTGCAACCAAGGACATATCACCCCAGTCTCCTTTCAATGGCTTCCATTCAAAGGTAAAAATACCATCTCCTGAGGTCTCATCACCGTTTTGACCATTGTCATTTACATCAGCACTGACAGCACCGAATCTCTTTCCTTCAAATTCTCGAAAAACTTGGTGCTTATCAATGGAAAGTTTTACTCTTTTGCGGTCGTTATCTCTACATTCCAAGGTTACATGCATCTTGTCTTCAGTACCAATCACAGCCCAAGACCTTGGTTGGAAAAGGCAAACATAGCCATTCGGTTCTTTGGATTCAGGAGTATCAAATAAATAGGCAGGAGAATTTTCGACAATAAACGGAAAAGCTAGATCATGATTGAGAATAGACATGGGTCTAGAATACGGTGGATATTGCGCCCATTCTTTGTATGTTTCTAGTAAAACTCCAGCAGTTGCACCATCTTCTGAGGCATCAAAATTGCTTGAATCAGAGCCATCTTCATTTGTTCCAAAGCCACCACCAGAAGTCGGATCTGAACTTCTCGACATTCTATCAGCATATTCTTCTTTTGATTCACCGCTAAAAGGATTTGATCCATCTTTATCAAAAATCCAAATCGCAAGCAACAATACGATGATACCTATTCCGCCAAATAGCAGATATTTCTTTACATTTTCTGTCATAAAATTCCTCAATTTGGATACATTTTTCATAAAGCATTAAAAGAGGCAAGAAATTCCTAATTGTGGCAAAATTCTGCTGTGATTAATGTTAAAAATTGAATTCGGTAAATAAATTATTTTTTTTGACTTTGAATAAAAAAACGTTTGCAATCATTTTGCCATAATGTTTATAGTTTTGGCAAGAGGAGAATATATGAAAAAAATAATATTTGGAATGGCAACATTACTATTTGTGTCACTTGGCCTACAGGCTCAAACACATACCATATTCATTCATGGTAAATCTGGAAAGAACCACAATGGAATCGGAACAACAGATGTAAATAATTACTGGGCGGGGATGTCTAATTCTGTTTCTGGAAGCAAAATCTTCATTGGTTACAATGGAACTACTGATCCAAGAACTTACGGTTCATCAAGAGCTCAAACCAACATTTCCACTGGACTTACAACTTACTGCAAGGGATCAAAGTCTTGTAAAATCGTCTGCCACTCTGCTGGTTGCTATGCAATAGAGTATTGGCTTTCTAAACTAGGTTCAACTGCATCTAGCAAAGGCTTCAACATCACTAAAGTGACTGCTCTTGCTGCTGCTTCTGGTGGGTCTGAACTTGCTTCTGCACTGAATGGTATCACTTTTGGATTTGCAGGAAATGCAATGGACAAGGCTTTGATTGTATCAACTGCAAGAGCTGCTTTCAACCACAACAGTAATGGTGGAGTTCCTATCTATCATGTTCCTGGTTACAAAGGTATGTTCGGAGCATCTGCCATTCTTCCTGGTGAAGATGATTATGCAGTAGCTTACCACTCCTCTTGTGCATACAGCCGTGTTGGTGGTGTGAGCAAATGCCAATCATCCTTAACTCAAAAAGAAGGAATTTGGCCTTTCAGAAAAAACGTAACTTACAATCAGTACTCTGGACACTATAGAGCGCCTTCTCTATCCTCTGCAGGATTGTACAAAGATCATGGCGAAATCAAAGCTGATGGTTTTCGATAGAATTTAGTTTATAAAGATTTTCTAAATTAGATCTTTATCTTGAAAAGCCTGGCATCAGTCAGGCTTTTTTATTGTTAAAATCAATACTCAATCAGTTAAAATATACACAGTGAAAGTAAATTTTATCTTTCAATAATTTCTTCACTTTTATATGAATTATGCTACTTAGAATTCGTCCAATTCTATGTAGTGAATTTGCGTTTAGTATTAATTTATTTTCTCATACTAAGTATGCACTTTTGCACGCCAGCTGAGCTCAACAATCCAAATGATCTTACTTCTGCTGCTCGTATCATTACTTTTCTTAGATTGACTCTTCCCTCGGAATCAGAGACTAGAACTGTTACGATTCAAGGAAAAATCAGTGGTTTAATTCCCAATTCGAATTTAGAATTACTTGTCAATGGATCAGAAAGAATTCCCTTCACGAGTTTGGTGAATGGGTCCTTTACTTCTCAATTTATTTTGTCTTCCTCTATCCAAGAATATTCCTTACAAATAAGCACCCAGCCAAATCAACTACTCTGCTCTATACTTCTTGGTCAGAATGGTAAAATCCTTGGTGAATCAATTTCAGAAGTAGAAATCATATGCCCCATTGCAGTTGTAGGTGGATTAAAATGGTATCGATGCAGCCATGGACAAACCTGGAGTGAATCTGGGAATTCTGGTGCCGGAGAATGTACGGGATCTGGTACACGCGTTTCTTTTTGCTCTATGGATACTAACGATTGCAATGGGGGATCGGACTCAGGATTGCTTACCAGTAGCACCTCTTGGACAGGAGGAGCGATTAGCAATGCTTGGAATGTGTGCAATAATTTAAATACCTCTTCTGTAAATTACGGATTAACATCATGGAGAATGCCCTCGAAAGAAGAGTTAAAGAGCATTCGGTATTGTAACAACAATCCTTCCTTTACAGGAGATAGCAACTGTCCAACTTCTCCTAATCCGATTGTAGACCCTACCATAGACTCTAATCTCTTCCCTAACACAGTTTCATCTATCTATTCTTCTGGAGAAAGCAGCACAGCCACTGCAAATAAGCAAATTTTGTTTTCCAATGGTTCAGTCCCTGGAGGATCTAAATCGGGAATCAATTATATTAGGTGTATGAGCAACTGAACTTTTTTTGTTGAATGTTTTTTGTTGAAAATTCCACTGTTCCATATGATGCGTGTTCAGTGCTTATTATTGATCCTTAGTTTGTTTTTTTGTAAACCAGCAGATCTAAATAACCCAGCGGATCCTACTTCACAATTGTATTTAGAAACGTTGATTTTAACAAGTCTGTTACAATCAAGTTTGGCAGACCAAGATGTTTTGTTCGAAGGTACAATATATGGTTTGATTCCCAATTCCAATATCAGTATTTCCGTCAATTCAAATCAAGTAATTAGTCTTGCTAGTCTATCGAATGGGACTTTTAGTTTTTCTGCTCGAATCAATCCAAATGTTAATTACAACCTAAGCATCAACTCTCAACCCAGCCAATTGGAATGTTCCATCAGATCAGGTGAGAGTGGAACTATACTCAGCAATAAGGTTACAGGTCTGGTCATAACCTGCCCCATCGCTGTTGTTGGTGGATTAAAGTGGTATCGGTGCAGCCATGGTCAGACCTGGGATGAAATTGCGAATTCGGGTGCAGGTAGTTGCACTGGAACGGCTATTCAACAAAAGTATTGTAGTGTGGGTACCAATGATTGCAATGGAGGATCCGATACAGGGATCTTAGTTTCCAGCGCCGGTTGGACTGGAGGAGCTAATAGTTCGGCATGGAGCGCCTGCAATGCATTGAATACTTCCTCCCAAGGGTTCGGTATTACTACATGGCGTCTGCCAAATAAAGCAGAATTGAAATCCATTCGAATCTGTAACAACGATTTAAATTTTGGATTTGATACATCTTGCCCCAATACTCCAGATCCTATTGCAGCCCCTACTCTGAATACTCAACTTTTCCCCAACACCATTTCTGCTTTGTATTCGAGTTCTGAAAGCAATACCACTACAACGTATTGGCAATTGAATTTTAACAATGGCTCTGTTCCATCTGGTGGCTCCAAGACGGGAAATGATTATTTGAGATGTGTTAGTAATTGAAATTTAATCACCTGTATTTCTTCAATACTAAACGTCTACTAATATAGAAAGAATTATACTATCTATTCACCTAAGATTATGAATCTTTAAATTTAGCCAAATACAGTATCACTTCATTTGTTACTGTGTTTCTTTTATTTTTTAAGAAAAATTTAGCTTCAGGAGTTGCGACTTTGTAAGCTGGGTAACTTTTAATTTTAGTAAATTCAATTTTATCACCAAAGAACTCTTGCATTTTGGGAACCCAAGAATCTTGAACTAATAGATATCTTGTTCCATCCTTTCTCAATTCTGATTCAAAAATCTCAGAATCAAATAAAGTTTTTGTATATCTTTGTGAATAAAATGCATAGGATCTTTTGCTTGCTGGAATTCCAAATAGATACAATCTGTTCGCTTCTGGTTCATTTTTTTGTAGGTATTCACCAATTACTTTGGCAGGTTGGTAAGAAGTAAGCAAAGGATAAACCACAGCACTCACCTGCGAGAAAAACAAAGAAACACTTACCAGCAAAATTGATAGACTGAGTACAGCCTTGGATGCTTTTAGATACATCCAAATAATTATTCCTATAAAAAGCAAGGTGAGAAAGTAATAATTCAACTCTACATCCATAATTAAAATGGGAATAACAAGACTTGCAAGAAGGAAAATAAATGATGTTATATAAAGAAATACAGCAGGAATACGAGATTCCTTAGGAGCCAAACTTCCACTACTAGTAATCGAATTCAATAACTTATAAAGATAACCAGAACCTAGCACTGCCCCCGCAGGTAGACACCAATAGATATACTGGGGCAATTGAAATCTAGAGAAACTTATTAGAAAAAG
>Ga0100393_10005556_pt1 | contig 11372 bp, 8 predicted proteins | sample CryGeymeta201517_FD_81546 | JGI IMG/M metagenome (GOLD analysis project Ga0100393, IMG submission 81546) | Groundwater microbial communities from Crystal Geyser aquifers in Utah, USA - Crystal Geyser metaG 2015-17 | ecosystem: Environmental > Aquatic > Deep subsurface > Groundwater | place: USA... | reverse complement strand
TTCTATTATGTCTTTTCCTGTGCCTCTTTCCAACCGCTGTGATTGCCCAAGGCGAGCTGAAGCAACAGCTAAACGAGATGGCTCTGTATTTTGGCGATGGCCAATGGCCAGAGGACTACTACGACAATCTGGTTGCCTGCTTTGACAAGTGGGACGAGCCTTTCCAACCTGAAGCTATGGTTCGTGCTACAGGTGAAGTTTCTCTCCTCAAAGCGCAGGATGCTGCTTGGAGTCTCTTTCACAAGGTTTACAATAATGACTCATTGACATCTGAGTCGGATTGGAACACTCCTGCAAAGCAAGAGCCACAAGCCCCTTCAAATGAACCTGAAAAAATTAGACCAATACTTATCAACAACAGAAACCTTTGGTTGGAAGGCGAAGCGAACAGAGCTGACTTTTTCGGATCCGAAGAGAACGGACGAGTGTACAAGATATGGGAACCTTGTAACTACGTATCGGTATGTTCATTTTCATAGTTGATTGGGGTCATCTTTCCTTATCAGCCGAGGCCAACTCACTATGATTCAATGCGGTTTTTTTTTTGCAGAATGCTGCATACTACACGTTGGCTATGCGCGTGTGTGAGTATGATGATAAGTGGAACATGAACGAAGACCTTCAAGCCGCCATGGTCAAATCCTTTGCTTCCATTGGTCTCGCTTCCGCATGGTTCCACGGCATGCCATCCCCCACCTCTGGGGTATGGGATGGATACAGCAACGATCTCGCAGTCTTCAATGCTTATCAAGTGATGATTCAGCATGTGGAATCGAATTCGTTGCTCTTTCGGACAATGAGCAATAAAGCTACAGCACCCCTCGATCCGGTCAAGTTGACTAACGACTTTGCCTTCTTGTCTCTGAATCCCACTGTGGAACTCTTGGAATACATAAGTGAAATCAAGGGACAAACATTGGGGCGATCGGCCTTGAACATTAACTTAAACATAATTCTCCCTCCCATGTTTGCGTTCGCTACAGCTACCATGTTTCCCTTCAGCTTTGTGGAAAGCATCATTCAAAATCAGGTGGCTCCCATTTTTTTGGATAATGAAACACTAGCCTTTTTCCGGGATGAGTATATGCCTGAGCTCAGACGAGTTGCAAGACAAGAGAATTTTCCTGTTCCGCTGTGGCAAAGGGCCCCCCTCATCCGACAATGGTCTGGTGTTGCTGCTGGTTTTATTTATGCTCTTCTCTTCCAAGAACGAACTTTTGATCTCCCTTATCGAGAAGGACCAGTCATCAATTCAACAGCTCTTGGTGCATTCCTTGCTAGACCATATGATTGGCTTCTTGGTCTTATGTCAGGTATCCCTAGTGGTGCCTATGACGAGAGTACCTACGATGGCGATGCTGAATATCCTGGTGGCGAAAAGTGCAATCGAATATCCCCCCATGCTCTGTGGCATCAAGTATCAGCAGATAGTTTGTTTGATATGTTAGTAGCAGCTGATACTACAAGTCAAATTTTGTTAGAATACAAGAACAAAGACCAACCCTCTTTTCCAGGAGTGATCCAGAGCTGGGTCGGCCGAATGGCCAAAGGAGTGACAAATTTCCTTGGCAATGAACCACGAGGTGCATAGAAATAGAAACTATTCTTGTGCTTGAGATCTGGTTACAATGCACGACAAAGAGCATCTACTTTTCAATGTACAAGGCACTTTAGATTGGTTGAAATTTAAAGTCGAGTTTGTCTGACAAGGAAGACGGTGCAGTTGCGAGCTACTTGATTGAAGTCTACGGAGTCCTCGAGTAGAGTCTATTAGGTTAAAAATTAATAATTCAATACTCTACTAGTCTAGTATGGTAGTAGACTATTAGTAGCCGCTAGAGTAGCCGCTAGCTAGTATGTAGTAGCAGGTACAGAAGAGTGCTCTGCTAGTACTACTACTAGCTACTACTAAAGTAGCTAGCTAGCTAGTACTGTAGTAGCTAGCTACTAAGTAGTATTAGTAGCACTAGACTACTAATAGTAGGTGCACATGTGCTCTTTCAAGAAAATCTTATACTGTAGTACCAGGTAAGCAGTACTACTCTGTTACTACTCGGAGTACTACTACTAGTAGTAGCTAGACTCTAGCTACTACTACTAGCTACTGCCTACTACTCTACTACTACTACTAGAGCTAGTTGTAGTAGTAGTAGTAGTAGCAGCTCTAGCTAGCGCTACTACTAGCAGAGTAGGCTGCTGCAGTAGTAGTTACTCGGAGTAGTACTAGTAGTAGTAATAAGTACTACGGTACGTAGGGAGTACAGTAGACTACTACTACACTATTCCAGAAATAATCTTCACAAGTCACAATGAAGCCAATATCCAACTCATCATGGTGGCAGTACGACTGAGGCCTGCGATAGTGCTCTTCGGTGATAGCATTACACAACAAGCATTTGGAATGGACGGTAATGTGGGTTGGGCATCGTTGCTTGCTAGTGACTATTCCCGTCGTGCAGACGTCTTGAACCGCGGATTCAGCGGCTACAACACAAAAATGGGTGTTGATCTCCTGCCTTCCGTCTTTCCTATTAATGCTTCCTCTCTCGGCGGTAGTGGTGTGCTCTTTGCTACAGTCTTTTTCGGTGCGAACGATGCTGCGCTTCCCGGAGAACGGCAGCATGTTGACATTCAGGATTACGGGAAGAACCTAGAGACTATTATTTCTAATATTCGGTAAAGTAATGTTTATCGTCTTCCCTCATGCCCCTAGCTTGACTTTCCTATTCCGGGTTGTCCCTTCTCACGCGCATTCGCCGTAAAATCACTTTACATTTCAATTATACAGTGAAACTACCTCCAACGCAGGTGATAAAGAGCAATTGCCAATTATTCTCATAACCCCACCTCCTTTTGATGCCGCGGCCTGGAGAAAGTTTCGTGAATTGACAGTGGACGGTAGGGCAAATAACGTAGCTAAATCTTATGGAGAAAAAGTTAAAGAAGTTGGAGCGAAACACAATTGCAAAGTATTGGACTCATGGCAGGCCCTGGAGGGTGAAACAATGCCAAACGTTTACCTAAGCGATGGATTGCATCTGAACGAGAAAGGAAACCGTAAAGTATATGCAGGCCTTTTGGATTTGATTAAGCGTGAGCACCCCCACTTGGCTCCACAAGAGGAAAAATCCTCTGTTGGTATCCCACTTGAAGGAATACTATGGGAAGAGCTCTGCTGAGACACCATTGTTGCCCGGTTGAGTGTGTCAAAATAATAAAGCAGTATGCAAGATTTATACCATTTTAAATATTGGCTACACGGCTACAGTAGATGTCGACTTCCCTCAAAGATTCTGGAAGGTGGAACGCAAGCCGGAAAAGCTTGATTGCCGTCCCGGTGTCATGCTTGCCTTCTCAATAGCCCTCTCTTTGGATACTTGATGAGTCGAGCTGTCGAAACTTGACGAACGAGCTAGTCGACTTGGTCGAAATTCTCCCCAAAATCGACGAAACCGATGTTTAGCACTGGCAGGAGTGCTCTCGCAACTCGAAACCTTCTCTTCGGCAACTTTATTTGTTGCGCTCATTTCATCATATATAGAGAATTTATGGCGACGCGGCGACGATATTCTGATCGCTACTCCATGTCGGATCCTACTTTTAGGTTGCCTGAGAGGATCTGTCGCTCGCAATCCATCAACACTCGATTTATGAGTTCCTTGACTGTACCGCTCACCGGAGGAATGAAGCCTTCGCTGTGGTTCAAAGTTTCCGTTTTGAAGTTGGGTTCCATCTCGTTTCGCTGTTGAGGTTCTCCGGCTGTTTGGAGCATACTTCTTTCCCGATTCAGAATCATTTTTCAACAGACAATGCATATCTGTCTGTTTTCTTGCAGCTGCCAGCAGGCTGTTTTTTTGCTTTCGAACTTTAGGTTGGTGATGCTTGCAGCCTGACTTGCTAGGAAGCATAGGACTAAGGTTCAGCTCCAGTGAAGAAATGCGAGAACCTGATGCTTGCGCTTGGAGTGGCCCTTTATCTGTTCGAACACTTTTTTCCGGTAGTCGCTGCTGAGCATGTGGACTTTCGTTTCGGTCAGACGAACTCGGCCTGCAATTCTTTTCAGGTATCAAAGAGTCTTCTCGTTTTTCGACAGGAGGACTAAGCTGCCGACGAGGGACTTTAGGTCCTTCATGGGGACTTTCTACTTTCATGGAAAGACAGCCGTCGTGGCTTTTTTGTCGCCGAGGAACTCTTGGTCGCTGGTAGGGGCTCTGCGTAGTACCGTTATCCACCGTTCGTTCGTGCCCGAAAGGCTTCGTCGTCGAATTAGAAGTAGTAGACCCCCATCTTCGAGCCGATAGCTCCTTCATCTTTTGGGCCCGAACTCGACGTAATAGGGATTGGGATGGTATTGCACATTTGTCTTCGACAATCACCAGTGGTGAGTCCAGGTTCTGCAAAAGATTCATCGGTACAGTGATTGTCGCTAGTGTTTTTTGTTTGCAAGCGCACGAGCAAACTACTATAGTATTTTGGAATAGGTCACAATCATTACCCGTCCTCTCGGAGAAAGGAAGGGGATTTTTTACATGAGTAGTAGGTCTAGTCGTTTAATGGACCAGATGACAACAACCTTCACGTGATAAAGATATCCTGGTTTCATTATTATTACCACTTCGTGAAAGTCAAAAGAGCCGCCTACTGTAGCCGGAATTTACTTAACCACTGGAAGACCTTTGATGAAGTATCTTAACGATGAGTTGTGAGTGTCTGTATCTAATCGTAGAATGACATTGTTCATAAGGTTCATATTCTTCTGTGCTGCAGAGGATTTTTTTCGCATCTATATTGCACATTAGCCTGACACTTAATTAATGGGTCATTTTAACTTTAGAAACTCTATCTTGGTTTTTACAGCTCAAATAATAAGATACAATGGTACCTGGTACTGTACCTGGTATTTGGTACCGGGTACCAGGTACCATTGTTACTACTATTTAGTACTATGCAGAAGAAAGGGATCTCGATAAGCCTATGGGAAGAAACATACTTGAATACAAGTTTGTTAGAAAACTGCATGCAAGCACAGGACCTCACATTTTCTGCAATTTGCACCAGTTCCCCTGCTTCGATGCTCGTGAACCATCCAGGGTTGAAAAAGTGAAAAAGTATCAAGATAACTTCCTACGACTACAAGGTGCCAAAGCAAATACTTCGAACAGGACGTGAGCCAAGTCACTTGACGTAGGCAAGGATTTTAGAATTAGATAGTATCGCACACACCCTCAGTATGATTTGAGACGTCTGCATTTCCAAAAAGAGGGCGGAGTAGCTAGCGCTTCTGTGAATCGTTCAATAGTAAATTAAACATGCCTGCAGAATTTCTTTCAAAATGGCGACAATTCAATTGACGTCTGAAAGATGTTGCTGCAGTGTTTAAATTCAAGTTAATATTTATTCAAGATGCTATCAAACAAGAGACGTCAAGAGTTGACGTACGAACGAGAATGGGTTTGCTTTGCTTTACTCGCTCTTCTGGCTATCCCCGTTTGTACAAGGAGGCTCTTTTCCAGCCTGCAGCGTAAGGGCAATGCTTTGTCGAATTCGATCCATGGAAGCACCGCGAAGGACGGATGCAACAGCCAACATTCGGGAACCTTTTTGAAGTCTTTGGTGGGAAAGCCAGGCAGAAATATCAGTAGAAGGAATACGCACAGCCCCCATATTTCCTGGAATCGATGTTGTGCTCAGAGGGGGGTAAAATTCTTCCAATAACATTCGCTGGACCTCTGGCCGAAGAACTGGGCGCATTCTCAACGCAGAATTACGCCCTCTGCCTGTTACAATTACCATGTCATCATCCCATAAAAACGAGGTATCATTGGCTTGTGAGGGACTCGTGCGCTTGAGATGTTCTTTGGTACTCCAACTTGCGGTCTCAACTTCTTGTTGAAGTGCAACTCGGACTGCAGAGTGTGCTACTGGCACATTCATTCCGTGGAGATCAAGAATTAAATACTGTTTGCCGTCGTCTAACTTTTTGCTGCTTAGGTCGAACGGCAAAAAATGGCCAGTCACCGCGGCAATGAAGGCATCATCGGCCTCATCGTAAAGCCCTTCGTTGTGCAGAGCTGTAATTGCACCTACGTAAAGAACCATTTCATAGTTTTCGTCCGCGATTGGGTACGATACGAGAGCTGCGCCACCGTCGATAGTGCATCGTGCCAACAGGCTAAGGACTTCACTGCCGCGACCGCGAGCACTCAACACACGAATCGCAGCGAGAACGGCAGCTTTAGGTGGACGTCGTCCCGACCATTCAATCCAGTCGTCAATGGCTCGGACAGCCCATCCATATTGACTTCGAATTTCCAAGCATTTCACAGCCACTGTCAAGGCGGGCGCCAGGTGTCCATACCTTCTACTTCTCTCTTCTACAGTACTACCTAGCGACGACGGGTGCGTCGCCTCCAAGAATGGGCGTAGGAATTGAAGCGTATTTAAGCACACTCGCCAGTGACCGCATTTAGAAGCAGCAATCATGAGAAGTTTCCAGTCTTCACCTTGCATGCGAAAGGGTTCGATCGAGATATCAGCTGATAGGAAGGACACCTGGTGTTTTGGATGTGGGGGCTCCGCATCAGGATGTGCTGTCGTACGGTTGTCTTCCTCATTTTGGCTAGACGCTGCCTCTTCCATGTGCCTTGAGAGCTGTTGGATATCCTCGACACACCATAGAGCAGCCGTCACGTTTCCTTGGATAGACGCAGCGCGCAGGAGAGCTCTGTGTACCCCGGGTAAAACTGTCTGCGCCGCCACAGCTAATCCAATATTCGAGAGATCGTTGGATGCGCCTTGAATTCTCCGGTGTAGCATGCGCATCACTGTAGAAGCTTCCTTCCACATACCAAGACTCGCGCATGTCCTTGCAATTGTCGACAACATACCGGCAGGTGGAACCAAAAGAGCCTTTGTTGCTATATTAAAAGCGTTCTTTGCCCTCACTTTGGCCAGCGTAGTCTGCGTGATACATTCGACCGAACGCGCATCTACGTTAGCAGCATTCATGGACTCAGATGGAATAGTTTCCAACGCAATAATCGCCAGTCTCGCATATGTTCGGGCAATTTCTTGCAACGATTGTTCCGATGGTTTCAAATCTTCGTCTTTCATCATCGCTAGTACATTCCGAGCATTGTCAATATCATTTGCAACAAGGCACGACGATATTGCGGCGGAATAAAGTGGCTCGTTGTCTGCGGTCATTGAAAAGATAATTTCATCAATCATTGAGAATTCTTTTTCAATTGCCGATCTGGCAGCCTTGTCCCCACCCAGCGCCTTGAGAAAAACAGGAATCAATTCACTATCAGTAGCCGACGTACGGCCCAAGGCGTGGATAACGTGAATCTGGGCAGCAGTTATCTTCTCAATTGACAAACGAATCTTCTTTAGCTTTACTTGATCAATCATTTTCTGGAATGTGAGTAAGACTCCCTCTACATCACCGTGAGACGCGAGTACAGTCATGGCTGCATCAAAAACGAATACCACGCCATCTGCCGCCCTCCCGCCAGGCTGGCGACCAGGAGGTTCTATCTGCTGGTGGTGTTTCGACTTAAACCGATTTTGATCGAGACCGAGAGTTACTGTTCCGAAAGCTTTTTTATCGAGCATGGCACGGTCCAAGATGCGCCAAACACAGGCACGAGTATCACTGGATACACGCACAGCAAGAAGTGCGTTACGATAAGTAATACTATCGCGTAGAATATTGTGGTTTTCCATCTCATCCAAGAGGCTGTGTACTGTTGTTTCTCCCGAAAAGGTGTCACCGTCAAGTTCTGGGGGACTGTCAATTCCATCCAACGTCGCCAGGACCGTGTTATACGTGACAGTATCCGGACGACAACTGAAGTTATCATTTTGCTGCATTTCTCTTAAAAGCTTAACCGCCATTGTAAACCGCTCTCGACTTTGCCGTTGCTTTGGTGCCTTTTTCTCCCCTAATCTTTGTCGCTGCAGCTTCTGCAACAAGAAGGAAGGGCTGTCCGTATCTACCACCGGGAGAGAATCGCTTCTAGTCGTTGCTAGCAAAGCGGCATTGTAAACCCAAGTGTTTGGCGAATCCAAGCTGTCGTCCTCTTTCATTTCGTGTAAAAGTTCCATCGCAGTTTGATATTGGTGACAGTGAGCGCAGATGGTAATGGCAGCCGAGTAGGTGTAAGCGTTCGGTCGAGGAAGCTTCCACACGCCAGCATCCGTATTCTCATGACGTGTGGTTTTCATGGCGTAGAGCAGGTTGACAGCTGGCTTCCACTGATATCCAAGGTTTGATATTATCAATGTGCAGGTGACAACATCTGGAGGAATATTCATCTGATACATGGTGTTGAGAAGGTATAGTGCCATTCTAGGGCCGTTGTGTGCCGAAGGCGGATACACCTCCGATACTCTCTCGTTGAGCTTGAGGAGACTAGCAAAGACATGATTGTTTAGAGGCTTTGTTCGATATACTTTTCTGTTCATGTATGATGAGAGCATATTCATGGCACTATTCCATTGCCAGCACTGAAAAGATTGAGCTACTCCCCATTGGGTATTGTTTTGAATTTTGATTTGTGAATTGTCCGATATTGATTCTTGCAAGGCAGCAAACATAGAAGAGAGTGTATAGGGATCTGGATCAATCAGTGGTGCTTCAGTCCGATCTCTGTTTTCAGAATCCGACAACACCTGTGGCTGAGTATATTCATCATATAAGTTCAGAGCACTTTTTATTTTTCCTCTCGAGGCAATGGCCTTGATCATAATGTTTAGCTCATACGTTCCCATCGGCTCTGTTAAGAAATGAACAGATTGCTCGGATGTTCCTAGATTCCACAATTGTTTTATTTTTGCAATGTTCGCAGATGTTCTGGATATCCCGTCAATGGCTTCACCAAAAACACGAGGCATGATGATGGGATGCTGATTGGAAAATTGCACCGATGCCTCTATGAGTGCAATAATAAGTTTGTAATCGCCCAATTCGCTGGCCAAACGAATGGCTTGTACAATAGCACGAGAAAAGGGTTCCACTTCTTCTTTGGGAGCGGCAGCAGCTGGTACGTTACTGTCATCGTTCGTATGTGAGCGAGTGAAATCCCCCGGATGATATTTATTGTTCTTTAAATAGTTCACCAACGACTTGGCAGAATTTCGTTTCCCCTTTGTAGTTTCCTTATTATTTATCATCATCGCTGCTTCCGAATGCTGTGAGCTTTGCTGTGAGCTTTGCTGTGCAACGGCGACATTCTGCCTTCTTTCTCGCTGCAAGTTGTGAACGAAAACCCAGAGTGATTCGACATGATTCAACGGTTGAGGGGATTGCTTATCTTCAATGTCAAGAGAGAAATGACGATCCACGGCAACATATCTCGACGACAAAACTGGATACTGCTGTAGCTGTCGTATTATTGGGTGGCTGAGATAATAATTGGTTCGAGATCTCACGGAGGAAGCAGAATTAGGAACAAATCCATCCACACGATAAAATAATGTGGAAGAAGTTGAGAGGATCCACCCTACCGATGATATCTGTGCCACCAGGGAAATTAAGGATGGTTGCTTCATTGTCTTCACCTTCGAGCAAGTTCACGGTGTGATTTGCGAATTGCGATATACTTTTGGCGGCGAGGAGGCGGGTAAACTCTGATGATGTCTTACTTGCTGTTGTCGTGATGTTTGGTGTTTTTTGAGCCACAACAAAATCACTGGTCTTGACGTTACTACAACGTCACAAACGTGACTCGCCTGCAAATGGATAAAATCAACGCACTTCACAACAACAGCCAACATGCTTGTTTGCATTCGTTGTTTTCTTGAAGCCATCAATTTCTGCTCTGAAATAAATACAATAATAGTCTACTCGAATAATTTACTTTCATTTTTTAAATATTATTTGGTCGCAGCATACCAGTACATCAAGTACACTAATTTAAAACTTCTGCAAAAAGCCATACTCTTGTCCCTCAAAATACCACTTTGACTACCATGACTAACATTGTGTTATCCGTTGTCGCACTGGCCACTGTTTCCCTGGACCCAGTGTCGTCCTTCAGCTTCCAACCTGCATTTGGATCCATCAGCATCAGGGATTCCTTCGGGACACAACCATCCACTTTCACAGCGCTGTATTCTACCGAAGATAGCAGCACCAGCACCAGCAGCAATGCCGAAGAAGACGAAGAGCCCCGTTTGATTTTAGATTCCGAAGTTATGAACCAACAGTTAAATCAGATGAAATCCAAATATCCTACCGCAGAAGCCGATTATTTGGCAGCAGCCCGGAAACGGGCCGAACAAAAACTGGAGTCAGTCAACCATATGGCGACGGACGAGGAATGGCAGGGTTTGGACCAAGAAGTGAAGAAACAGACGGGTGGCAACATTCAAGATGGATGGGAAGCATCCTTAAAGGAAGCTGGGGATGCGGAAACAAGTCAAATCTTGATTTCCACGGAATTGGAAGGAGAGGAGGGAGAGGATCCCCCGGAACCGACACTATTGTTGTAATGCTTTGGTGACTACGATAATTGGAAAAATTGCAGTTTTTTGAAAAGCTATGACTAGAGTGTGTACCGAGGACCGAGGAATATATTCGAAAGACAAGGACTTGGTCATTTCCGAGTTGCCTGGGTCTAGCCAGTCATCTCAAAAGGTACTACAAGACAGGACAATCCCGGGTCGTAGCAAAAAGGAATCTACCATTGCGAATCAGCAATAAAGATACGATACGTTACGCTTATGAGATACATTGTAACATGTGCCAAGCAAGCTAAGAGTACAGAAGTATTTTCAGATTATCAATTTATCGTATACTGATTGATCTAGTAGAAGATGAGCGCACTGTTCAATACGCTCACATAGTAATGATGAACGTGAAAAAGCTACCCCCAGTTCATGAAAAAATTAGCATTTGTCAAATGTTTTACTCTTTCGGAAGTACATTAACTAATCTGGTTTGGGAAGTTGCACTAATCCGTTGCTCTTCCGTTTCACGTACAAGGTTTTGGTGACATGAGCTACGATATTCCCTGACTGATCCATGACATCCACAGGAAGATCAAAGATTCGCCTTTCTTCCGGCTTTATACTTTGAAGAGACTTTACCAGTTCATCCTTTACGTGAAACTCGGCTTCGACGCACTGTCTTCCGGGCGAAATGTACTGGATGTTCGCCGCCTTGTCCCAAACCACAAAGTCGTCACCAAGAATGTTTAAGAGCATCAACATATACCATGGATCTGTCATGGAGTATAAACTACCACCAAAGTGACATCCAACGTAGTTTCGGTTGTACCATTTCAGGGGCATGGCGACCTTGGCATATCGAAAATCTCGACTTAACTTTGTGGCACGTATGCCAGCTCCTATCAGTGGAGGGTACC